>Ga0315899_10003268_pt1 | contig 17706 bp, 15 predicted proteins | sample LakEriMetagenome_2_FD_203518 | JGI IMG/M metagenome (GOLD analysis project Ga0315899, IMG submission 203518) | Freshwater fungal communities from buoy surface, Lake Erie, Ohio, United States - Buoy 4 MA112 | ecosystem: Environmental > Aquatic > Freshwater > Lake | place: USA: Lake Erie, Ohio... | reverse complement strand
TAAATCTCAATTCTTTTGAGCACTTCAAGTTTCTGCTCTAAGGTGTAGCCAACAGTTCCATAGGTATTGAAAGCAGATCCGCCACTGTAGTGACCAGTTATGCTTTCTGCAATCCGCGTAGGTATGTCATTACAAGCCTTCATCCTATCAATAAGTGCATGCCGAAACATGTGACTTCTGAACTGCAAGTCGGATAGGTATTTGTTCATGGCAGCAGAGCAGCTGTTGCTACCGTGGTATTTGGCGTACCTCGGAACCAGCCACTCGCTGTTGGCATCTTTTGCACTTTCAACCAATCGCCTTGCTGCAAATAAAGAAATTCCAATGAGAGGTACAGCACGAATACTGCTCTTGGTCTTTCTATTCGACAATGCGTTTTGCCTTACCCAAATGTGAGGAATTTCATGATCCAACACGCAATCATTAACCTTTGCATACACAGGTTCAGACAAACGAAGGCCGGTGTTTAATTGAATCAATCCAATAAATTTATACGACGTAAATCGATGCATCAATTTCTTTTTAACTTGCAGTAACAGCTCATGATTTATTTCACGCATCGGTCGACTAGGCTCAATGCTAGGAATTTTCAATGATCGAAATGGGCTGAGACGATCGATATCGAAATTTTTGAATGCAACATTGATCATTGCATTCAAGATACCCGTTTGCCGTCTCACAGTGACAGGCATCAACCCTAAACTTAACAAATGATCCCTGAAAACACATGCATGAGCATGCCGCAAGTCATCTAGATAAAGATCCCCAATTTCCTCCTCAAATCGGTTAAATACATTTAACGCGTCACCCCTGAATTTTTTACCATCACCTGCCATACTTTCGTGTAGGTAGATTGCAAGGGCGTCTGAAAGTTTGGGTCTATTTCTATTCTTCGACTGATTGAAATAATTAGAAATTAATTGTGCGAGAAATCCTTCATCGAAGTCAACGCCTTTCACCTTGATCAGTCGGCGAAAATCTTCTTCCTGGATACTTTCAAGCAAAGACAAATTGGTGCAATTCTTCATTTTTACAAGCAAGAACAATTACGCTAATTTATTTTCGATTTATCAAAAGAGCAACCGAAATTTAAAAAATAGAAATAGTTGTTTAGCACTACCGCCAAATTGCAGTTGCTCTTGTTAAATCAATTCGTACAGTTGCTGAGTAAAGCTATAAACAGCCACAACCGTCCGTTGTCTCTGTCACGTACGTTGTTTTTTCAAGTAAATGCGTAGTGATGGCGTCCTACGCGTTTGGGAATCAGATAGAAAGAAGAAAGGAAATGAACAAACCGCTATAGTTAGAAGCACAAACAGCAGCAATAAATCCAGCAAAAGCCCCTTGTCAAAAATAAATCGGCACAAGTGATCAGCATTCAAACGGTGCAAACACAAAAGGCACTACGAGCACAAATTACCCTGCAAGAGCTGCCAACTACCTCAGGAGACAATTAATGAGCCCAATAATGCGGCGCCAGTTCGTGGCCATGACAGCCCTTTCCCTGTCTGTCCCGGCTCTATCGCTGGCACAGGATTTTCCCGGTCGGCCTATTCGCATGCTGGTCGGATTCGCCCCCGGTGGACCCACCGATATCCTCGCGCGTCTCACGGCGCTAGCAATGGGAAAGGCGCTGGGACAGAGTGTGGTGGTCGAAAACCGGCCAGGTGCAGGCGGGGCAGTCGCAGCGCAGGCCCTGGCGCGGGCCGAACCGGACGGCTACACAATCATGTTTGCAGGAGACGGTCAGCTCACGCTCTTGCCCCAGCTCTCGGCCTCGGCAGGCTATGACACGCTGCGCGATTACGCCGTGATCCGGACCGTCGCAGGTCAGTCCAACGTTCTGATGGCCAATCGCTCCTCGGGCATCACCGATATGGCCTCTTTGCTGCGAATCGCCAAGGAGCAGCCGGACAAGCTCAGCTTTGGCTCTGCCGGTAACGGCACGCCATCCCATCTTGTGGGTGCCTTGTTTGAAGATGCCACCGGTACCCGACTGTTGCACGCACCCTACCGAGGTGCCGGTCCCGCCATGGCCGACTTTCTGGCCGGAAGACTCGATCTGATGTTCGTGGGGATGCCTGTGGCCTTGCAGAACGCTCTTGATAAGAAGCTGTCAATTTTGGCCACGACCGGTCGGCGGCGCTCAGCATTGCTTCCCGATGTGCCAACGTTCTTTGAACTAGGCATTCAAGGACTCGGCGAGGACACCGATGTGTGGTGGGCTGTCGCAGCACCTGTGGCCACACCTTCAAGTATCCAGGCGCGACTGGATTCAGCTTTACGTACCGCGCTGCAAGAGCCGACCGTGCGCCAGAGTTTTGACAAACTGGGTGTTGACCTGCTCGAGCGCGCCAGTGCGGCCAGCGTCGTTCAGATCAAGAGTGATCAGGCCCGCTGGGCCCGCCTCCTCAAGGCCGGAAAGATCCGGATCGAATGAACGCTTACCTTGAAATTGTCAAACGTCCTGATGCACCACAACCGATGTATCACGGGGGTGGTCGGGTGAAATCTTTGACCTTAGGAAGGATACGCACAAGACGCGCAGGCTCTGAAAATATGTCATTTATTACAGTCTGCATCATTTACTGGTCAATCAAGCAGTCATCAAAATCGACATAATCGCCGCAAAGGTTTTCGGTATTCGTCGTTCGCCCTTCGTCGTCAAATTGACTACAGGCCACCGAATCGTTCGCACCCCGAACTCAACGAAGCTTTTCAAGCAGATTGAGCTAGTGTTTCCTCACCTGATGCCGAACGACTAATTGCGACCAGTAGGACGCCGCTCCAGGTCCAGGCATCCTGCCCGGAGCGCATCGCGCCCCGAGGGTCAGGACACTGACCAATCATTAATAACTTGTCCCCGGCACGGCATCTGCGCGCAAGGCTTTGTGCGACGCCATCGAAATCGCGTTGACGGTGGCTTTCAAGTCTGAGAGCAACGCTGCATTTGGCGTTGACGGCATGCGACCGACCGGCATGGCGACGGCGACCGCGGCAACACACTCGCCTTTGGTACCGAAGACGGGTAAGGCCACCGCGCTGTAATTCTGATCGGACTCCTCGATATCAGTGGCATATTCCTGCCTGCGCACAAGAGCGACCTCTTCGCGTAATCGCTCGGCGGTATGAATCGTATGGGGTTGGCACCGCGGCAATCCGGCCGCAATTGCACGCTCGATCAGATCGTCAGGACCGAAGGCGAGGAAGACCTTGCCAGTGGAGGTGGAGTGCAGGTGAGCTTGGTCGCCCACCTGGGCCGATACACGTACGCCCTGCTGACTTTCATATACGCGCAACAGCACAGTCTGCAAGTCGCTTTGAATGCACAGGTGCACAGTTTCGTTGCAGCGCTGCCATAAACGCAGCAGATGTGGATGCGCCAATTCGGGCAAGCCCAACTGATCCAGAAATCGGCCGCCCATTTGCACAAAACCTATGCCGAGGGAGTATCGTCTGGTTGATACATCTTGATGTACCAGCTTGCCTTCTTCCAGTGTCTTGAGAATCCGGTGAACAATGGCTTTGTCCATGTCCAGCGCGGTCGCCAACTCGGTAACACCCAGCATGCCGGTCGCCATCGACAGTTGCTCAAGCACAGCGATGCCTTTGCGGATTGTTTTCATCGATTTGCTTTGGGTGGATGAGCTCGCAGCATGGCCGCTGCCGCCTCCACAATCATCGTTTGATGTAGCTGAATCTGTTGCATCGGCAAGGACTGCATGGTTGAAAGAAATGGATCTTTGACCTGCGTCCGATGGCCAGACAAAGCCTCGAAGGTAGCAAGGGCCAGAAACGGCACAGACTGCAGGGCATAACCGCCTTCATGGACAAACACCAGTCGCCCGCCACACAATTGCGCGGCGAGTGCTTTGAGAATCAGGGTCATGCTCCTGAAACTTTCGCTGGTGAGCAACATGCGCGCGGTGGGGTCCAGGTGCCCTGCATCGAAACCACAAGGAACGATGATCAGGTCTGGCTCGAACATTTCCAGTGCTGGAGCCACCACGTCATTCATCGCGGCCAGGTAGGCGCCTTCACCGCTTCCTGGCGGGAGCGGGATGTTGAGGGTGTAACCCAATCCGGCATCAGCGCCGCACTCCTCCACTGAGCCTATGCTTTGTGGAAAAGCACGCTCCTGGTGAATCGAGATGGCCAGCACCGTCGGATCATCCCAGAAGATCTGCTGTGCACCGTTGCCATGGTGGGCATCCCAATCGACCAGCGCGATGCGTTTGAGGCCATGCACCGACTGAGCATGACGTGCCGCGACGGCTGCATTATTGAATATACAAAATCCCTTTCCGTCAGACCGTTCGGCATGGTGGCCAGGCGGTCGCATCAGGACGTAGGCATTGTTAACCTGCCCGCTGACGACCGCATCCACTGCGCTGATTGCCCCCCCAGCCGCGAGCGCCGCCAGTTCATAGCCATTTGCACCAATGTGTGTAGCGGCCTTGGTGCCGATGTTGCCGCCGCCGCGCTCGGCCGTGGTGCGGATGCGCTGGAGATATTCGAGGCTGTGGACGCGCAAAAGTGCCTCTTCGTCAGCGGACTTAGGCGTGATCCAAGTCAGGTGCTCACTCAGGCCACTGGCATCGAGCAAATGCCGTATACGTCGCTTGCTGTCCGCGCTCTCCGGGCTGGGCATGGGTTCGAGCCACTGGCTGTGGGGTCCAAACTGATTGCCAGAGTCGTGCCACATCGCACGTTCGGTCCAGACCATCCCTGTCGTCATATATGCTCCTTGTGAGTCTCTCTATTAGCCTATTGTGTGTCAGGCGCGCGCGGTAGGAGCCGGACTGCGATCGGCCTGAGCCATCATCAGACGAGCAAGTTGCTCGAAAAGTTCTGCACGGGCCTTGCTATGGGCCGGGTCGTCGAACAGGTTGAACATCTCGTGCGGATCAGCAGCCAAGTCGTACAACTCACCCCAGTCGCATCCTTCATAGATCGACATGCGCCAATGCGCGCTAAGTATCGTCCGTACTCGAGCCGGCGCAGCAAACCCGAAGCCGACCTCATGGCCGTCCTCTTCGACCAGAACTGCCGATTGACCCGCCGCAGCGGGATCGGCGAGGCTCGCTGCGAGGTCCATTCCCTGCATGCCCCAATAGGGCTGCAATCCGGCTCGGGCCAACACAGTGCGGGCCACATCCAGCGTACTGTGCAAGGCTGCTGTGGATACACCCGGCTGAGGCATCCCCGGCTCGCTCCAGATGAAAGGAACCTTCACCAGGCCCTGGTAATGAAGCGTCGACTTCAGCATCAGGCCATGGTCGCCCATGAAGTCGCCATGATCGCTTGTAAAAATAACCACCGTATTGTCGAGTTGTCCAACATCGGCCAGGGTCTGCATGATCCGTCCTATGCCGTCGTCCACCATGCTGATCATGCCGTAGCTCAAGGCAATGGCCTCGCGCGCCTCGCGTTCATCCACAGCAAAAGGCATGGTGCCGAGGGTGTTTGCACGGCCAAGTGCGCGTTCGGCCCGCAGGTGGGCCAATGCAGGCGTCACGTCGGCACTGCCTAGCGACTGCGGCACTGGAATCGAATCGGGGTCGTACATGTCCCAGTACCGTCCGGGTGGTGTGAAGGGATGATGCGGGTCCGGGAAACAGACACTAAGGAAAAAGGGGTGCTGCGCCTGCTTTGCCGATTCACGCAGTGCGGCCTCGGCCAACTCGACCACGTAGGACGTTGGATAGAGCTCTTCGGGCAGACGTGTGCGATAGGCCTGGGGCAGCCGGTAGCGAGCGTCTACGGCAGCATTGCCGGGGCCTATCCACTGCGCCGCCTCAGGGCAACGATCTAGCAACCAGCGGCGGTAAGCGCCTCCAACTACATCGCCGTGCATCGTACAAAGGTCGACTGCGTCGAAACCATAGTACGGCAGGTCCAGTCCATGCGCGGGATCGGCTTGCCACAAGACAGTGTTCTCCTGGTCGTAGCGGCCATTACGCCACATCCCCAGGCGCGCCTCGCTGTGCTCTGGTGTAGGTGCTTGTCCATCCATCGCGGGCTTCGGCATGACCGCATCGCGGCCCGTCATGTTCTGCAGATGTGACTTGCCGACGAGATGCGTGCGGTAACCGGCATCGCGCAGCAGCCACAACATCGTGTTGGCATTCAAATCAAGGGGTGCGCCATTGCAGTGCGAGCCATGTAAAGAGGGCATGCGCCCGGTGAAGAAAGTCGCACGATTGGGCATGCAGATCGGCGTAGAGACATGGAAGCGCTCGTAGCGCCGGCCGGTAGCAGCCAGCCCATCAATATGCGGCGTACGCACAATCGCATTGCCAGCGCAGCCGAGGTGGTCCGCACGATGCTGATCGGTCACGATCACCAGAAAATTAGGGCGGCTTACCCGGCCGCCAGCGGATCGAATCGGACTCATTGGTCAAATACCCTCAAGGTGATGGTCTGCAACTGCGTGCAGGACTCCAGTGAACTTCGCCATGACTGTCTACCCAACCCGGGCATGCCGGTGCAGGCTAGGCCGTCGTGCAAGTCGCTGGTTCCAGTATTCTGCATGGCGGCGCTATCGAATTCAGATTCGCCAGGGAAGGTCACCGCGCGCGCCCCGATGCGTCGAGAGCCACTCGCTGGTCGACCCGGCGGCCCAAGCATCCAAGTCGGCCTCGTGCACAAGGCCCATGTTGCTACATGCAAATGGACGGGGTTTTTCAAAGCTTCCGGCCGAACCAAGGCAATGGCCAGCGATGTCTTTGCATGGCTCTTTCACCGGGTTGCCCCTCCTAGCTGTCAAAGCGGACGTGTTCTATTTCCACGCGAGCAAATGCCGTTCAAGCCAGTTCATCCCGGCCGTTAGGGCAAGGCCGATCACCGCCAGCAGAAAGAGGATTGCCATGACGCCATTTGTGTTGAAGGTGGACTGCAGGTAGGCCAGTGTCTGGCCCAGCCCCCGTTCAGCGGCGATCAATTCTGCTCCGACGACGCCCAGCAGCGAAAAGATCAATGCCAGCCGCAATCCCGAAAAGATCACCGGTATCGCCGATGGCAGCGTCACCTTGAAGAACATCTGGGTCGGCGAAGCCCCGATGGCACGCGACAGCACCAGATGGTCGCTGTCGACGCCACGCATGCCGGCCACCGTTGCCGAAAGCACGATGAAAAACACCAGGCTGAAACCCAGTGCGATCTTCGAGCCGATGCCGAGTCCAAACCACAGCAGGAACAAGGGGGCCAGTGCGATGCGAGGCATCGCATTGAGCAGCGTCAAATAGGGGTTGAATGCTTTTTCCAAGGACGGAAGAAACGTGAACAACAAGCCAAACGCAAAGGCCAGCAGGCTGCCCGCCACAAATGCGACAGCGGCCGCCAGGAGCGTGAATCCGAGATCGACCCATAACTTTCCGCCTAGCACGAAGCCCTCGGCAAAGTAGCTCGCGATGCGCGATGGTTGGCCAATGAAGCCGACGTTGATTGCCCCGGCGCGGGCAAGCCACTCCCAGCCGGTAAGGAACAGGATCACGAACAGGATGTGAGCCAAAAACTCGCGGGTGCGCTTATTTTTCATCTTTGGCTACTCCGGATTCCAACAGGCCCCAGATGTGGGAATAGATCTCATGAAATCGCCGATCCTGTTGCAGCGCGCGAATGCTGCGTGGGCGCTCGAGATCAATCCGGACGTCGGCCAGGACACGCCCCGGGCGCGGGCACATCACGACCACACGATCGGACATGGCCACTGCTTCTGCGAGGTCATGGGTGACAAACACCACTGTGCGACGATGTTCGCTCCACAGTCCGAGCAACAGATCCTCGAGTTGCAACTTGGTCTGCGCGTCCAAGGCACCGAAAGGCTCGTCCATCAACAGGACGGGCGCATCCAGTGCAAAAGTGCGCGCCAAAGCGCAACGCTGACGCATGCCATGGGAAAGCGCCTTGGGGTACTTGTCGATGAAATCGCCCAGGCCGACGCGCGCGAGCAGGTCGCGCGCACGGCTGTCACGCACTGCAGGATCGACTTTGCGCAGTTCCATGCCGTAACTCGCGTTTTGCAGCGCCGTGCGCCACGGGAACAGGCAATCCCGGGCCAGCATGTAGGACAAGGCCGGGTTACCCGGCGCTGGCACCTTACCCATGAGGTGTACCCGACCCTCCCATGGCTCGGCCAACAATCCCGTCAAGAGATTGAGAATGGTGGTCTTGCCGCAGCCGCTGGGTCCTACCAGCGAGACGAATTCACCTTGTGCAATCTGGAGCGATACGTCATCCACCGCCAGGACTGGGCTACCTGACTGCGCGCCAAAACGCACGGTCAGCCGGTCAATGGAAATGGCGGGTTCGGCGATGCTATTCCAGGAAGTCATTGGCGCTTCCGGATCAGATGGTCGCCAGCCAGAGTTGGCACTTCAAGGCGCCTTGTCATAGACGAGATCGGCCACGCCTGTGGAACCGACGTCAAACTTGGTGTCCTTCAGGTACGCAAGGCCCGCGGCGATTGACTTTCGATCGATCACGGCTGAATAGGTCCTGTCTTTGATGAATTGCCGCAGGTTGGCACGCATGATGGCATCTCCGTCAGGCAGGTCGAACTTGAAGTAGCTGGTAGCAATCTTGACAACTTCCTCGAAGTTGGCGGGATTGTTGATGAACGTATCGGCTTCGCGCATCGCCCGAATTACCGCAGCGATCATGTCTGGCTTCTCGTTGATGGTCTTCTGAAGGAACACCATGCCGATGTTGCCGCCATTGAGTCCGTACAGGGCCGATGGCTCCTTGTCCGATGCGCCTCGCCAAATCACCTGGCAAGTCTTGGAGACGTCACAGATGGAGCCGACCGGCTCAACGATCATCGCCGCATCAATTTGCTTTGACTGCAGCGCGTTGTAGGCGGTCACCGCCCCTCCCACCGCGACATAGGTAGCATCGTCCGGATTGAGCCCGGCCTTTGCGAACAGGTAACGCATGCCGGTTTCCGTGCTCGAGCCTCGGGCGATGACGCCGATCTTCTTGCCTTTAAGGTCCTGCACGAACTGTGGAAAGGGCTTTCCTGCGTTTGGAGCGACGACGTCGTTTCTTTGCACGAGCACCAACAGGTTGGATGCTAGGCCGCCCACCACCATTTTCATGGCCGTTCCATTCTTGACTGCGCCAATCATGACGTCGACCGGCGCAATGGCGGAGTCAATCGTGCCAGCCATCATGGCCTGAACACCCAGTGGCGCGGCGGGGATCACCTGCAGCTGACATTCCAGTCCATTTTGCTTGCAGTAGCCTTTGCTGATGGCGACCCGAGCCAGCAGGTTGCCGGTGCCGGGAATGTCCATGAACTTGACAGTTTGCGCAGCAGCAATGCCTTGAAAAATCAGGCACAAAGCCATGATGGCAATGGAATTACGCCACAACGGGCGAGGGATTCGAGACGGGTTGTAGCTGGAAATTTCCATGACTTGACTCCTGGGTTGGCTGGGGAACTAGAAGGGATACTTGAGTTACAAAGGCTAGCGCGTCTGAGCAACCGACACTTGATTAGGCTTTGCGATCGTCATTGCAGATGTGATCGCCTCCTCTACGACATCCGCAATTTGGTCGACTGCTGAACGTGTAATGATCAGCGGCGGTGAAAGATATAGCTTGTTGGCTTGCATGCGCACCAGCAAGCCCCGCTGCATGCATTGCTGCATAAATGAGCGCAGGAACGGATCGCCGGGTGGATGAGGCTGCTTGCTCGCCTTGTTCTTGACGAACTCGACGCAGACCATCAGACCAGCTCCACGGACGTCTCCCACAAAGGCGAATCTCCCTTTCAGTGATTGCAGCCGCTCAAGCAGATGTGAACCCTGAGCGGCCGCGTTGCTGGCCAGGTCTTCACCGATCACGATGTCCAGGTTGGCCAGAGCCGCAGCGCATGCCAAGGGATGGCCGGAGCCGGTGTAGCCATGCATGATGGTCGCCATCGGGTGTTCGCGCTCCCAGGCCTGTGCCACGCGCCGGCTCACCGCCGTGGCGCCCATGGGCACATATCCCGAATTGATGCCCTTAGCTAGGCACATGAGGTCGGGCTTTACGCCCCAGTACCGGCTTCCGAAAAGGCTTCCGGTGCGACCGAACCCAGTGATAACCTCGTCCGCAATCAGCAGCACGTTGTGCCTGTCGCACACCGCTCGGACAAGCGGCCAGTAGTTGTCGGGAGGAACAATCATTCCGCCCGCGCCTTGAACGGGTTCTGCAATGAAGGCCGCTACCGAGTCAGGGCCCTGATGCACGATCTCTCGCTCCAGGATGCTTGCACAAATTTCACCCAGTTGTTGCGGATCGCTGCCCCACGGATTTCGATAGGGATAGGGTCCTTCGACCTGCAAGAAACCTGGGATCCCTGGCTCGTAGGCTGCCTTCCACACCGGGCTGCCACTGGCAGCCGTCCCAGCCCAGTGAAGGCCGTGGTAGCCATTACGCAATGAAATGATCTTGGACTTGCGAGGCTGACCTTCTAGCAACCAGTACTGTCGGGCCAACTTGAACGCCGTCTCGACTGCATCCGAGCCTCCGGTGGAGAACATAAACCGAGTCATGTCCTCGACTTGCATCAATTCCGCTAGTCGCTTAGAAAGTGCGATCGCTGGTTCGGTACCCATGCTGCCGAAAGTCGAACAGTAAGAGATGCGATCCATCTGTGCCGCGATCGCAGCCTTGATTTCTGGTCGGTTGTGGCCAACGTTCACATTCCACATGCCGGCCGAGCCGTCGATGTAAGTTTTGCCAGAGGTGTCGGTGACATGGATGCCGTCGGCTGAATCGATCAGCAGGGGAGCCTGCACGGAATTACCCTCAGGTGCAGTCATCGGATGCCACATATGCCCGCTGCCGCGCGACTCAGCGGGTAACAAGGGATGAGAGGCCAAGTTTTGCATAAGATTTTGTTGATATATTAACAACGACGTTGCAATGTAAATTTAATTTTCTCACCAGCTGAGAGCTCTGTCATCAGGGTATTTACGCGGAAGTAATGGAGTGGTGCCTGTCCGGTAACGCACTTGCGTTTGAATAAAGGGCCGACCGCAGGCCTGTCAAGCTACAGTCCTGCAATGAAACTTACACAAGGAAAGCAGTCCAAAGTGGCCACAGGACTCGCTCCTCTTCAGACACGCCGAAGCCGAGTCCAGGCAGTGGAAACCGGAATGGCTGTTCTTAAAGGTTTGGCATACCTGGGCGGCAGAAGCAACCTCAAGGCACTGGCTGACCATGTCGGCCAAAGCCCGGCCAAGGCGCACCGCTACTTGGCAAGCCTGATCGACGAAGGTCTGGTCGCACAGGACGCGGTGTCACAGCAGTACTACCTGGGGGCCGAGGCAATCCAGATCGGAATAGCCGCGATGCGGCAGGCCGACCCAGTCCGTGCCGTCGACCTGGCGCTGGTTCGCCTACGCGAAACACACGGTATCACCTGCTTCGTGGCCGTCATGGGCAACCATGGTCCCACCATCGTGCGGATGGAAGAGCCCGGATTACCCGTGACCATCAACGTGCGGGTCGGCTCCGTCCTGCCTTTAATGTGGTCTGCCACCGGGCGCGTATTTCTTGGGCTTCTGGACGATACAAGGGTTCGTGAGATGGCCCAGGCCGAATTGAACCAGGCGGCTGCGCTACGGCGGCCGGCGCTAAGGAGCCGCGACCCCATCGGCCAGTTGTGCCGTGAAGTCCGCAAGCACGGCATGGCCACGGTGCGAGACGCTTATCTCCCAGGCATAAGTGCGGTAGCGGCGCCGGTGTACGACCATTCAGGACGGGTCTGTTCCGTTCTGACAGCCCTCGGCGCGAGCGGTGGATTCGATCCGGATCTCGAGGCCCCGGTCGCGCGGTCATTGCGCTTAGAAGCTGCCGCAGCCAGTGCCCGACTCGGATATGCCGCCCGGCCAGACTCAGCCCAAGAGTGAGCCGACTGTCTGACGCACGAGGCATTGCAAATTACGCAATGCGTATATGATTCCGCAAAATAAGTATGGCGCGGTTTTCGCGTCTTTCCGAGGTCGACCATGAAAGGCAACATGACGATGCCCCTGCCCCCCTCTCCCGCTGCGTCGTTCGCCTCGAGCTCCATAGCTGGGTGTCCAGCCCATGGGGTTACGCCCACCGCTGCCGGCAGTTGCCCGGTAAGTACCCGCGCTGCGGAGTTCGACCCGTTCTCGGACGCCTACCAGCAGGATCCGCCCGAATACGTGCGCTGGGCACGCGACCAAGAACCCATCTTTTACAGCCCGCTGCTGGGCTACTGGGTCGTCACGCGCTACGACGACATCAAGGCCATCTTCCGGGACAACCTGACATTCAGCCCTTCTATTGCGCTAGAGAAGATCACGCCAACCGGTCCAGAGGCGAACGGTGTGCTGGCCGATTACGGTTATGCAATGAACCGGACCTTGGTCAACGAAGACGAACCGGCCCACATGCCGCGCCGCCGCCTGCTGATGGAGCCTTTCACACCGCAGGCCTTGAAGCACCATGAGCCACTGGTACGCCAAGTGACACGCGAGTACGTCGACCGCTTTGTCCATGCTGGACGCGCCGACTTGGTCGACCAAATGCTGTGGGAAGCGCCCCTGACCATCGCAATGCACTTTCTGGGTGTGCCGGAAGAAGACATGGCAATGGTGCGCCGGTATTCGATCGCCCACACTATCAACACCTGGGGGCGACCTAAGCCATCCGAACAGGTCGCTGTGGCGCATGCGGTCGGCAACTTCTGGCAACTGGCCGGCAAGATTCTTGCCAAGATGCGGGAGAACCCCAATGCCGCGGGCTGGATGCAATTCGGCATTCGGATGCAGAAAGACCATCCCGATGTCGTCACAGATTCCTACCTCCACTCGATGATGATGGCCGGGCTGGTCGCGGCGCATGAGACTACGGCCAATGCGACAGCCAACGCAATGAAGTTGTTGCTACAACATCCAGATGCCTGGGCACAAATCTGCGCCGACCCGTCACTGATCCCCGGCGCAGTCGAAGAGTGCCTGCGCCACAACGGATCGATCGCTGCTTGGCGCCGGCTGGTCACCCAGGATACGCAGGTTTCTGGTGTCCACCTAACCGCCGGCGCGAAGTTGCTGATCGTCACCTCTTCCGCCAATCACGACGAACGGCATTTCAACGATCCGGATTTATTCGACATCCGTCGCGACAACGCCAGCGAACACTTGACCTTCGGTTATGGTTCGCACCAGTGCATGGGCAAGAATCTTGCGCGTATGGAGTTGCAGATTTTTCTGGAAGAACTCTCCCGACGGTTGCCGCACATGCGACTGGCAGAGCAACGGTACACCTACCTGCCCAACACCTCCTTCCGCGGACCGGAACATCTGTGGGTGGAGTGGGACCCGGCACAGAACCCTGAGAACCGTGACGCCACTCGCCTGCAATCTCGCCTCCAGGTGCGCATGGGGGAGACCTCGCGCAAGGTGGCAGTGCGGACAATGGCCGTCGAGTCCATCGGCACCGTGGCGCAAGGAGTCCTACACATCCGGCTGCGTCCAATCGACGGTGCACCCGTGCCCAAATGGGAACCTGGGGCCCATATCGACCTGCAGTGTGGCGGTGCGCAGATGTCGCGGCAATATTCTCTGTGCGGAGATCCTTCCGACACAAGCGCCCTGGAGATTGCCGTTTTGCGGGAGCCCGCAGGCCGCGGTGGCTCGGAATGGATACACACGCGTTTGCGAGTCGATGACCACATCACAGTCCACGGTCCTCGCAATCATTTCCGTTTCGAGGAAACGGCGCTTCGCGTGATCCTTATTGCTGGTGGCATCGGGATCACACCAATCATGGCGATGGCGGAAAACGCTCGCCGCCTGGGCATTGATTACCAATTGCATTACTGCGGCCGCAGTCGCAGCAGCATGGCCTTTCTCGATGCTCTAACAGCCGGTCACGGAGACCGGGTGCATGTGTACGCCAGTCAAGACGATCAGAGGGCCAACTTTTCTAAACTGCTGGCTGTACCCGATGCTGACACGAAGATATACGCCTGCGGCCCCCAGCAGTTGTTGGAAGCCCTGACTGAATCCACCCGACAGTGGCCTGGAGATGCGTTGCGCGTCGAGCATTTCCACAGTCGGATCGCCATAAAGGACGAGAGTCAGCAGCGGCCTTTCACTGCTGAGTTGCGTGATTCTGGCCTGACCATTGCGGTGCGTGCTGACCAGTCGCTTCTCGATGCTCTACGCCTGGCCAATATCGACGTGCAAAGCGACTGCCAGGAAGGCCTGTGCGGCTCGTGCGAGGTAAGAGTCATCGCGGGTGACGTCGACCACCAAGACAGCGTACTCACTCGAGGCGAACGCATGGCCAACGACCGGATGATGAGCTGTTGCTCTCGTGCCTGCGGTGATTCTCTGGTCATAGACCTGTAAATGCCCTTTCCTATTGTTGAGACCATTCACATCGCTGTAATGTCACTCTCAATAGGCTAGAGCGCAGTGAACTCGCTTCACGAAAAAACCACACTTGGTTGGCCTAAAAACGTGCATGTCATCTGAATAACTACTTTGAATGGGTACTTGGCACGTGGGTACATCACCAGTTCACACCTCTCCCTATCGTCATATGATGTGTAAATAAGGCTTGCTCAATACAATGCCTGCATGAGTTGCTACAAATGTGGGATACACAAGCCTCGTGCACTGGGCAGCTTCAAACGCGTGCTCAATCAAAGCATGTTCATGTGCGCAGAATGTAAGACCAAGACTTAACGGCACCTAGTCGCATAGCAAAGCAGGACAAAAAAGGGGATCGCAGCATGGCCATCCAATCCAGAAGGACCTTACTGCAAACAGTTGCTGCCGCATGCGTTCCAACACTCTCGTTTGCACAGAACTCCAAAAGTACGAATTTTGTCCCCCAGAGTACCGTCACCTGGTCCAAGCTAGATTTGATCAATGGCGACACGATTACATATTCACAGCTGCGTGGTCAAGTGCTGGTCACTTACTTTTGGGCCGGTTGGTGCCCGTTTTGCGCTGAGCAGTCTCCAGAAATAGACAAACTATTTACCAATTTTCAGAGCAAGGGACTTTATGTTCTGGGGGTATCCGTGGACAAGGACATACAAGCTGCCAAGACATACCTCCAACGACACAACTACCGTTTTCCATCCACATGGTTAGACCCAAGAGGTAAAACTGAATTGCAAAAGCCCCCCGGCATCCCTTTTGTGATGGTCTACAACAAAAGCGGGCAATTGGTTCAGCTAGAAAAAGGGCAAATGTTTGCCGAGGATGTTCAGGCCATGTCACGTTGGATAAACAGCTGAGCCGGAAATAAAAATAATTGCACCACCCTAGCCTTCTTTGTTGACCTGCTGGCGCAAAGAACCACTGGCCCTGAAGGTCACCACTTTCCTAGCAGCAATGATCACAGGCTCACCAGTTTGAGGGTTGCGCCCCGGGCGTGCTGTCTTGGTGTGCACTTCAAAGTTGCCAAAGCCAGAGATCTTCACGCTCTTGCCCTGAGCAAGTTCAGTTGCCAGCACTTCAAAAAAAGCATCAACAAAGTCCTTGGCTTCCCGCTTGTTCAAGCCTATTTGGTCAAACAAAGCGTCAGCCAACTGAGCCTTGGTCAGGGCTGTGGTGTCCAGCGAGTCAAGGGCGAGTTCCATGAAGAAATTATTACAGCCAAACGGGAACCATCTGCACTATGCCTGTCGTGACAGCGATTGCGGTTCAAAAAAGCACTATGTTTTTGGCTTATAAACCACGCTTTTGACCCGATAACGCACTTTTTGTCTGACCGACGGTTTTGAATGGGTGCTGGGCACGTGAGTGAAATACCAGCTCGTCCTTGTCTCTTTCGTCATAGCCATTGGTCATGGGCTCGATGGGGGTCACTGGTTTTTGGATGGGGGTTGGTGGCTGGGGGTAGATTCTTTGCTGGGCATTCGCCTGGGTGATAGCTCGATGCAGATGCTGGGGCTTGACTTTGGATCTTTTCTCAGTTTTACCTTGGTATTGACCAAATGCGTTAAAACTGACTTGTCAAGACGATACTGCTGAGTAGTTACGACTCATATGCTTCATGAATCGCATCGTTCGCCTTAAAAGCGGAGGCGATACGCCCGCCATCTGGTCAGAGGCTGATAAGGCCCTTGCATGAACAGTATTTCTGAACGTACCCTTGCGCTAAAGCACAAAGGCAATACCGAACATTGAGCCGTGAGTCGACATGCTTAGTTTGCTTCTGCGGTGATGCGCTGCTCGGTCACGATGCGTTTCCAGCGCGCCGACTCGTCAGCCATTTCCTTGGCCAACTCGCCTGGCCCAAGGTAGGCGCGGACCGTGCCCTGGGCGCTGGCTGCCGCCCCAACCTCTGGCATCTCCAGAAGAGTTTTCACTGCGGCTGAAAGTTTGTTGACTATCTCGGCAGGCGTGCCAGCCGGTGCCAGAAGAAATAACCGTGGCGCCACATCAAAGCCGGGTAGCGCCTGCGCGAGAGGGGGGACGTTCTCTGCGCCCTCGACTCGTGCCGGACTCATGAGCGTAAGTGCGCGAAGGCGGCCAGCCCTCGATTGCGACAGCGCCGCCGTTGCGCTCACTACGCCTATTGGTACCTGCCCGCTAATTACGTCGGGTACGATTTGCGCCGCGCCCCGGTATGGAATATGCACGACGAAGCTTCCAGTGGCTTGCTTGAGCATTTCGAAACCCAGATGCTGCACCGTGCCAACGCCAGATGTGGCAAACGAATACCGCCCAGGGTTGGCTTTTAACAGCGACACCAGCTCTCCCGGAGTCTTTGCCGGAAAGTCATTACCGGTCACGATGACCAGGGGAGAGACAAAGGTGCCGACTATAGGTTGGAATTGTGTAAGCGGGTCCAGTGGCATCTTGGGCTGTAGCACCTTGGCGATCAGCAGGGCACTTTCACCCATAAGAAGGGTATAGCCATCTGGCGCGGACTTGGCTACGAGGTCGGCTGCGATCAACCCGGCCGCGCCCGCGCGATTTTCCACCACCACCTGCTGGCCCAGCAAGGTCGGCAAGCGTGAGGCAAGCAGTCGAGCCACGGTATCCACACCGCCGCCTGCAGAGTAGCCGACCATAAGGCGGATGGGCTTGTTGGGGTAGGCCTGGGCCCATGCGCCCGGAGTCGCCAAGAAACCTGCAAGGACGCAGGTCAGTAGCGCGCGGCGACTCATGGAAAAGAGCGATAGGGTGTAATTTGCCATACTGACTCCGAAGGTTCTTGAAAAACGTCTGTATTATCTTTTTTCTGTGACTCATGGGCCGGCACAGAAAGTTACCCTCTTAGGCCTTGCCCTTGCCGCTCGATAGCGGCAATTTGGCCAGTTCGCGCACCCGCTCGGCGTTGGGCGCGAAGCCCAGCCCCGGTTTTTCGGGTAGCGTGAGCCAACCGTTTGAGGGCTCTGGCAAGTTGTCATAAATTTGCTTGAGCAGTTGTACGGCAACATAATGGTATTCGACCATACCGCCATTGGAAACGCCGGCATGCAGATGCATATTGTGGAAAGGCCAGGCGCCGCCGTTGTCGATCGGCACGTTAAAGGCTTGAGCCATTGCCGCAATCTTCACGCATTGAGAGTAGCCGCCCGAGATCACTACATTAGGCTGCAGTACATCGGCCGCCTGCTGCACCAGTAGGTCGCGAAAGCGAAAGGCGAGGCCCTCATTCTGTCCACAGGCCAGCGGTATGGTGGTACGTGCACGCAGTGCGGCCATTTGGCGA
>Ga0315899_10003267_pt1 | contig 17707 bp, 29 predicted proteins | sample LakEriMetagenome_2_FD_203518 | JGI IMG/M metagenome (GOLD analysis project Ga0315899, IMG submission 203518) | Freshwater fungal communities from buoy surface, Lake Erie, Ohio, United States - Buoy 4 MA112 | ecosystem: Environmental > Aquatic > Freshwater > Lake | place: USA: Lake Erie, Ohio... | reverse complement strand
CAGCGCGGGACTAGACACTCTGAGCGTGGCGATCATCAATGCCGACCTTGAGATTCCCGACTGGAACGCGATCAGGCGTCAACTCGACGCCCGGTCGCAGCACAGGCAGGGGCAGCGGCTACATGACGGCGCAGGTGGACAAGGCGTCCATGCAGAAGCTCGCCCGGCAGCTCGAATCGGTCGAGCCCAAGCTCCGCGATGAGATCGCCAAGAAAGCGTTGCGCGAGTGGGGCAAGGCGGTCCGCAAGGCCGCGCGCGCCAATGCGTGGAAGAACGCGGAGCGCACCAAGCAGCAAATGACCTACAAGGTCAAGCGCTACAAGCGCGCCGTGTGGGCTGGCGTCGGCGTCAAGACCGACAAGATCGACCGCAAGAAGAAGGTCAACAGCGCCGGGCGCAAGTCGCCGTACGTCGGCTGGAAGGCGCACTTCATGGAGGTCGGCTGGCACGCGTGGCCGAAGGGCGTTCGCGGCAACGTGGAGCGCGGCGTCGAGATGCTGCGGAACCGCCGCATTGCCGCTGGCGAGGGCGCTACCCGGCAAATCACCGTCTACCGAAACGGCAAGCCGCATGTCCGCACGATCAAGGAGCGCGCGCGCACCCTGTCGCGCGACGGCACGGGCCCCGGCGGCGGTCGCGGCTGGCGCAAGGGCGTGCGTGGGCGGTTGGGGCGGTTCCTGACCAAGTACGCGCGGCACTACATGTGGCGCGCCGCGCAGGTCGGTCGCCAACTCGCAACGAACAAGGTCATACCAAGCATCAACGACGCACTTAGGTCGGCTGCGAGGACTGCATGACGGCAATCACACCGCTTAAGATCCCCATCACCGTCAACACGTCGCAGGTCGCCCCCGCGATGAAGTCGGTGGAGAAGACCGTCGCCGACAGCGCGCAGCGCATCAGCAAGATCAGGGGCGCGATCACACCCGCGCTTGGCGCGCTGGGCATGGGACAGGGCGCAAGCGTGCTCGGCGGGCTCACCCAGTTCGGCGGCGTCGGAGGCGCTGCGGCGGCTGGCGCTGGCGCTCTGATCGGGGGCGCGATGCTGCCGAACAAGCTGGCCGACATGTACCTAAACCGCATGGCCACCGCTGCGGCTGGCGCTGGCGAGGCGCTGAAGCAGTTCAACGACAGCGGAAGGCAGACGTTCGCGGCGAACAGCGTGCTGTTGCGCGAATACGCCGCGATGGAAGAGCGCGCCCGGGCGATGAACGCCGACAAGACCAGTTTCACGGGAAACATCATGGTGGGCGCAACGCGCGGCGGCGCGACTTCGGCGCTTGAGCGCGAGATGATGGTCATTCAGGAAGGCTGGAAGGGCATCGGCGCGTTCATCGGTGCCATCGCTGGCGGCGGCAGCGTGCGCGAGGCCATGCTTGCCGAACAGCTGACGGGCACGACTTCCGAGGCCGAGGCCCAGCGCATCAGGACCGAACAGGCGAAGGCCCGGCAGTCGGGCGAATACTCGCCGATTGCGGGAGTCGCCGCGCTCCAGTTCCTCAAGGGCATCTACGACAAGCTGTAGGATTCCACCATGCCGACTGTCGGAACCACATACACCAGCTACAGAACCCGCGAGTCGGTCACGACGGGGGAGCTCGGCACTCCCAACACGATCACGTGGGAGATCACGATCCGAAAGAACGACGATACGCCCATCGACCATGAGGTGGAGTACCTCGCGCTTCAGGTCGAGGGGCACATCCCGTACATCAACGATCCGCTGATCACGGGCACCGCGCCGACAGGCATGACTTGGCAGCAGTTCTGCCGGGCGCGTTCGATCAGCTTCGCCTCGGGTCCGCGCGGCGTGCTGGTCGCGACCGTCGAGTGGTCAACGCTCTACATGGTCGATCCCGTGCAGGAGTCGGTGGCGTACGTTTTGCCGTCGAGCGTGGACTTTGTGTCGCGCACCCGCTCGACCACCCTCTACCGCACGTCGTGGACCGTGCAGCCGCCGACCACCAGCGCGAACATCAGCGCAGACGTTGGCGGCAACGCCATCACGGGCGGGTTCGTCGGCAAGCCGGAACAGGTCAACCAAGTCGCGATCCGCGTGCGGATCATGTACGACGCCTCGGCGGTCGCGATCAGCACCATGTATGCGAACAAGTTCACCATCGTCGGCAAGCGCAACAGTGCGGCGCTCGGCGGGTTCCCCGCGTACTCGCTGGTGTGCGAGGGGCTGTCGATGAACAAGGTCGGCAACGGCTTCGAGTTCTACGAGGCGACGTTTGACCTGCTGTGGGACAACTGGAACCACTTCGAGCAAGTGCCCGTCTTGGCCGAGGGCGGCTTGCCCAAGCAGAATGCTTCATTCGGGCCTGAGGAAGTCTTTTGGCAGCGCATCGCGCTCTCAGCCACCGACTTCGCGCCCGTCATGTTCCCGAACGGATCGGGCGGCGTCGACACGAAGTTCCGCGACCGCACGCTCGGCGGGTGGTGGGTGCCATGAGCTGGGCGCGCGAAACCGCACGCACCAGCGTGGACCTGTCGCGCGTCCGGCAGCAGACGCCGAACTACCCGCGCATGGGGCAGGGCATGGCGCTGTTCAAGGTCATCAGCTCCGCGCTGATCGCCAGCAGCGACTACCGCTACCTGTACACGCTCAAGGAGGCCGTCGTTGGCGCTGGCCCTGGCTACGCGCCGACGCTGTCGGTCAACAACCCGACCTACTACGGCGTCAGCGTGTCGGAGCTGTCGAACCCGGGCCCGACCTACAGCTACGGCATACAGGCAGCGAACGTCCCCGCAGGATTCGTGCCCGTCGCCATCCCGAACAACTCGTACGTCGCCGGGTTCCTGCACTACCAGCAGAACGGCGACATCGTCGTGTGCATCGTGAACACGCAGGCCATCGACGGCGCTTGCACTTGAGGTAACCATGGCGCAAGACTCGACCAACCCGCAGCGCGACTTCATCATCCAGCGTGGCGCAAACCTTGTGTTCACGCAGCATGTCGCCGCGAACCTGACCGGGCACTCGTTCACGCTGGTCGGCAAGCAGTCGCACGGCGCGACCACCGCCGATGTGTTCAGCCTCTCGTCGCTCGGCGGCGAGATCACGACGTCGGTGCAAGGCGGTCACACGGACATCATCTGCACGTTTGATGACTCGCTCACGCTCGGGTTCAGCGCCCCGGCATACGGTGTGTACGCCCTTCAGGGCACCTCGGCCAGCGTCACGACGCGCTACGCCGAGGGAACGTTCTACGTCGTTCCCTGAGGTGATGACATGGCTTTCAAGATTTGCCGCCCCACTCTCGGCACCAGCCCTGCTTTCGTCCAGCTTGACCCATTGCAGGGACAGGCCAACTGCCAGTTCGTGAACGCCATGGGGCAGGTAGTTCGCTTCGTCGGACCGGCCAACAACCTGGCCGAGGCGCAGGCGCTTGCGGCGAACAATGTTTTCTTCGAGATTCCGAGCAATGCCAGCATCGTGTACTCGATGAATCTCGACCCGTCCAAGACTTGGTTCGCATGCGTCGCTGGCGGCGGCAACCTCTTCGTTCAAATGAGCTGGTGAACCCATGGAGTTCCCCGACATCGCCGCCGCCGTCACCATCGTGGCGACCGTGATCGGTTCCACGGTCCGCGTCATGCTCAAGCTCAACCAAATCGACCGCGAGCTCTTCGAGCTGCGGCGCGATTTCCTCGACATCAAGACGAGGCTCAACCGCCTTGAGGAGCGATCCCAGTGAAGAACAGCAAGACGACGCTCGCCGGAATCGGCGCGATCCTGACCGCCGCTGGCGCAGCCGTCGCGGCGTGGCCCGATGTCGATTGGGCATCGACGGTGGCGGCGGTGCTGGCCGGGCTCGGCCTGATCTTCGCCAAGGACGCGGAGAAGAATGATTGAGCGGATCCTCACTGAGCTTGCCATCGGCATCCTGTCGCACTACGCGAAGCGCCCGAGGCTGCGTGACGCCGACAGCGATCCTCGGCGTGAGCGCGCTGCTGCTGTCGTGCGCGAGTGGCTGCGGCGAAACGGTGCTGGTCAGGAACGGGACGCCAGTTAGGATCGCCGAGCCCGTGCATGTCTACACGCTCGAGCGCGGCGAGTGGGTCAAGAGCGCCGGGCGCGTGGACCTGCGCGGCTGGTACGCCGTCAGCCCCGAGGAGGTCGAGTGAACCTTCACATGCTCTGCTGCTGCGGCGAGAACGCGAACCCGTGCGCCCCGGCGTGCGATTGCGCGTCGAGCTACATCATCAGCGGCCTCGGAGGCGTGTTCAACTACGACGCCTCGCGCACGGGACCGACGCCGTGCACGACGCTGTGCGATGACTACGACACAGGCAATCTCCGCAGCAGCGTGCAGCTGGCAATCCAGTTCACGCAGGGGCAGACGGGCGCGCTTTCCAAGGTCGCTGGGACATGCTGCTACAAGGCGTTCGGCGAACTAACAGCCACCTACCAGTACGGACTAACACAGCAGTGGTTTTGCTGCGGTCAGAACCCGTCGCCTGTCTGCGTGCACACCGAGAACAAGACGGGTACGGTCACGCTGGACTTCTGCTACACGGTGGTCTGTCTGCCCAACATCTATCGCAACGGCCCCGGGTGGCTGCACAGCCTGACGATCTGCGGATTCTGCATCGACAACATCCAAGTCGTTACGCAACCGCCGACCATCCAAGAATGCATCGACGGGCTGTCGTGCGACGAGCTGCCCCTCGCGCGCTACGGGCTGTGCGTGGGCGGCGGCGGCTACCGCTGGGCGACGGCGCTGAAGTGCCTCGACACGATCCAGCGCCCGGGCGATGTCGAGTACATCGACTTCTGCGGCCCCTATTTCGACTGCAACACCTCGGGCGGGGGAACGCCCTGCTTCGAGCCGTACCTCATCCAGCAGCGCCTCATGGGGCCGTTCTCGCCGTACCTCGTCGCCGAGTTCACGGCTGGCAACCCCGAGCCCGAGCCTTGCGGCAACACGGGCATTGGAGACGGCCCCATGGGCACCGTGCTGACGAACTGCACGACCCACAAGGGCATCTGCACTGGCGGCTACGATTATGAGGATGACTGCTGCCGAGCCGAGCTGACCTATGGATTCAGTCTCCCCTACTTCCTGTGAGTACATGCGGGATGGCGAGTGCCGAAATCGGCTCGCGCTGCCCCTGTACGGCCCTCGCCCGTCCAAGGGCGTCTGCGGCCAGTGCCAGTACAGGAACGGCCTACGGGGGCTGGGCGACGCCCTAGCGTGGATCCTGTCGTGGACGCCAGCGCGGAAGCTCCAGCGGCGGCAGTGCGGTGGCTGCAAGGCGCGGCAACAGGCGATGAACGAGGCCGTGCCCTTTCGCCAGCCGCAGCCGTGCGGGAAATGCCAAAAACCGAAGGCCGAGGCTCAAGCCCCTTGACGGTGCTGGCCGATGTTCTTAGCGTTGCTAAGAATGGACAAGCGATACGCAATCGCCGTTTCTCAGGAGGATCACGCGCTCGTCACCGAGCTCGCGCAGAAGCTTGGGCGTTCCCGAGCTGACATCGTGCGCGAGGCGCTGGCGGGATTCGTGCTCATTCGCGACCTCAATGAGCAAATCGCTCGGAAGGAAGTCAGACCATGGCAGAATGGATCGGAATCGCCCTCGCGGCGGCAGCAATCACGTTTGTCGGCCTCTGCGTTGTGTGGCCGCTCTTCGATGACCGGGAGGTCCGATGAGCAGTGAACTGGCGAAACTCCCCGCCCAGCCCGTCGCGGCGCTTGAGCCCCTTCGGGAGCAGGTCCGCATTGTCCAGGCACTCAGCAAGCCCGTCACCGAGCGATACTGCATCAGCCTTCAGGGCAAGCAGTACGTTCAGGTGGCCGGCGCGACTCTGATCGCCAACGCCATGGGCTACGCCGTGCGCGAGGTCGAGGTCAAGAGGGTCGATTTCGGCGGCGGGATCAGCGGTTGGGAGGCTACCGCCGAGATCCTCGACATCGAAACCGGCACGATCATCGGGCGCGGCTCGGGTATCGTGACGGACGATGAGAAGCCATGGGGTTCGCGCCCCCAGTTCGCCCGGCGCGCCATGGCCTCGACGCGTGCCGCTGGGCGCGCGCTGCGCCTGTCGCTGGGGCACCTCTTCTGCTACCTCGGCGATCGCGTTGCGTCGGTGACTGCGGAAGAGATGCCCGAAGACACCAAGTGAGGCTCCTCCATGCCCCGGGCGGGGGTTCGCACCCCACCCTCGCCCGGGGTTTCACCACAACTAGAAAGAGAGAATGGACATGAAGCAACCATCGATCGACATCGAGATGTTGCAGCTTGACATTGGTTTCGACGGCACTTGGGAATTGCTGAAGTTCCTTAGGAAGCAAAAAGAGCTGAGCGGCGCAACGCCGGGCATGCGGTTGGTCGCAAACCTGACACGCAACAACGAAGATGAGGAGACGGACGGCCCTGAAGTCACGTTTTTCCTGTACTGGACTGGTGAGGACGGACAGCAAGAACACTGCGTCGGAGTAGATCGCTTGCTCCTCAGCGACTTCAAGGCATTCGCAAAAGCAGTGCTGGCGTACAAATCGTGAAATCCCCCTCTTCCCCCCCTGCACCCCCCCTTGCACCCCCTTGACAGTGCGGTTAAGCTGTGCAGCAGCTAAGCGCTCAGCGCGCAGTCTGTCTGTCCAGCTTAAACCCGCCCTGTCCAAGGGGTGTGCGCGAGGGACAAGACCATGGACCAGACACAAATGAGAGAATGGCACACCACGCGCGAGGGGCTGTTTCCCACGAAACTGCCCTACACCGCCGTTACTGCGATCAACTCGCAGCTTCCCCAGCTCGACTTCCAACGCGCCATGAAGGCCCTAACCCTGTACTCGCAGCAGAAGCCCTACAAGGGGTTCTACATGCTCAAGTACATGGTTTGGTACGAACGCGCTGGGCAGGACGAACGCCCGCTCGGCACGCCGGGTAACTCGCCTAAGGGCTCGCCCCCGGCTGACGAAACGGATTGGGAGGATTCACAGACGGCTGAACGCCGAGAGCGCGAGGCATACGAGGCGCTGCCCAACGACTACCGAGAGGCGTGCAAGGCGCGCTTCGCCGATTGGGGATGGCCCGTCGGATCCCGCGCGTGGCGGCTGATCTGCCTTGACGCCTACGTCGGGCGCGACGTCGAGAAGTACCGCATCGGCACGAACATCTTTACCGAGGATCAGGACAAGGCGCGCGAGTACCGTGAGCGCGCCGAGTTCATGCAGCGGCGCGGGTACATCGAGCTGTGTCAGGCGCTGCGCGTCGAGATCCGTCGCCTTGGAGGTACCGTCGATGTCATCGCCTGACAAGACACTGATCGAGTTCGCGCAGACGCGCGCAGAAGCAGACGAGCGCTTGCGAGAGCCCATGTGGTCCGAGCGGCAAGCCGCAATCCTCGAGGATGACCAACCGGACAGGCGCGAGTGGGGCGGCGATGCTGGGCGGCTTATGCATGAGCTCGCCAACGCCAACATCACGATCAACGTGCTGCGGAGCGACGTTGCAGACTGGGCTAGGCTGTTTCTCGCCGTCACGGCCAACGACGGGCTAGGCGGTTGCCCGGTGCCGCACAGCGTGTATACGCGCTGCTGGCGCTGCTCGGCGCGCGCGCAAGCCGCGCAGATACTGGAGGTGCATCGTGGAAGATGACATGGTTGACATCGTGACGCGGCTGCGATTGATGGGCGAGTTTCCTGTTTTGCGGAACGCGTCATCCGCACCCTGTTACGTTCGGGCGGCAGCTGACGAGATCGAACGGCTGCGCCACGAACTGAACAAGACGCACGCCCATTACGCGCATCTGTTGATGCAGTTCGTGTCAGAGGCCAACGCTGCGCGTCGCAGCACCGCGCCGACCCCCGCAAACACCGGGGGCGGCGCGGATCACCAAATCCCCGAGGCGCTGTGATGCACACCGAGCACCATGAACTGATCGCGGCCCTGCGCGCCGAGAACGACAGGCTGACGCGCGAGAACGCCGAACTAGGCGCGCTGCGCGCCATCATCGACGCCCAGGACAAGCTGCTACAGGTCGCGAACATCGAACTAGAGAAGCAAGCCCAGTTCATGCGCGACATGCAGCAGAAGCTTGAGGAGCTCAACACGCCATGAACAGCCGCGCCAAGGGAAAGCGAGGAGAGCTCGAAGTAGCCGAGCTCTTGCGCGAGATGGGATTCGAGGCGCGGCGCAGCCAGCAGTACAACGGCGCTGCCGGGGGTGCCGACGTAGAGCACAACATCGGCGGCGTCCATGTCGAGGTGAAGCTCACCGAGCGCCTGAGGCCCCATGCGTTCATGGAGCAAGCCGTGCGCGACTGCAAGGGGAAGAGAATCCCGACAGTGTGGATGCGCTCGAACTGCGAGGATTGGCTAGTGTGTGTGCGCGCGAGCGACCTGTTCGCGCTGGTGGACAGACTCAATGCCGCGCGCCTTCAGACACGACCCACAGTTCAGCCGCCAGCTCCACAAGCCCAATAGGCTCAAGGGACAGGCTTGGACCAATCTCCGACGACTGCACCTCATGCACAACCCCATGTGCGCGAGGTGCGGTTCATTTGGCGAGGAGGTGCATCATGTGGTGCCGCGCTGCATGGCCCCACACCGGACGCTCGACGCCACGAACCTGATGACGCTGTGCCGGGAATGCCACCGCAAGGTGCATGACGGCGCGCCACGTTCGATTTCGGGCTGATTTCTAAAAACCGCATTATTGGCTCAAAAACGAGGGTGCCCCGGGGGGCCTAAAAACCGCGTTTTTGAAGCGCTATGGTGCCCCGTCGCAATCGCCAATTTTCAAAGCGCCCCGAAACGGCTCTAAACCTCTAGGATTCCCCCGTGGATTGGTCCGAACTGCGTGAAACGGTGAATGAGTACGTCGCAGCCGTCGAGGATGGACGGGTGGTGGCCGGGCGATGGATCTACGCCGCGTGCCGCCGCTGGCGAACCGACATGCAGCGCACGGACCTCTACATGGATTGGGACGAGGTCGGGCGCATCCAGCGCCACTTCGCCAGCCTGACGCTGTTGCAGGAGGACTCGGGCAACCGATTCGAGCTGCGCCCGTGGCAGCTGTGGGTTGCGGCGAACCTGTGGGGCTGGAAATGGCGCGACACTGGACGGCGGCGCACCTCGCTGGCGATCCTGCAAGTCGCCCGAGGCAACGGCAAGACCACGTTCGCTGCCGGGCTGGCGCTGTATGACCTGCTGCACGGCAGCGGCAAGCAAGTGCATGTCATCGCCAACCGGGTTGATCAGGCCATGATTTGCGTGGGGTTCGCGCAGACGATGGTGCGGAGGCTCGAGCGCTCCGATGTCTCGGTGGTCGCCGACAAGATCAGGCGCGCCGACTGCGAGATGTCGCCGCTGCCAGCGCGCCCCAGCAGCCTGGACGGCTTGAACCCGAGCATGTGGATTGCGGACGAGGCCGCGGAGTACAAGGACAGGGCGCTGTCCAAGCTGACCACTACCGCTGGCAAGCGGCGCGAGACGCTCGGGCTGATCATCAGCACGCCCGGCACGCACATGGACGGCATCTACGGCGAACTTGTCAGCAGCGCCGAAAGCGTGCTGCGCGGCGATGTCGTGGACGATGCGATGTTCGCGGCGCTGTACGGCATCGACCCGGTCGATACGCCCGACGACGAGGCGTGCTGGGAGAAGGCGAACCCGGGGATGCCGTTCGGCCAGCCGGACCGCGAGTCCATTCGCCGCAGCTGGAACACCATGAAGCGCAGCCCCATGGGGCGCGCCGAGTTCACGCGGTACCATTGTTCGCGCCTGACCGAGGACACGGGCGGCTGGCTGGATATGCAGCTGTGGCCGAGCGAGGTGACGCCCGACATGGCCGCGCTCCGAGGGCGACCCGCGTGGGCGGGGCTCGACCTATCGAAGAGCCTCGACATGACGGCGCTGGTGCTGGCGATCCCCCTGGACGATGGCAAAGTAGCCATCCGGGGGCACTACTGGTGGCCGAAGGAGGGCGTGGCGCAACGGGAGATTGACTACCGAATGCCCGTTCGGACATGGGCTGCGGAGCGCCGCATCACCCTGACGCCGGGCCGGGAGATCGACTACGAGTCGGTGCGCGCCAAGCTCAACGAGCTGAAGGCCGAATTCGACCTGCGCGCGTGCGCCTATGACAGCTGGGGTTCTAAGTACTTAGTCGAGGTGTGCGAGGGCGACGGGATCCCCATGATGGCCTACTCGCAGGGCATCAGCACGGTCGCGCCCGGCTCCCAGCTGTGGCAAAACATGTGGGCTGGCGGTCGGCTGGTCATCGGAGATGACCCGATCATGCGCCGGGCGTGCGCCGACGCGGTGGCCTCGCGCGACCGCAACGGCAATATCCGACCCGTGAAATCTCGCGAATCCTGCATCATCGACCCGCTGATGGCGGGGATCATGGCCGTTCACTGCTGGGGTGGGAAGCGCGCCAGCTGTTACGAAGCCGAGTAAATGCTGGAAACTTAGGTTTAGGAACGGACGGTTAGGTTTAGTGCCGCCAAACTAATGGCGTGCTGCGGAACCTGCTACAGCGCCTGTTCGTCGGCCCTTACTCGGCCACCCTGCTGCCCGACTCGAACGGGCCGCTGCCGTTCATCGCGCCCAGCAACGCGATGCGCTACACGCCCGTGTACCGCGCCGTCTCGCTGATCTCGAACGACATCGCGCGCGTGGACATGGAGATCAGCGCCAGCGGCGCGGACTCGCTGATGCGAAGCCCGTCGCGCTACGTGTCGGCGTTCGAGTTCCGCAGGGCGATGACGTTCCAAGTGCTCTTGTGGGGCAACGCCTTCGCCGCCATCAACCGCACGCGCGGCGGCGAACTGGTGGAACTGATCCTGCTGGAAACCGACAGCGTGTCGCTGGATGTGACCAGCGGCCAGCTGGTCTACAAAACTCGCGCGTACGGCGACCTGACGCCCGATCAGGTCTTCCATCTGCGCGCCCCGAGCCCGCACGGCCTGTGGGGCGAGTCGCCCATCAACCTGTGCAAGACCAGCATCCAGCTGCTGGCCGCGCAAGAGGACATGGCGCTCAAGGCGTACAGCAACGCTGGCAACCCGAAGATCGCGCTTGTCCACCCTGGACCGCTTTCGCTTGAGGCGCGGCAGCGCATCATGCAGGACTACGAGTCCAAGCACGCTGGCACCGCCAACACTGGCAAGCCGCTGGTGCTGGCCGAGGGCATGCGCATCGAGCGCATCAGCTCGACGCTGGACGATGCCGGGCTACAGGCCGCGCGCCAGTACAGCGTCGGCGATGTCTCGCGCATCTACGGCGTGCCGTCGAGCTACCTCGCTGAGAACGTCGGCCCGTCCTACAGCTCCCTTGAGTGGCTGTCGCGCATGTACGTCGATGGCTGCCTCAGCGCGTGGCTGTCGGTGTGGCGCTCCGAGATCCTGACGAAGTTGGCCAGCCCGTTCGACACGGTGGTGTTCGACACGGACGCGCTGATCCGTCCGGGCATGGCCGAGACGATGGCCGCGCTCCGGACAGCCGTCGAGGCCGGCTACATGACGCGCAACGAAGCGCGCGAGCGCCTCGACATGGGACCGCTCGACGGTTTGGACGATCCGATCATCGCGCTCAACATGGGCACGGGCGGCGGTCAGTCGAACCTCGGCGAAGACACATCCGAGCAGGAGGGCACGCCCAATGATTTCTAGGCGCACGCTTGAGGCGACCGAGCAGAAGATCGACGGACGCACCCTCGCCGGGTACGCAGCCGTGTACGGTCAGGACTCGCGCGAGATCGTGGAGCAGGGCCGCAGGTTCACCGAGCGGATTGCGCCGGGCGCGTTCAACGAGACGCTTTCGAGCGGCGGCGACGTGAAGCTGTTCATCAACCACCGCACCGACGAGATCCCGCTTGCGCGCACGCGCTCGGGCACGCTGAAGCTTCGCAGCGACCGGAACGGCCTCGCGTTCGAGGCCCAGCTACCCGAGACGGCGCGCGCCGAGGAACTTCGCGCGGCGCTCGAGCGCGGCGACATGTCCGGCGAGATGTCGTTCGGATTCTTCGTGGTCGAGGACAGCTGGAACAAGGACCGCTCCCAGCGCCTCGTCAAGCGCGCGCAGCTGGTCGAGATCAGCGCGGTGACCGACGCCGCGTACCCACAGACAACGTCGAGCCTGCGGAGCGTCTCCGCGGCCTATCGAAACGCCGCGTATCTGCGGCTCGCACTCCATTTCCGAAGGATGGCAGACAATGCAGGATGACATGACTGAGCTCCAGTCGATCACGCACGAATACCGCAAGTCGCTTGCGGCCTACGAGGCGCGCACCGGACGCGCGACCCACACCGTCGATTCGCAGGGCAGCGGCGAGGAGCGTCAGAAGTTCGCGCGCATGGACGCCGACCTGTCGGCGGTCGAGGCGACCGCGCAGGTTCGCGCCCTCGAAGCGCGCCTTGCGAAGCTTGAGTCGCAGCCGATGCTTGAGTCGCGCCTGACCGCGCGCCCGACCGCGCTCGGCAACGCCGATGACCCGAACAGCCCGGCCTACTCGGCGCGCTGGCTCAAGGCGATGGTGAACAACGATCACGCCGAGATGCGCGCGCTGTCGCTTGCAAGCACCAACGCTGGCATTCCGACGGACATGGAGCGCCGCATCGTCGAGCGCCTTCGCGAAGCGAACATCATGCGTGCCATCGCGGTGGTCACGCAGATCGACTCGAAGCGCACCATCACCGTCGAAAACGCGCTTCCGGCCACCAACCTGATCACCGAAGCCAGCAGCATCACGGCGTCTGATCCGTCGTTCTCGACGGCCATCAGCGTCGTGCCCTACAAGTACGCCACGCGCGTCGTGATCTCTCAGGAATTCATCGAGGACGCCATCGGGCAGAACGGCATCGGCTCGGCGCTCGACTACGTCGCGCAGCGCGCTGCGCTGTCCATCGCGCTCAAGCAGGAAGAGGCGTACACCATCGGCACGGGCAGCAGCCAGCCGCAGGGCATCACGGCCTCGGGCGGCATCGCGCAGGGCGTGGACCTCGGCGCTGCCGTCGCGCTGACCACCACCACCGCCGACAACCTTGTCGATGCGATGTTCGCGGTGAAGCCCGCGTACCGCAACAGCCCGCGCTTCCGCTGGCTGATCTCGGACGAGTTCCTCAAGCACGTCCGTAAGCTCAAGAACACCGTGACCACCAGCGGCCAGCTTGAGTACATCTGGACGCCCGGCACGGCGACCGTCAACCAGCTCGTCGGCGGCCTTCCCGCGACGATCCTCGGCGTGCCGTACTCGGTCGGCCAGTACATGCCGACCACCACCGCCAGCGATGCGATCTACGCGGTGATCGGCGATTTCAACTACTTCGAGATTTTCGACCGGACGGGCATCACGTCGATGGTCGATCCGTACTCCAGCTCGGCCACGCATCAGACCAACCTCATCCTGTACTCGCGCACGGACAGCAAGATCATGCTGCCCGAGGCTTTCGCGTACATCCGCGGCTGATCCATTCTCCCCATGGGGTTGCGCGGGGAAACCCGCGCGACCCTTTTCCATGTCGGTACCGCTCTCAACCATCAAGACGGCGCTGAAGATCGACTACAGCGACGATGACACGGAGCTGACGAGGCTCCGCGAGGTCGCGTCGATGGTGGTCGAGCGCCGCACGCAGCTGAAGCTCCAGCCGGGCACGGAGGCGCTGTACCTCGCCGACTGGACGGACACGATGATCCCCGTCGTGCCGTTCACCTCGATCACGCATGTGCGCTACTACAACACGGCGAACGTGCTCACGACGATGACGGCCACCGACTACTGGCTGGACCAGTCGGACGGCCCGTCGCCCGTGATCAGGTTCAAGGCGTACCCGTCGATCTACGAGGGCACGACCATCATCGTCACCTACACAGCGGGATACAGCAGCATCCCCGATCCGCTGGTGCACTGCATCATCGCGCTCGTCGGTGCCTACTACAACAATCCCGAGGCCGTTCAGGCTGTCGGCCTCAGCACCGTGCCGCTGTCCGTCGAGTTCATCCTCGACCACTGGTCCACCAATTCGAGGATCCGATGATCTCGGGTGGCCGTCTCAAGCGCCTCGCGACGCGCATGGAACCGAGCGGGACCATCGATTCCCTCGGCATGCGCGGCGCTACGTTCACGGCGGCTGGGACATTTTGGTGCGACCTGCGCGAGGACAGCGCAGCAGAGCAGCAGTACGCGGACGGCATCGCCGTCGTGCGTTCGGTCGAGATCCGCGCGCGCTGGCAGTCCATCGTCAACGTCGGGCTGACCGAGGTTGACCGCATCGACGTGCGTGGCCGCACGCTCCGCATCAACGCCATCCGCAACCTTGACGAGGCCGACCGGGTCGCCGTCATCGACTGCACGGAGGTGGATTGATGCCGTCGATTGAAACGTGCGTCCGAGCGATGATCACTGCTGGAACCTCGCTGTCTACGGCGGGAATCCCCGACGCACGCGTCATGCACGGGTTCCGCTTGCAGGACACGATTCTCCCGGCGGTGACGTTCGAGGTCGCCCAGGATGAATACATGGCCATCGGCAGCGCGCCGCTGAAGATGGCATCGGTCGAGCTGCGCGTCATCGCATCGACCACCACAGCCGCGCTAGCGTTCGAATCGACCATCAGGAACCTCATCACGACAGGCACTTTCGACACCATCGTCGTGTCGGCGGTCGATTTCGTCGGGCGCTACGTCGAGCCCCCGGTGGTCGCGGACGGCGACGAGACTGAACCAGCGCAGCTGGTGTGCAACTTCACCGTGTACTACAAGGACTGATCATGGCACTCAACTCCGCGCTTTCATCGTTCTCATTCGGCGGCACGGTCGTTGCCGAGGTCGGTACGGCTTCGGTCGCACTGAACAGGCCGGCGTTGGAATCGACCGCCATCGGCGCAAAGACGCAGTCGTTCGTCGTAGGCGTCGGCGGCGCGACCGCAAATCTCGAGATCTTCTACGATCAGTCGAGCGCGGCGCACACGACGCTTGAGAACAACATCAACACTGGAGCTGCCGCTGCGGTCGCATGCATTCTCACCCTCGCGAGCGGACAGACGTACACGGGCGATGCCTATGTCACCTCTTTTGAGGTGACCGCTCAGGCCGGAAGCCTCGTGCGCGCCAACGTCGGTCTTCAGTTCACCAACATCGCGTCGGCGTCCATCATCGTCACGATCGCCTAATGGCACAGAACGCATCCATTGCCTTTGTGCAGGTCGCCGCCGGCGCAACGTGGAACACGGTCGCCGAGGTCGGCAGCGCCACGCTGACGCTCGAGGGTTCGCCCGTCGATGTGACCGAGTGGAACGACATGGATGCGAACGTGTTGCCCGGCGTGCGCCGGGGGCGCATCGACTTGGATCTCTATTTCGACATCGCCAGCGGCCAGCACACGACCCTTGAGAACTACGCCGCGACGGCGGCAACCGAGGACTATCGCTTTGGCCTGACGTTCCCGCCGACGCCTACGACGCGCATCTACGAGGCGCTCGGAGTCATCACGGCGTTCAGCATCGTGGCGCAGGCCGGGCAGATCATCCGCGCGCGTGTCACGATCCAGTTCGCTGGCACCATCACAATCACATGAGCAACATCCGAGACATACTCACGCTTCGCATCCACCGCACGACGGTGGACGGCGTCCCGTTCGGGCTGCGGCGTCCGAGCGCGCTCGACCTGATCGAGGCGCTTCAGGTCAGCAAGGACAAGCCCGAGCACTTGCACGCGTGGCTGGTGATGCGGCACGCGCTCGACACCGATGACAAGCCGTTGTTCGGCAGCATCGCCGATGTGCTGGACGCGGACGCGCTGACGGTGCAGAAGATCGGACGCATGGCGGAGGAGCTGTACAGCGAAGGCCGGGACTGAGCGAGGCGCAGCGGACCGTGCTGCGATGCGCCTTGAAGTACCACAGCGCGGGACTAGACACTCTGAGCGTGGCGATCATCAATGCCGACCTTGAGATTCCCGACTGGAACGCGATCAGGCGTCAACTCGACGCCCGGTCGCAGCACAGGCAGGGGCAGCGGCTACATGACCGCCCAGGTGGACAAGGCGTCCATGCAGAAGCTCGCCCGGCAGCTCGAATCGGTCGAGCCCAAGCTCCGCGTTGAGATCGCCAAGAAGGCGCTGCGCGAGTGGGGAAAGGCGGTCCGCAAGGCCGCGCGCGCCAATGCGTGGAAGAACGCCGAGCGCACCCGGCAGCAGATGACCTACAAGGTCAAGCGCTACAAGCGCGCCGTGTGGGCTGGCGTCGGCGTCAAGACGGACAAAATCGACCGCAAGAAGAAGACCACCAGCGCGGGACGAAAGTCGCCCTACGTCGGCTGGAAGGCGCACTTCATGGAGGTCGGCTGGCACGCTTGGCCGAAGGGCGTTCGCGGCAACGTCGAGCGCGGCGTCGAGATGCTGCGGAACCGCCGAATCGCCGCTGGCGAGGGTGCGACTCGGCAAATCACCGTCTACCGCAAGGGCAAGCCGCATGTCCGCACGATCACCGAGCGCGCGCGCACCCTGTCGCGCGACGGCACGGGCCCGGGCGGCGGTCGCGGCTGGCGCAAGGGCGTGCGCGGGCGGCTGGGACGGTTCCTGACCAAGTACGCCCGGCACTACATGTGGCGCGCCGCGCAGGTCGGTCGCCAACTCGCCACGAACAAGGTCGTACCCAGCATCAACGACGCACTTAGGTCGGCTGCGAGGCAAGCATGACGGCAATCACACCGCTCAAGATCCCCATCACCGTCAATACGTCGCAGGTCGCCCCCGCGATGAAGTCGGTTGAGAAGACCGTCGCCGACAGCGCGCAGCGCATCAGCAAGATCCGTGGCGCAATCACCCCCGCGCTCGGCGCGCTCGGCATGGGGCAGGGCGCGAGCGTGCTCGGAGGGCTCACCCAGTTCGGCGGCGTCGGCGGCGCTGCGGCGGCTGGCGCTGGCGCGCTGATCGGTGGCGCGATGCTGCCGAACAAGTTGGCCGACATGTACCTCAACCGCATGGCGACGGCCGCGGCTGGCGCTGGCGAGGCTCTCAAGCAGTTCAACGACAGCGGGCGTCAGACGTTCGCGGCGAACAGCGTGCTGTTGCGCGAGTACGCCGCGATGGAAGAGCGCGCCCGGGCGATGAACGCCGACAAGACCAGTTTCACGGGAAACATCATGGTTGGCGCAACGCGCGGCGGCGCGACTTCGGCGCTTGAGCGCGAGATGATGGTCATCCAAGAGGGCTGGAAGGGCATCGGCGCGTTCATCGGTGCCATCGCTGGCGGCGGCAGCGTGCGCGAGGCCATGCTTGCCGAGCAGCTGACGGGCACGACTTCTGAGGCCGAGGCCCAGCGCATCAGGACCGAACAGGCGAAGGCCCGGCAGTCGGGCGAGTATTCGCCGCTCATGGGCGTGGCCGCCATTCAGTTCCTCAAGGGCATCTACGACAAGCTGTAGGATTCCACCATGCCGACTGTCGGAGCCACATACACCAGCTACAGAACCCGCGAGTCGGTCACGACGGGCGAGCTCGGCACTCCCAACACGATCACTTGGGAGATCACGATCCGCAAGAACGACGATACGCCCATCGACCATGAGGTGGAGTACCTCGCGCTTCAGGTCGAGGGGCATATCCCGTACATCAACGATCCGCTGATCACGGGCACCGCGCCGACAGGCATGACTTGGCAGCAGTTCTGCCGGGCGCGTTCGATTAGCTTCGCTTCGGGCCCGCGCGGCGTGCTGGTCGCGACCGTCGAGTGGTCCACGTTCTACATGGTCGATCCG
>Ga0315899_10003266_pt1 | contig 17707 bp, 14 predicted proteins | sample LakEriMetagenome_2_FD_203518 | JGI IMG/M metagenome (GOLD analysis project Ga0315899, IMG submission 203518) | Freshwater fungal communities from buoy surface, Lake Erie, Ohio, United States - Buoy 4 MA112 | ecosystem: Environmental > Aquatic > Freshwater > Lake | place: USA: Lake Erie, Ohio... | reverse complement strand
ATTTGCCTGCACTTTTTTGAAAAAATTCTAAAGCATTCATATTTTGGTTTTTATACTTGCCGATCAGCTATCTATGTCTCAGTCTACTATCGAAAACATTCCAAATAAGTACCTGTGCAGAATAAATGACCAAAACCTATAAGATTGCGTCCCGCAGGGGTGGTTTAGGTTTGGAATAAATTAAGCATGTCTACTTATCAATATTTACTTTAAAAACCTTTGTCCCATCCCGATCGCCTTTGACCGCTTTCGCGTTTTCACAATTGCAATTCCAGTTATAGAAAAAACAGCCTCATTAATGTGATCAGCCATGCCAGGAATCAGGAACTGCATATTCTTGGGGAAGTTTTTAGTCCACATTTTCGACAGTTTATCTTTAGCCTCTTCATTTACGAGGATATTTTTATCTTGATCAATCATTACCATAGCCACCTCTTCATCCCTTACGGTAAGTACAATGGCAAGGTTTTCCCGATCATCTTTTAGTCCTTCATACCATTCATCAATGTGCTCTACTAGCCTGTCTTCATAAAGCGCCTGAGACATGCTTTCGTCTTTCAACAAGGCTTTTCGCAATGCCTTTGATATTTCTCTGGTTCCCATCGATTTATTGTTTCTATAGGTATTTGTTAACGCTAAATTCTAGTTGTAGCAATCTTTACAGTCAAACTTATACCAATTCACGAAAGTGTGACAACACGTTCGTGAATTTAAACCCAAACCCAGAAAGTTTTTTTAATCAAGAAATGGCGTAGCTATTTCTTGATTTGGCAATAGTAAAGTGTGGTCTTGTTGCGTCGCTTGCTTGAACAAGGCTACAAACTCAGTTCACAAATATTTAGAATATTCAAACATATCTTGTCGTGATAATGAGTCAAAGCAAAATAGCAGGATTGGGGTTTGAGGTAGATTGATACAAAGTATCGCTGCGCCTCAATGCTCGATCAACATTGAGAAATTATTACAAGATTTATGACAAAGCCTAAACGTATTGGTGTTTTAACTAGTGGTGGTGACTGCGGTGGACTAAATGCAGTGATTCGGGCAGTAGTGCGCCGCGCCCGTGACTATGACATGGAAATATATGGCATTAAAGGCGCAACCCAAGGATTGATGAATCGTCCAGTAGAAGCGGAATTACTGGACATGAAAAAAGTCTCAGGAATTCTGCGCTATGGCGGCACAATTTTAGGGACTGTGAATAAAGGCAATCCCTTTGCTTATCCTATGCCCGACGGGACTATCCTCGATCGCGCTGAGGAAGTGATTGAGGGCTACCACAAACTCGGACTAGATGGACTGATTGGCATTGGTGGTGATGGTAGCTTGGCAATCTTGCGCCGCCTTGCTCAACAGGGAAATATGAATCTCGTAGCTGTGCCGAAAACCATTGACAACGATTTAGGCGCGACCGAAAACTCGATTGGCTTTAATACGGCAGTGAGCGTAGCAGTTGAGGCGCTTGACCACTTGACCTATACTGCCATCAGCCATAGTCGCGTCATGATTTTAGAAGTTATGGGACGCGATGCGGGACATATCGCCGTGAGTGCAGGAATTGCAGGTGGAGCACATATTATCTTGATCCCAGAGATTCCTTATGACCTTGATGAAATATGCGATCGCTTGATGAATCGGGCTTTACGTGGTTTTAATTTCAGTACGATGGTAGTTGCTGAAGCGGTAAAAACCCCCACAGGTGAGCCTGTGACATATACGAATAGTCTCGGTCAAAAACTCTATGGTGGCATCGGTCAATATCTCGGCGATCAGATCAGTACACGCACTGGAATGGAGAGCCGCATCAGCGTTTTGGGACATGTGCAGAGAGGCAGTACGCCATCTCCGCTCGATCGCATCCTTGGGGCAGCATTTGGTGTGGCTGCGGTGGATTTAGCCGCGAAGGACAAATACGATCGCATGGTGGCTTGGTCAAATCGCGAAGTGATAGATGTACCAATTGCCGATGCGATCGCCCAATATAGCGCTGTTGATATTCATGGAACATTGATTCGGACTGCGATCGGTTTAGGAACTTACGTGGGAGAACTAGGATAGAATGAGCGGCGCAAAGCGCCGCTCATTCTATAATTATTATGAAAAAGTTTGTCTAGTAAAGCTTCAGCCTATGTCTAGTCGCATCAAAGCCCTGTTTTATTACATTACAGCGCGGTTGTTACTTGCCCCGATCATGTTGTGGGCGATCGCTACCGTCGTATTCCTGTTAATGCGAGCGACCCCTGGAGATCCGATCGATGCGATTTTAGGTCCACGCGCTCCTGAAGAAGTTAAAGTGGCTCTGCGCGAACAAGTGGGGCTCACTGGATCTATATTTTCGCAATATTGGCAATATCTACAGGATTTGTCCCGTTTTAATCTTGGTAAGTCGATTAGTACAAGAGAGCAAACTGTTTGGCAAATCATTAAAAACTTTTTCCCAGCTACTGCTGAACTGGCGATGTATGCTCTGATTGTGGCTTTGGTGGTTGGACTAACGGTTGGTATTGTGGCAGCTCTGCGTCCCAACACTAAATGGGATGTGGGTGGCAGGTTATTTGGGATTATTACCTACTCATTGCCACTGTTTTGGGTCGGAATGATCTTACAACTAGTATTTTCGGTGCAGTTGGGATGGCTACCAATAGGAACACGTTTTCCTGCAAGTGCGGAGCCACCTGTAAAGATACTAGGGCTATATACGATTGATGCCTTGATTAATGGCGATTGGCAAAGTCTGTGGACTAGTATTCAATATTTGATTTTACCTGCGACTAGTTTAGGGATTGTAATTAGTGGCATTTTTGAGAGAATCGTGCGGGTGAATTTGCGCCAAACTTTGCAGTCGGACTATGTGGAAGCGGCTAAAGCCAGAGGAATTAATTCCACATCAATCTTGTTTAATCATGCACTGAAAAATGCGATGATCCCCGTAATTACAATTTTGGGTTTGACCTTAGCGTCGATGCTAGGTGGCGCAGTGCTGACTGAAGTTACTTTTTCTTGGCCAGGGCTGGCGAATCGATTGTTTGAGGCGATCTCAGGGCGCGATTATCCAGTGGTGCAGGGAATCGTCGTATTTTTTGCGATCATCGTCACGATCGCGAGTATTCTCGTAGACATTGTTAATGCTTGGATTGATCCAAGGATTCGTTATTAGACTGAAAGTTAAGATGCGGCGCTTTGCACCGCATCTTAACTTTTAGTCTAATAACGTTGGTGTCGGCTATATAATGTCAAAATAATATTTTTTATTGAGACTTGCAAATATGCCTTGTCTTAAGTTTATAGACTTATTTGCTGGTATTGGTGGAATGCGTTTAGCTTTCGAGAGCGTAGGCGCAAAATGTAATTTCTCTTCAGAATGGGATAAGTTTTCGCAACTGACTTATTTTGCTAACTTTGATGAACAACCTGAAGGCGACATAACTCAAATTATGTCAGATCAGATTCCAGATCATGATATTTTAGTTGGTGGGTTTCCTTGTCAACCATTTAGTATTGCTGGAGTGAGTAAGCATAATTCTCTAGGCAACGAACATGGATTTGAACATCCAACTCAAGGCACTTTGTTTTTTGAGGTTGCTAGGATCATTAATGATAAAAGACCTAAAGCATTTCTATTAGAAAATGTTAAAAATTTAGTGAGTCACGATCGCGGTAAAACATTTGCGGTAATTAAAGAAACTTTGGAAGAACTTGGTTACTACATTTATCATCAAGTTTTTGATGCCGCCGCACTCGTACCACAACATCGAGAACGTATATTTATTGTTGGTTTTCGTGAACCGATCGCCTTTAGATTTCCAACCTTATTGAATAGATATCCAAAAATCAGACATATCTTGGAACCTAATGTTGATGACAAGTATACACTCACAGATAATCTTTGGCTGTATCTACAAAACTATGCAGAGAAACATCGGGCTAAAGGTAATGGATTTGGCTACGGATTGGTCGATATTAACGGGATATCACGTACTTTAAGTGCAAGATATTACAAGGATGGTTCAGAAATTCTTATCCCTCAATTAGGTAAAAATCCTCGTCGCTTAACACCGAGAGAATGTGCTCGACTTATGGGATTTCCTGAGACATTTAAAATCGTCACTAGTGATACCAGAGCATATAAACAGTTTGGTAATTCTATAGCCGTTCCAGTGGTTCAAGCGATCGCTTATGAGATTGTATCAGCCTTACGACAGCAAAAAGTTTTAAGTTATCCTACGAGACCGCCCATACAATTACAACTTTTTGAAAACCACAATCCTTACTATGAAAAAGTAGGTACTTTAGGTTGATTAAATGACGAAAATAGTTCTTAGTAAAGATGAAGCAAGTTTTTTAAAAGGCTTGCCAAAAATCTACTACATGCCAATAATTAAGCAAAAAGTAGATGATTGGGTTTCATCCACAAACAACAGTAATATTGGCTGGATTGAAGTATTAAATAATTTAAATGAAATTCTGAGAGATTCACAGAATGATGTTGAACAACTCCTAGATGAGAGATTAGCAACAGGAAAGATTAAAGATAAGTCTCAAACCCGTAAAAGTATAGTTGGCAATGCTTTCTCGAACATAATTATTTATATTTTTATCCAAAATAAATTGGTTGGAAATCTTTCAGAAGGTATCTACATAACCGCGAAGAAGTCTACAATTTCTGGCTTCGAGAAAATCTCTACTATTAATGTTGGGGAAGAAACTCAAAAGCCAGATATGGATTTAGTGATTTATTCTCTCAAAGAAAATTCAGAACTAAATAAATGTATTATTCTTTCGCTTAAGACTTCTTTAAGAGAGCGTGCTGGACAGACTTATAAATGGAAGCTTTTGATGGAAATTGCGATGTCAGATTGCGAAGTCCGTGATAAATATGAAATTTCTTACGCTCCTCCAACAGTTCCTTTAGTCTGTTTTGTAACGGTTAACTTTTATAACGAGATTAATAATCCTCAACATAGAGGTATGTTTAAATTTTTTGATCGTGCATTTATTGGTAAGCCGATAGATCCTCAAGCTACTGATTTTATTTCTCCACTATCAAGCTTGATTGATTTTGCAAATGAAAATCTTGTTCAATCAGGTTAAAAATATTGCAATTATTCTCATAAGTAATTCTTGATAATTGGTGATGTATATGAAAATAAAACCTATTTTTGTTGGGATTGCGGTAGTTGGAGTTTTGCTGCTGGTGCTGAGCTTGAGCGCGGTGGGCAAGATTTTTGGAGCAAATCCCCGTGATGTTTTGGCGGGAGTCAAAACTCAGCCTCTAGCTGTGAAGTTTTTGCCACAGCGATCGCCTTTATTTTTATCGTTTTTGATAAATCCAGAGAAATTAGGATTATTTACTCAGTTGGCAGCGAAACCAAGCGATCGCGGCGATGTGCGGCATGAATTGTCTAATCTCAAACAGCAATTGCAGCAAAACTGGTTGCTAGATTACGAGCGCGATATTCAACCTTGGCTCGATCAAGAAATCACCTTAGCCGTAACCGATGTTGATATTGATCAGCAACCTGCTAATGGTTTGCAAACAGGCTATCTATTAGCTTTTGCGGCTAAAGATACTGAACTTGCCAAAACCAGCATTGACGCTTTTTGGCAGAGATTAGCGGTGAATGGCTCAGATTTAGGGTTTGAGCAATATCAAGGGATCTCGATTTTAAAGACTAGTTTTGCTGAAGATAAACCTACGATCGCGGGGACAACTTTGGATAAATTTGTCTTGTTTGCCAACGATACGCGAGTATTACATAAAGCCATAGATGCGCTGCAAAAGCCTGACTTGGCGTTGATGAATCTGGCAAACTATCGCGATCGCCTAGCACAATTTAATTCGGGCAAAAATGCAGGCAAAATTGCGGTAGCTTATGTGAATCTTGCCGAGTTAGGCGAAGAGCTACCCAAAGAAAGCTTGTTAATGAGTCTCAGTTTTGATAAGTCGGGAATTAGAGCCAAAACGTCGCTGAACTTGGAAACTAATGAGCAGATCAAAACTGCTGTAGATGCCCAAACAATTAAGCTCAAAAATCCACCAAAAAACTCTAGCAATATTGCCAATAAGATTCCATCGGCTAGTTCCGTAAGCATTGGTAATAATCTCGGTGCGACTTTGCAAGAGCTGCAAAATACCCTGATTCCTGAATGGAAACAAGCGCTGATAAAAGCGATCGCACCCATGACCTTGGATAGCAGTAATTTGGCATGGGCGCAGCATGACTACGCGATCGCCTTACTTCCTAAAGCCAATCATGATCTTGATTGGTTGTTAGTCGCAAAAGTGGAAGATGTAAATGCTACTAAAGAATCCCTTTCCAACCTTGATCAGCTTGTCAGAAATAAGCTCACAGTCGGCGAAATCTCACTGAAAGCTCAACCAGTTACCATCTGGACAAATCTCTCTGCTAGCAACAATTCTGGGGTGTCGGGAAATGTCGTGGCAGCACATACCCAAACTAAGGATTATGTGTATTTATCAAATTCACTCGCAGTTTTAGAATCTAGTTTAAAGTTAAAGAATAGTGAATCAATTGCTGCATCCAAGAGATTCAAAACTATTTCAGCGAAGTTGCCTAGCGATCGCTTAACCTACGGATATATCGACAAAAATATCGATCTATCTTGGGCACGGACAAGTCTATTAAATCTCAAGGAAGCAAGTGAAATCACCCAAAACATCAGTAATTCTCCCCTAGCACAAACCTTTAAACATATAGAAGTAAGTGGTTTTGCAATTACTAGTAACGATAAAAGTATGCAGAATAGTGAACTTTTCTTAATTCTGAAGTGATTATGGGTAAGCCTAAAGCATTATCTGCTCTCATTTGCGTCTGCTAGTCGTTAATCCATGACTGTTAGTCCATCTACACCTCATTTTCTATTTCATATCATCCCTTTACAATTGGTGATGGTATTGCCGTTTGTGGTGCAGGCTATGGCTATTATAGGGCTGACTGGTTATCTGTCCCATGGTCATTGGCCGATCTGGGTTTATGGATGGACAACTATACTATCTATAGCAATCCGAAATGAGTTATAACTAAGATAGAAGGTAAAGGAGGAGGCGAAAATGCTAAATCTAGAAGAGTTTATCCAACAAGCGCTAGATCCCAGAGAACTAAAACGAGGGATTGCGGTAAAACTCCATTTACAAGGAAGTACCTACAAAGAGAGTGCTGATGTCGTACAAATGACAGATAGTTTTGTGAAGAAATGGTGCATTGCCTACCATAAGAAAGGCTCAGAAGCTCTAAGATTAGGTTACAAAGGCTCACGAGGCTACCTAAAAGCAAGTGAGAGACAAGAAATTATTATTTGGATTCAAGAACGTAACTACTGGGATATAGAAGAACTGAGAGAACACATAGAGTTAACCTATCAAGTAAATTACAAAGATGAAGAAAGTTATTACGATTTGTTAAAAGCGGCAGGGCTGAGTTGGAAAAAATCGCAGAAGAGCAAAGCTTCCTCTTGGATGGCGGCTAACCATTGTGCGATCGGGACATGGCTAACGGCGGCGCGGAGGCGAGAGGGATTGGGGTGCGATCGATTTGGGATTGGGGTGGTTGAATCATTTTTTTAGAAAGATATTCCTAAAATCTCTGAGAGCGTTTTCAACATCATCAGACTGTTCAATATCATCGGCACAGTTAGGGTTAAGAGTAACTGTCAGACCTTGTTGAACAAGCTCATCCCGCAGTTTGTCTAGCCTAGTAAAAACCTCAGTTTTCATGAGGTCTAGGACTATCTCTGATTTACAGCGATCCTTTTCCTCTTTACTCGCCGACTTGTCCAAAGCCTGTAATTTTTCTTGCCAATTCATTTTTTTTTACCTCTTGATTAAGACTTAAGCCACTCATAACAAACCAGTTGCTACTTTTTAATTCAGCCACTCCTCAAATCATCTAAAAACTCAGAAGCAGGATCGACACCTGTAATTAACAGGTAATCTCTCGCACGGGTACAAGCCACATACAGTAAATGTCTCTCAGTGTTATAAACCTCCTCTAAGTCAGATTCATCACTGATATTTTCGACTCGCTCTTGTAGTGGTAAAACCTCATCATCGCAAGCCATGACAACTACAGCCCGAAACTCTAAGCCTTTGGCTAGGTGCATGGTACTAACTGCAATACGACCTTCGGCAAAGGACAATCGATCGCTTAATTCAACAGGTTTTACACCAGCTTCCATAACTGCGGCGATCGCTCTTTCTATTTGAGGCTTATCGCGAACGAATACACCGATTTCTTCAGGTTGAATACCATTGGCTAGATGATTGGCAATCCACTGAGCAACGTATTCACCTTCAGCATCATCGTCATCCAGAATTTTGATTTCTGGGGCTATGCCATTAAAAACAGAAATGGTGTCTTTCCGTAGTTCTTGGTTCCCGTCCACATCAGCGATAGAACTAGGCAATAGGCGATCGGCGGCGGTGCGAATTTGGAATGAAGTACGGTAATTAATCGTGAGAGTTTGCGATCGCCCTCGGATATCAACACCTAAAGACTTCCACGAAAACGGCTGTTGAAATATGCGCTGTCCTAAGTCACCTGTAAAAAATAGGCTGTCAGGTCTTTGTGTGCCGATCGCTGCCAAGAAACGAAGCTCGGCAATTCCCATGTCTTGACATTCATCAATGATCGCAAACTGGAATGGGTAAGTATTAGTTTGGTTAAGAGAATCGGTAACAGTACCGAAAACTCCTGACCATGTAATTAGATTTTGCGATCGCAACCAATTTCTGACTTCTTGAAACACTTCCCAGAGTATTTCCCGTTGTTTGCTGCCTAGCTTAGTCTTTCTGCCTAAACGGGTCACATCTCGATAGTTTTCCCATGTGTCTAGTTGCCAAGCATCGACGACATCGTTCCATTCATCCCATAGCAATGATTCGGAAAATTTACGGTTAGGGTTTTGAGTAGCGATTGCCACTAACTTAGCTCGTACTTTTAACGGGTCAGCAATTTTGAGATTACCTAAAGGGTTGTAAAGCTCCCATGCAATATCTTGAATAGAACTAACTCTAATGCGACTAATCACCTTTGCATCATTGCCAATTAGCCTGTCTAGCTTGATTTGCAAAGCATTGGCTAGTGCTGGCGAGAAGGTAGTTAGCAATAGTTGGGCGTTGGGATATTTACGGGCTAAGAATACGGCGCGATGCAGGGCAACGATGGTTTTACCTGTCCCTGCGGAACCAGACACACGGGCTGCGCCGCTATATTCTCGTGCGACTAGCGATCGCTGACTGGGATGCAAAAATACTGTCCACTTCTCCCAAGGATAATCGAGCGCTTGTTGAAGTTCTTCGGCATTACTCATAATGCGGAATCGACGTTGTGCATCGGGATGATCGAAGGGATTGACCGCAGTTGTTGGAATAGTTGGTTTAGGTTTGCCGCCTGTGGCAATTTCTAGCAATGCTTCGGCGGCTTCTTGAGGCAAGTGATCGACCATATCGAAAAGTCGATCTTCATTGGCGGATTTGACATCAGAAATCCATTCTAGAGGTATGCCATAACTAAGCAAATCATCATCAGAGATATGGGCAAATAGTAGTTTTTTAGCGGTTGGTTTAGTGGATAGTGGAAAGTTTTTAGTGGTTGAGTTAGTGGATAGTGGGTAGTTTTTAGGGGTTAGATCGGAATTCTTGCTATTCACTAACCACTTTCCACTTTCCACTACATCACTAACCACTACATCACTTACTTCCCTTAACTCAACCAGTTGGGCGGCTCCTGTTCTAGGGTGGTTTTCAATTTTGCGGCGATTTGCCCATGCATACGCCTTGTCATGATGATCGACATAGCAAAGCAGCAAACTGTTTTCGGTGCGATGTACGATCAAACGTAGGTCAAGATTGACACTGATCGAGCAGAAGTTTGGGTCTTTAGTGCGCTCGAGTTTGTGATAGCGCAAACTGGGGCTACTGGGGTTTAGCTGCAAGTCAAAAGCAGTCATTTTGGCGATTTTTTGTTCTTGTCCAGTAAGCTTGCTAAGGCTATCGATGAAGGTGTCGGAGATACGAAATTCCATAGTTTTATTCCAATAGTTCCATTACTTCCTTTAGAACTTCAGCTATGTATGGCTTTTTGCAAGCGATTACGTTATCAGGAAGATGCTTGTGATGTGGGAAGCTAGGCAGTTTAGGAAAGTGTGGTGTACTGTCATAACGAAAAATTAAATTATTTTGTGCATCTTGAAAGTGATAACGATAATCGATGTATTCGATTTGGTTATCTACAACAACAATAATTTCACTAACTGCCAGTAAATATTTGAAAGCAAAACGAACTTTCAAACGTAGATTAGCTCTTTCAGATGTTAAAGAACTGACTTTAAATTCTTCAACGTATATATTGGCGGAGTTGCGTAGGAGTTGATCAATTTCATCGAAATAGTCTTGAAGGATTTTAGGCGACATTTTTGAGCCTGCTCTCTAAATCATGATGGATCGCTAAATAATGTTGGTAATTGCCTGACCATTCGATAAAATCTTCATCATCTGAAGTTTCGCCTTGAGTATATTTAGCAAAAAATTCTTCTGAATCCATTTGATACTTGATTTCATAGATGTTTAACTGTTTTGCGATCGCCACTAAAGCATCTAAAGGCGATGTATATTCAACAATTTGTTTACGCATAATTTCGATACTCCGATATCAAATAGATGGGTTTTGTCTAAGTTTAACCAACACTAAACACTTTCATCACTTCATCGCCAAGATGATTAATCACCTTAACTGCAATGCGACCAGACTTCGGCTTAGCAAAGGGTCTAGATGTATCGCTGTAAAGACTTGACCATGCTTCTTCATCAATCTCGGCTTTGAGCGTGGTCTTGAGAGATTTGTACGGATCACTTGCACCCAAGAAATAGGCATGACGGACAAAGAAGCTTTCTTCGTTGTAGTCGGTGTCAATGAACCAACAGGCAATTTCATCGGCATTGCTAGACCTGACTTCACCAGACTGGGGATGAAAGACATCAACACCATAGATAGTGATTTGTGAATAGTGGTTAGTGGTTAGGCTAGTGGATAGTGGATAGTTGTTAGTGGATAGATCGGATTTCTTGCTATTCACTAGCCCCTGATCACTATTCACTTTCTTGCTATTCACTTCTCCAGAGATTTCATGAGTGCGTTTAGCATCTTGCTGATCTCCACGCAACTTTGTAATAAGTTCTCGGAATCCTGATTGGTTAGATAGGTTAGCTTGTCGGATAAAATCAGAAATGTTTCTACTTCCGCTAGAGAGCCTCGCGCAATGCCAAGAAACTGAAGAAATTCGCCAGTTGTCCGCCGTGCTTGCCCCTCCGCTATATTTGCTGGAATCGATGTTGCTGCTCGCCGCATTTGTGATGTAATCCCAAATTTCTCTTCGGCAGGAAAGCTTCGTGTAATTGAGTAGATCTTCACGGCTAAGTCGATTGATTTCTGCCAAACTATTAACTCCCGATACGAGCTTAAAGATTTCATAGGGCGCTACCATTACTCCTAAACTATCCACTAACCACTCTTCACTAGCCACTAGAATATCAGGCTCACCAAAGATGACAAATAGGTTGCCTGCACCTGTATTTTTGAGGTCATTTGCCATGTGTAGATCGGCGTTCATCCGTGCCTTTAGGATTGGAATACGACCGAGTTTATTAAATTCGGCTGAATGAGCGTCATAGTTAAAGGCACAGGCAATCAGGACATCAAAGCCAATATCACCAGCTTCTCTAGCTGCTGCAACTAAGTCGGGACGGGATACTGTACCAAATTCAGAACCGATGAAAATACCTGCTCTTTTAGTGGTTAGTGAGGAGTGATTAGTGGTTTGAGTAGTGGTTAGTGGTGAGTTTTTAGTGGTTAGATCGAATTTCTTGCTATCCACTCCTAACTTTTCACCAGCCACTACCCCACTAGCCACTAACCACTCTTCACTATTCACTTCAAACGTACCTTCGGCGCAGATGTATTGTCCAGGAAAGGGGACAAGGGACGTGAAATTGATCTTGTCTTCTTTGTGGGCTTGCTGCACACCAGAAGTTTTGAGATTTTCGAGAATCACATTTACAAAGTGGTTAGTGGTTTGAGTAGTGGATAGTGGTGAGTTTTTAGTGGTTAGATCGGATGTCTTGCTATCCACTCTCCACTGATCACTATCCACTAAATCATCATTTTCATCAACTGCTAAGACTCTATGAGGTGACAAACTTTCAACGGTGAATGGGCCAGCTACCCGCACGGTGTTTTTATCTTCATAGGGTTTGTCATAAAGAAATTCTTGATCGGCTTTAGCAGCAATAGACGCATCAATTTCTTTTTGTCTAGCTATGCGATTTTTCCACCAGTCACGATGTAGTTGATGAGTGGATAGTGGCCAGTGGCTAGGAATTTCACGAGGAATTTCCCATTCCTCTAAGGGTGTGTGGTTAGTGGTGAGTGGTGAGTGGTGAGTTGTTAGTTTAGACTTAGATTTTTTGCTATCCACTCCCTTGCTATCCACTTCCCACTCTTCACTAAGCACTCTGTTAAGTTCTTCGCGCAAAGGTTCGAGCTTGGTTTGATATGACTCCCAAATGGTGTCAATTTCGGTATTGTTGGCAATGGATTTGAGCGTAATGTGGGGAACGCGATCGTACACAAAACCTAAGCGGATGTTGTTGTGAGTGGTTAGTGATGAGTGGTTAGTGGTTAGTTGCTGTCCACTATTCACTTTCCACTTTCCACTAATCTCTGCTTCTTTTTGCTGACCTTCGGGGCTGTCGGCTAAGAGGTAATAGGGGTATCGTGCGCCCATGATTCTTGCACGGGCTAGTGCTAGGGCTACGCGAGAGGTGTCAATGGTGATCCAGCGTCTTCCCCATTGTTCGGCAACATAGGCTGTAGTTCCTGAGCCACAGGTGGGATCTAGAACTAGATCGCCTGGGTCGGTGGTCATAAGAATACAGCGAGCTATTACTTTGGTATATGTTTGAACGACATATATGTTCTTGGCGGCAAATGTACTTTGCATTGTGTCTCGCCAGATGTCTGAGATTTCCCTTACAGGAAAGTCATTATGACATCTTTTATATGTAAGTGTTTTGCCTACAGCAACCAATCTTCCAGCCTTTTCTAATTCTTTCATTCCAGTTAGATTTGTTTTCCAACTTCGATTCTCTGCTGTTGAAAATTTCCTCCCGTTGAGTTCGTAGGGATAGATACAAGATGGAGTAGCACCAGAAGAATTTAAGTTGTCTGTACGAAAGGCTTTGGAACCTTGAGGAAGAAGTGCAATATTAACTTTTTCTTCTGTTGTTAATGATCTTGTTAAACCATCATTTAGTTCAAGATGAGAGTAGCTAGAAAGATCTACTTGAGATTCATAAATTTGTCTGTACTTCAATACTGATTTGCTTTTGCCGTACCAAAGCAAATAATCATGCACAGATTTGAGTAGATTAGAGCCTAAACCAGACGATGTTAGAAATGGTATTTGGGAACAAAAATTATCTTGTCCAAATACCTCATCTAGCAAGGTACGAATTAAGTGAACATTCTCATTGCCAATCTGCACAAAAATAGAACCACTATCCGTTAACAAATCCCTAGCTACCGTCAAGCGATCCCTAAGATAAGTCAAATAAGAATGAATCCCATCGCGCCAAGTATCACGAAAAGCTTTGACCTGTTCGGGTTCGCGAGTAATCTGGTCAAGCTTGCCATCCTTCACATCTCGGCTAGTCGTTGACCATTGAAAATTAGAATTGAACTTAATCCCATAGGGCGGATCGAGATATATACATTGCACCTTACCGCGCAAACCCTCACGCTCAGCTAGGCTTGCCATTACCTGTAGGCTATCGCCCAAAATCATGCGATTTGTCCAGTTAGCATCGTGCTGATAAAACTCAGTCGCCGTTGCATCCTTAGGCAAACCATTGAAATCAGCAAACAAATCCAGTTGAGTGGCTAGTGGAGAGTGAATAGTGGCTAGTTTCTTCCCACTATTCACTAACCACTGATCACTATTCACTAAATCCTCAACGATCGCTTTTGGATGTACCTTTTCTTGAATGTAAAGCGGTGGTGCAGATACAACCAAATCTGACCAGTCCTGTTCATCTTTGCCGCGCCAAACCAACTGTGGATCGAGATCGCGATTGCGGCGATCGTAGGCAATACGGATCGGGCTTTTCTCATCTTCTGCCATTACCGACTGATGCTCGGCAGTGGGGATGTTGCACCGCTTGGCTTCTTCGTGTTTGAGCGCTTCGACTTTCTTGGACTGGTTGCTGGACTTGCGTGGAGGCATGGTGGTTACTGATTAAATCTTTAATAAAGGTTTAGTTGAGAGAATCGGGATTTTTCATTGACTTTTTCTCATCTGAGGCAAGACGACGCTCAATTTTTTTGACATCTTCAGCAGGTGGTAAAGATTCGGGACGAATACCTCGTTCGAGTAGCGTATTGCGAACTGCTTGATTGTTGGTGATATGTTCGCTAGAAATTTCTGGCTCGGTACTCAGTCTGTTTTGCTGCGAGTTATAAATCGTAATTTCAGACGCAAAATCTTTGGCTTTTAAGATAATGGTTGGCGCAAAGTCTGCAAGTGGACGGTTATCTGGTACTTTCCATTGAGCTTTCATGGCTTGAGTAGACTTACCAAAAAGTGCTGTGTCCCCTTTACTGCGAATTGAGGCAAAATTGCGATCGCTACCTGTTTGCTCGAAAATGACTCTAGAAAGCTCTTTTTCCGTTTCCGATAGTTTCTTTCTAGCGGAAACTCTTTCAGCTTCTAGTAAGCGCTGCTCAATTAATTCTGCTTTTCTAGTCTGCACCGCAAAATAAGTTTGAGCAAAGGCAATCTCTTGTTTTCGCGGATCGCCATTTTGAGCAATAAGGTAGCAAGCATAGCGTGTGAGCATGATGTCATCCACCTCTCTTTGGCTGCCAGAGCCAAGATCGACCATTTTCCCGACATCAGCAAAATGGTCAGCTACGTCATGACTAGAAACATCACAAGCGGTTTTTGCTTTGGAAACAACATTTAAAAAGTTATCCCATTTTGTATAGCCTAAAAGATGTTGAAGGTCACGCGCAAGCCAGTATTCAATGCCATTTTCAGTTTGCTGAGCATGAGCTTCAAAGTTTTCAGTTAGAGAGTTAATAGTGTCTTTTTGCATGGTCTTATTTAATTAATTTGTCAATCAGCTTATTAAAATCTGAGTCAATCTCAAACACTGAGGTAAACTCCGCAAAAGCCCAACGTCCGAACTTACCCAAACTATTCACCCCAGGAATCCAGTAAGTTTTCATTGTATTCGCCTTGTCCTTAGCATCTTCACCGCGAAACCCTTTAATCTCCACGATCAGATTTAATAAATCATCGCGCCCATCATCGATCTGCAAAATGAAATCAGGGATATATTTGCGTTGTGTCGAACCGTAAAGATAAGGAACCTCAAAGCCTAAACCTTGGTTTTTGACATAGCTGCGAACCCTAGGATGCGCCTCGACAACTCGACAAAACTCCGCTTCCCATTGGCTATCATACACAACCCAATTTACATGGCTTTTGTTTGGGGCAGTGTCCCACAGCGGTTGCTTGGAGGTATTAAAGCGCACATGGGCAGTTGAGCCAATCGGATTATAAGCATCGAGAACTGCTTGAATTGGGCGATCGCCATTGTCTGGGACAGACTCGATCGCATCTTTAATCCGATTGCAAGCCATATCTGCTATTTCCAGATAAAGCACCTGTGCAGGAAAAGTATTACCCGTACAGCGCAAATAGCCGCGATCGATCCACTGTTTGACAATGCGCTTTAGTTGACCGAATAAGTGTAATTTCGGTTCTTCATTAGCATCTCGATACTTGGTATAAAGCAAGCGTTTGGTAAGCTCAAACAAAATTGTCGATTGGCGCATCCCTTCTAAATGCTTGACGTTTAGCTCCACACTTTCGCCAATGATGCCTTGATTGTTCGTAATCGAAGGTCCTACCAGATTTGGATTGATTTCTAACAACGAATTTTCATTAAAAACTGCCTTCAGCCTTTCTTCTGGCAATTCCACCCGATAACCTTCAACACGAGGAAATTTAATCTCCAAAGCATCGCGATCGGGTTTCACCGCTTCGACATGAACCGTATTTTTGGGTGGTTTAGACTTGGCAATCACAGGCTTTGCCGTAAAGTCAAAGGGAATCCCCAACACATCAGCATATTCCACATCAAATAAGCCCTCATCATTGAGTTCATAGGAATAGCGCCGCAAAGCCCGACCGATCACCTGCTCACAAAGTAGCTGCGTACCAAAAGCACGCACTCCCAGAACATGGGTTACAGTGTTTGTGTCCCATCCTTCCGTAAGCATCGAAACCGATACTACGCAACGAATTGACTCACCCAACTTGCCCTCTTTGCCGACAGTATTCATGACCTCTCGCAATAGGTCTTGATCGGTGACATTTTCCAACACAGCCGATCCCTCACGTCCTGCTAAATCACGACGAAAGCGATCGATTTCAGGGGCTGCCATTTCTCGGAAATTCCCATCTAGGGCATCGCCAGACTCTAACTGCTCACTGTCGATTAAGAGCGTGCGCGGTCTAGCTAAGCGATCGCAGTTCTCATCGTAATTACGGAATAGTTCAAAATGCCCATTGTATGGGGTGATGCTGCCATCTTCATTTTCACGCTCAAACCCCGAAATAAAGTCATAGACTAGCTTTGATGTCGATGTGTTATTACAAACCACGATAAAAACTGGCGGTACTCTTATTCCCGTTTCTTGCCATTGCTGATAAGTTTTTTCGTAATGCCCATAGAGTGCTTCGAGCGCCGTTTGCAACTCAGGCGGCAGTTTTTGCGGATCTAGCTTGCCAGCAGCGCCACGCCCTTTTTTTGGCATCTTTTTACGGATATGCTCCCATAGGTTACGGAGTTTGGGCATATCGTCAAGGGCATTGTCGGATATAGGCACACGCGGCAATTTGACAATGCCACACTCGATCGCATCCATCAGCGAAAAGTCACTAACCGTCCAAGGGAATAACGTACCTTCGGCATAGCCAGATCCTCTTAGAAAGAATGGAGTAGCTGATAGGTCATAGACTTTATCGACACCGAGTTTGCGCTTGACTATTTCAATACCAGAAATCCAAAGTCTCGCAGCCTCATTGTTTTTCTTGGCTTCATCCTTTTCATCACCTTTGAGATCGTCGATCTCATCGTTATCAGGTTTTTCACGATAGCAATGGTGAGCTTCATCATTGATAACTAAAACATTTTTCATACCCATCAAGTCGGGCATAACCCTTTGCAGCATCTGCCCTTCAGTTTCTAGGGTTTTCAGAGGTTCGCCATGCCCTTGCAACATCGCCTTACCCACCTTAGAAATCTCTAGTCTTTCTCGCAGTTTGAAGGCGTGGTAATTCGTAATTACGATCTTCGCCCGCGCAATATCCCCTAACATATCTCTAGGGACTAACTCACGGTTGCTGTAGTAGTTATCAGGATGGTTTGGTTGCAATATTTGCAAGCGATCTTTGATCGTAATACCAGGAGTAACGACTAGAAATCCGTGTGTAAATTTCTTACTAGATGAATGACGCGCAGCGTTGATCGTCTGCCATGCAATCAACATTGCCATTACTGTTGTTTTACCTGCCCCTGTCGCTAGTTTTAAAGCAACTCGCCATATTTCAGGATTTGCGTCTT
>Ga0315899_10003264_pt1 | contig 17714 bp, 24 predicted proteins | sample LakEriMetagenome_2_FD_203518 | JGI IMG/M metagenome (GOLD analysis project Ga0315899, IMG submission 203518) | Freshwater fungal communities from buoy surface, Lake Erie, Ohio, United States - Buoy 4 MA112 | ecosystem: Environmental > Aquatic > Freshwater > Lake | place: USA: Lake Erie, Ohio... | reverse complement strand
GACGGGGAGATCGGCTTCGATAAGGCCGTCAAGCTCTGGCAATCACCCAAGACCTAGGCCGGCAACTTAAGGGCAAGAGTGCCTTGCCATGCCCGTCACCGTTGTTGCTACCGCTGGCGCCAGCAATGCCAACAGCTACCTGTCGGTGGCAGCTGCAGACGATCTCGCCAACCTGTACCTCGGCACCCTGAGCTGGGCATCGGCCTCGACGGATAACAAGGGCCGGTCCTTGATCATGGCCACCCGCTATCTCGATGAGCTGGCCTACGTCGGCACCAAGGCATCCACCACGCAAAGCCTGCTCTGGCCCCGTAGTGAGGCCGAATGCGGCGATTGGACCTTCACCAGCAGCGAGATTCCCCAGCCGATCAGGCAGGCCACCTTTGATCTAGCCGAGGCCCTGCTGGCGGACAGCACCGCCCTGGCCGGCAGCGGCAGCGGCAGTGCCGAGCTGATCCCTGGCATACCCAACGCCAACCTCAAGCGGGCCAGCGTCGATGTGATCAGCGTTGAGTTCAACAGCACCCAGCAGGCCGAGAGCAAGAACGCCCTCAACGTGGTGCCGCACCTTTCGCAGGTGCTCGGTTGTTTGTGCCTATCCACCGCAGCATCCGCCTACGGAATGCTTCGTGTGCAGCGAAGTTAAAATACAGAATGGCACTACTCACTGACCAACTTGAGCTGTTCGGGGTAGCGACAGGCCCTGAACCCAAGAAGCGCAGTGGGGATCGTTTGGCCCAACCGCTCAGCCGTGAAGAACAGCGGCGTTTCGGCCAGATGTATGTGGACAACATCGGCCTGATCAAGTTCTTCTGCAACAAGCTGGCCAGCAAGTACCGGCACTGCATGGCCGTGGAGGATATTGATTCCTGCGTGGACATCGGCTTTCTGCGGGCCTGCAGGGCTTGGGATCCCGAGCGGGGGAAGCTGAGCACCATCTTCTGGCCGTATGCCCAAGGGGAAGTGCTGCACTACCTGCGCAGCAACAACTGGAGCATCAAGGCCCCGCATCAGGTGCGGTTGCTGGGCAATCAGGCCCGCAAGCTCTTGGACCTGGGCTGGAGCACCGCAGCGGTGTGCCAGGAGCTGGGCTGCAGCAAGACCGACCTAAAGGATGCGCTGGTGGCCACCTCCGGTGTGGCGCACGATGTCAAAGGCTTTGATCTGCACGTGTCGCCCTATGCGACCCCGTGGGAAGTGCTGGAAGCTGAAGAGGAGCGACTGGCGGCCTAAACGGCAACTTAAAGCACACGCCAAAGGAACTGACCATGGCTACAGGTGCCTTCTTTGCGGCGCTGGGCTATCGCTTCTACGTGAAGGCTGGCACCACCGCCTCCACCGTGCCGACGACTAGCACCGGCATGACCGAGGTGTTGAGCCTCACCAACGCTGGCATTCAGGGATCGTCCGACACCACGGACGTGCTCGACTACGGCAGCACCCAGGGCTTCAAGGCCAGCCTGGTGACCGGCCAGAGCTACACCATCCCCTGCACCATGAACCTCAGTCTTAACGACGCGGGCTATCTGGTGCTCAAGCAGGCTGCCTTGGATTCAGCCAGCGGCGTGACAGTGCAGTGGTATCGGGAGTCTCCTGAGATGAGCAGCACCGGCAACCCCGAGAAGCACGCGGGCGTGGCCTTTGTGACTGACTTCTCTGAGGACATCCAAGCCGGCAACGTCAGCCAGGTGAGCTTCACCCTGACGGGCTACGGCGCCTACGAGTGGACCGCTGAAACGAATGCCTGAGGCTAACTAGAGCGGAGAGGCTCAAGGCGGTGGGTTTGCGGGCCCACCGCTTTTTTATGCCTAGAGGTTGTTGCCTGACAGCTTGGCCCACTCCGCCGCAAAGAAGCGTTCCATCGGTTGGTTGTCCAAGGCGGGCTTGATCCAGTTGCGGCCCGGCACCACCGTGCCCCGTGAGGTGGTGTATCCGGTGAGGATCAAAGCCGAGTAGGGCGTGTCCCAGGTAAAGCGCAGCTCGGTGGCACTGGGGCGATCCCGCCGCTGGGAGCGCAGGAACCGGCCCGTGTCCACGATGTCCCGTGGCGAGGTTTCAATGGTGCCGTTCTTGCGGTACGTCTTGCGCGGCCAGGGGAACTGCACCAGCTGGATCTCTTCTTTGAGCTGCTGATCCATGACCTTGCCGTAGCCGGTCAGGATCACGGGCACCCGCAGCTTGAGCTGATTGGCATTCCAGCCAGTCAGCTTGAAGGTAGAGCGGACCTGGACGGCCATCAGAGCTGGGTGTAACGGGCCAGTCGGATCTTGTCGCCGAGCACGGATTGAATGGTGCTGCCGAGCAGGCCGGTGCTGCCGTAGGGGTAACGCCCCTGGAGCACTTCAAAGGGCACGCTGCCCTGGTCGGCAAAGTTCAAGGTGCCGGTGACACCCGGTTTGATGCGGGCGTCGAGGGCCTGCGGGTTGATCGCGTACCCCTCAAACACCTCCACCTCAGCATCCACACCCGGCAGATCGCTGCTGCGGTTGGTGCCTTGGCGCAGGTACAAGTTGACGGTGACCGTCTCGCTGGCAGGCACCACGTTGCCTGTCACAGGATCGGTGTAGGTGCCAACGGTCGGCAGACTGAAGACTGCGGTGGCGTTGGCGAGGGCAGCAAGGGCGCTTGTCATTCCCTAGTTTCCCACCGGCAACTTAGTGGACGACATGGGTTGCAGGAGTGGCGGAGGCGCTAGGTCAAGCGGTACTCACTCTTGCCGTTGATGATCGGCAGTACAAGGCAGGGCTCGATCAATCCAAGCGGCTGGCAGAGCAGACCGGCACCCAGATCAACCGCAGCCTGCAGGTCAAAGGTGGTGGCCTGTTTGGTGATGTTGGCGCTGAGCTGGGGGCGCTCAAGGGCGGCCTGGCCTCTGGTGCCTTGGCGGCTGCGGGTGTCGCCGTGGCCGTGGGGGCCATTGGCTTTGCGGCTGTGCAAGCAGCGGGCGACGCCCAGAAGCTGACTGCTGCCTTCACCGGCCTCACCGGATCCGCCTCGGCCGCCGCCGCCCTGCGGCAGGAACTCTTCACCCTGTCCAAGGCCACACCGTTCAAGAACGATGAGCTGCTTAGCGCTGCTCAGCGGTTCCTGGCCGTGGGCGTGGAAGCCGAAAACCTCGGCGGCACCATCAACCGCATTGGTGCTCTCGCGGCCCAGTCGGGCCAGAGTCTGGACCGTGTAGGCCTGATCTACGCCCAGGTGTTTGCCAAGGGCCGGCTGCAGGGGGAGGAGAACCTGCAGTTCCTTGAGGCGGGCATCGACCTCAATAGTCAGTTGGCCAAGGTCACCGGCCTGTCAGGCCAAGCCCTGCAGGATGCGATGAGCAAGGGCAAGATCAGCCTTAACGACGTGAACCAGGCCATCGTGCTGGCCACCGGCAGCATGGCCGCCTTGGAAGGTGCGGGGCAGTCGGTCAGCGTCAAGTTCGCCAACATCGGCGACAACGTGCAGCAGGTGTTCCTGGGCTTTGCCCAAGCCATCACACCCGCGCTGTCGGCGGCCTTTGACGTGATTAACAAGGCGTTTGATCGCCTGTTCCCCTCGCTGGAGAGCATCACGCAGTTTTTCAGCCCGCTCACCAAGGAGGCCCAGCGCTTTGCGGAGCTGCTGGAGAAAAACCCACGGGTGGTGGAGGCCCTGGCTTTGGCCTTTGAATCGCTGCTGAACACGGCCATCACGCCGATCCTTGAGGGCATCGGCAGCATCAATGAAGGGCTGGAGAAGAACCCGCAAGGCCTGATTGACGGCATCATTGAGCTGGAGCTGCGGCTGCGGCAGGCGGCGTTGACCGCTAGCGGCCTGATCAAGATCATCACAGCCCCGGCCCGCTTTGGTGGCCTGCTGTCGGGTGAGGCCCGCACGCAGGTAGCGGCCGGCCTGAAGGACATTGGCAGCGCTGCCAGCGCCAAGCCACTTGAGGTGCCAGTCAACCTTGAAGTGAAGGAAGAGAAGGCAGCAGCTCTGGCGGGCGAACTCACCAATAAGATTGCAAAAGCAGTTGATGACTCGTCGGTTAATGCTCTTGATGGATTGTTCAAGCAGCAAACCGCTGACCTGCAGCTGGAAGGCATTGAAAGCCGCATTGCTGCAGCCAAGCAGCTAGCCACCTTGGAAGGGACTGGCCTAGTTGTTCTTCAAAACCGCCTAGCCATTGAAGAGCAGTTGCGTCAGGCCAAAGAGGCTGAGCTGGAATTGCAGCGAGAGCTGGCCAAGCCCGCTGGTGATGGCAAGAACGGCACACGCAGCAGCCCACGTGTGGATGATCTTCTGATTAAGCAGCGGCAGGTTAATGCTGAGGTCAGACAGGCGTATGCCCAGGCCGGGGCGAGTTTGGTTAAAAATGCGCAGTCAGCTGCAGATGCGTTGAAAAATGCGCAAGCCAGCCTTGAAAGTGTTCTGCGTGGTGGCTTTGAGTATTTGACGCCACGATTGCAGGAAGAGCAGTTGCGCCGAGCCCGTGCATCAGTGCAGCCGTTGGTGGACCGTGGCATCATCCGCGAAGGCGTTGACATATCAACGCCAGACAAGCTTTTTGCGGTGGCTAACTTTGCTGACAGCTTTTCAAAAGCTGAAAAGGATTTGGGTAAGGCAATTGAAGAAAATACGGCTGCTCAGAAGGCTTTGGTGGGCAAGGATTGGAACGTGGTGGTGCAAGTGCCCGGAGGCACCGCATCCGGCGACGTTGTTGGAGCAGTCAACTCACGGCTATGACCTTTTCCATCGGCGCTTTTTCCTGCTCTCTGCTCACCGCACAGCCGCTGGGCTACGAAGGTGATGCCCGCCAAGGGCTCACGGCTCGCACCTGGCGCATCAGTGGCCTGTTGACCACAGCTCAATGGCAATCGCTGCTCAGTGTCTATGACACCTGGCAGGCGGCCCGCATTCAAGACCCCGACACGCTCACCAGCAACAGTGTTGGTACCACCGTGTCGTTCACGGGGAGTGCCAATGGCGTCAGCTGGAGTGGCATCAGCTGCTGGTTCTCCGAAGCCCCCAGTGGTGAGCAGGTTGGGGCCTATGTCCAGGCGTCCGTGACGCTGGTTCACGCCGCCGAAGCGCTAGCCGTGCTGCGTAAGGATCAGCTGCTCGGGGCAGCCCGCTTCTACTTCGGCACCTACACCCTCGGCAGCACCACCCTGCAGCTGCTCAAGCCGGCGGAAACCTACCAAGACACACCCTCGTTGGCATTGACGGCAAGCGGTGCCACCTACATCACGGGGCCCTTGAGTGCCACTCGTGTGCGGCAGATCGAGGGCGACACCAACGCTGCTGGCTGGGCTGCCATCCAGAGCTGGTATGAGTCCGCTATTGCTGCCACGCCTGCTGCCGGGGCTTGGTTCCCGATCAGTGCGCCCAGTGCCACCGCTGAGGCCCAAATCGTTGGTGGCGTTCGCGCTGACCTCTACACCGTCTCGATTTCCCTGGGGCAGGCCAAGTAATGGCGACCATCGACATCCGCGCCACGGTTACCTGCTCGCTGGGCACTCTGATCAGCGGCAGTGTCAGTGATGATTACATCCAAGGCAGCGGCCTGGTCAAGACACGTGGCAGCTGCGAACTCAAGGGTATCCTCACCCCTGCGGTGGGCACGGTGGTGACCTTCAGTTATGCCCGCAATGGCACTACCAAGAAGGTGCCGCGCAAGCTGCGGGTGTTGTCCAGCTTTGCCGATCCCTTTCGCCAAATCACCAAGGTGGAGCTGGGCTGCAAGCTCACCTATATGGAGAACGTCACACCGGCGCCAACGGTGGATGGCGAAGCGGCGGAAACCAGCGGCCGCCAGCAGCAGTGCCTGAATGGCTACATCGACTATCCGGCAAATAGCCCCGTGCCGATCCCGGTCAGCGCCGCCGGGGTGATGGACACCTGCCTGACCAAGCTAGGGCTGACGGCCAGCAGCAACCCGCTGACTAACCGCTTCAATGACGACACCTTTGACCTCAGTGCTGGCTACGTCAGCGTGCTGAGCGACTTGTTGCAGTCAGAGGGCTACTTCGGCTACCTCGACCAAAACGAAAAGCTGCAGATCTGCGACCTTACCAAGGAATCCGGCAAAGGGCCAGTAATCACCAGTGCCGATGTCGTGGACATCGACGCCATTGGCGTGGGCGAGTTGCCCGGCGAGGCCGTCGTGGTGCGCTACAACTCCTCCAAGCTGGTCAAGCCCATTGATCCTGAGGATGATCCTGAGAATGAGCGACTGAGCTGGGAATACGAGGAAACCGTAGGCAACCCTCAGCGGGTGGAGGTCCGCTACACGACCGCGAACGGTGAATCCAGTTCGGCCTACTACACCTACGTTCCCTATACCAAAACCACCACCCAGTACGGGATTGATCAGAGCTTTGGCAATGATGTTTGTGTGATCTTTGGCCGTGAGCGCCCTGACCTGAGCAACTCGGTGATCAAGCGGGAGACGCTCAACCGAACGATTCTGGCCGATGCCGCCAACAACTACTGCTCGCAACTTCTAGGTGCCGGTTTCTCACTCAATGGCAGTCTAGAGGGCACGATTCGCACGGTTGAGGAATACACCTACGACGCCAAGGGCATCTTGGTGCGTCAAATTACCAGCCAGTACCAACCCCAATTTATGTGGGCGGGTGGCCTTGGCATGGAGTTCATCTATGCAGAAGGTAGCGGCCAGGCTGCAATTTCGCTGGGCACCAGTGAGGTGCTGGTGGAGCGTGTGGTTCGGGACTATGAAACGGTCTTCAAGAAAAAGCCTCGGGTGCTCAACCTGAAGCCTGGCGAGACCTATGAGCCTGCTGTGCATACGCAGAAGCAGACGGTTTCCACCTATCGCAACTGGACACTGACACTGGGCGGACAGCAAGGCACTGCCTCAATTCGGGACATCGTTCCGTTTGAATCAGCTGCCCAGTGCAATATCTGGCTGGCTGGGTCGGCGCAACGGCTGGTGCTGGTAGATGTGCAGGTCAGCACTCAGACCAATCGTGGAGAAGCGGGTCAGGTGCGGGCACCGCAAGCGTTGCGGGTGGGCCAAGAGAACGGCACCAGCATGGAATCCACCGCTGAGCTGGCGTATGCGATGGGATCTCCCAGCTCGGAACGGTTCGTGTCGTTCTCCATGCCGTACCAGAGCGATGACACCTATTCCTCCACCGGCACGATCCAGCGCGGAGATGCCGAAGCCAAGGCGCTGCGCTACGGGCGCATCCAAAACCGCCTGCTGCTGGGCAACCGCAATGGCGTGAACCTGCAGCTGCACCCCAGCAAGCTGCCGGCTCGCCCCTTTGACCCCTTCTATCTCAGCAATGGTTCCTTGATGGTGCAGTACCGGGCCAATGGCCTGAACTGGGCCTTTTCCAGTGAGGGCATCGTCACCAGTGTGGATGCGTTGTTCTGGGGCGTGGCCGGCGGCTCAGGCACCAGTTGGGTGCCCGTGGCGCCTGACATCACCACGTTCCCTGCGTTGCCTGCGGTGCAAGACACCACACCGACTGAGGTGATCGGCACGGTGGCCAGCGTTGGCAGCACCCCGCAGACCCAGCTGGATGCCGCCTTCCCCTCTGCCGTGGCCGGTGATGGCGTGCAGGATCTCAGCACTGAGGATTACTGGGTCTATGACGGCAGCAGCTGGGGCAACGAGGGCCCCAACCCAGGCCCAAGCGCCAGCGTGGCGGCTGTGGTGCCGCCTTGGAATGAACTGGTGCCGTTTGACGGGGTCACGCGCACCACAGCGGTAGTGGCTGACTACACCTACATCATTGGTTCTCTAGGCACGACAGCTATTGGCCCTGCCGTCACTCGCACCGTGGCATCAGTGCAGGCTGTGTTTGGTTATGTCTCAGATCTAGAAGTCAAGGTCGGCCTAGGCGATGTCCAGGTCACCTACCCAGGCGCCGAAAACATCACTCGCACCCTCACCACACAAACCAGCATTGCCCCGCAGGTCGTCAAATACGAGGCGCCGCTTGCTGTCTTTGGCCATGTCACCACTCCCTTCATCACCTTCATGCGGGTCTATGCGGGGACCATCCAAAAGCTGGCCAACCCCGCATCGCTGCCAAGCGTTCGATGCGCGGATGTCGCCGTCTCACCCGATGGCAGCCTTGTGGCCTTCCTGCAGACAAGCAGCCCCTACCTCGGCCTCTACACCAATAGCAACTACACGTTCACAAAGCAGGCTGCTCCTGCGACCCAACCCGATGGTCACGGCCAGTTGGCGTTCAGCCCTGGCGGCAACTACCTGTTCACCAAGCAGACCTTTACTAGCCCCTACTACAAGCTCTATCAGGTGATCGGCACCACGTTCCAAGCCATCACCGGCGGCTTGGATGTCGCTCCCACGTCTGGCATCCAAGGCTTTGCCTTCAGTCCAGACGATGCGCTGCTCGCCGTCACCTACGGGACGACCCTCCGCATTTACCGCCGTCAGGGCAATGTCTTCACCAGCGTGGCCAGTGTGACGCTGGCTGGCAACAGTGATCAGTTGAGCTGGGCGCCCGATCAGGCCTACTTGGCAGTCGGCATCAGCACGGCCCCCTATGTGGCGCTTTACTCCTTTGACGGCACCACGCTCACCGCTGTCACGGGTGCGATTTCCTCCCCTGCAGCCACCGTGGCTGTTGCCTTCTCACCGGTGGGCAACTACCTGGCCATCTCGCATAACGCCTCGCCTTACTTGGCGTTCTACAAGCGCAACGGCTCCTCGTTCACAGCGCTGACGACAGGCATTCCCGCAAGCTCCGGCACTGCCTATGTGCGCTCAATTGGCTGGACCGGCTACGGGGACTACTTTGTGGCGCACCTCTCCACCCCTGCGGTGCGGATGTGGAAAGTCACGCCCACAACCGACACCTTTACGGAACGCACCGGAGTACCGGCCATCGCCGGTGACGTTTACGCCAGCAACAGCATGGCGCTGCTGCCCTGGCCTACACCAGTGCGGACACCGGCGCAAGGTGCCACCACCACCATCGCCACCTCAATCGAGCCGTCAGTGGTGTCGTTCGACCCCAACGATCCGCTGGCCTTCTTGGCCTCCAACGCGTTGCCGCGCCTTGGTGCCAGCTCCGCAACGTCCACCACCGGATGGACGACGATCTACAACGACAACGCAGACGACGCTTTTACGAGCGAGATCACGCTGCCCTTCAACGTCACGATCTCCAGTACAGCGAGCAATGCCGCGTTTATCAGCAGCAATAGCTTCCTGACTTTTGGTGAGGGCTCGGACGCTTATACGCCTGATGCCACGTTCCCTGAGCTACTCAAGCTACTGGTGGCTGCTTACGACTACAGCTATCAGGCCGTTTACACCAAAGCCGGCACCGGCTATGTCCTATTGCGCTACGAGGGCTTTAACAGCGCGAGCGGCACCACTGCTGGCAGCAGCAACATCATCTGGGAAGTTGCACTCTTGGCTCCTCACCCGACCACGGGAGCCCAAGTCATTGAACTCCGCATCGGCAACCATGCTGGCAGCCTTGAAAACGGTGTTCTCCTTTGCGATACCACCACGGAGCTGACCAGCGCCGTTCCTGCAACCGAGCTGACCAGTTACATCTTCCAAGGCAATGCAACGGGCACCAGCTGGACCGTCACGGCTAATGCGTCTCTGGTCAGTATCTAGGGGCAACCTAGCTTCACAGTGGGTAAAGCATGGCACTGAGCACTGCGGTTTCCTCGGCCGAGATGGGGCGCGTAGCCGCAGCGGCTTATGAGGGCAAAACCATTCGGGTGTCCCTGGCCTCGGTAGGCACCTCGGGTTTTACGGTCAACAGCACGACCGCCAACTGGGACTCGGTAAAGCTGAGCGGCAATGGCTACGCCGACTTCACCACCACCGTGGCCACCGGTGGCTATGACGCCACTGATAACCGCTACGAAATGGGCAGCACCGCTGGGGCTAATACCTATGTGGATGCTCAGTTCACAGCCACCGGCGGCAGCCTGACCTTTGACCGGATTTACGTGGTGCTGCAAAGCGGCACTTCAATCCACAGCCTGCTCACCGAGAGCCCTGCGGTCACCCTTGCCTCGGGGCAAAGCGTCACCTATCGCATCCAACTCGCCGTAGGGGTTTGACATGGCCATCTCTCTGACGATCAGCACCAAGGAACTAGAGCGCCAAGCCAAAGCCGTCTTTCAGGGCAAGACCTACAAGGTCTTTCTGGCGCTCAATACCACTAGCTTGACGGCGGACTCCACTACCGCCGCTTGGGAAGCAATTGAGTGCAGTGGGGGCGGTTATGCCGCTGCTACCGGCACCATCGCGGCCGGTAGCTACAACGCCGGCAACGCCCGCTACCAGATGCCTGTCATCACTGCCACGTTCACAGCTACTGGCGGCGGCTTCTCATACAACACCGTCTGCCTCAAAATCGGCACGGAGTTGTACCTGCACAGCATCACAACCGAAAGCCCCACCGTGGTGCTGGCCGCTGCTCAGTCCAAGAGCTACACCATCACCCTGGCGCAAGACGACTGATGGCCACGTACATCAACGTCAACTCAGACGGTGATGCGTTACTGGAGTGGGTCAAGGCGGAGCAGCAAGCGGCACGGTTTGCCAAAGCAGAACAAGACCGACTCGGCCAGTTGTCAGCGGATAAATCCAAGCAGAGCATTGCTGAGCAAGACCGTTCCAAGGGCCTTGATGCACTGCCCTATCGGCGTGACCTGGCGGCGTTCTCCACTGGCGGCAGATTCCTTCCAGTCGCCTTGAACTGGAAAGGTGCGGTTGCCACTACAGCGACCACATACAACGGAGACGCTCTTGGCCCGTCCTACACCGGCGATACCACGGTCTTCTATCCCTATGTCAACTACACCAATACCCTCTCTGTCTGCACCCCCAGCCCAGTCTCTGTGGGGGTGCTGCGCCAAGGCCTGAGCTATCCCCAGCAGCCGCACATCTCGAGCTTCAGATATGAAATATCGAATATGCCTAATAACTTCCTAAACGCTACGGGATCAGGTCACCTGACAAGCATTCGATTCAGCCAGTCGGACTCAGGCCCTGTTGATCAATATCGCTACACCATCGGTCCTGACCCAACCCTGCCTCTCAACGCGTTCTCTTTATCCCAGTACAGTCCCACAGCTTGCACGGCCTACAACAACGGCACTGCTTTTGTGCTGCTTTCGCTGCCCAGCGAACCGGTGACGCCAACCGCCAAGCTCACTTGGGCTGAGTTTGTGGCAGCTGGATGGCCCAATCAAGTCGTGGTGAGTGATTACAGCTTCCAGATCCCGTTTTCCACTTATCAAGAGTGGGACGCATGGAAGACCACGTTCTACCTTCCGCAGCCACCACCGAGCCGGTACTTGTTCTTGCGCATCAGAGGATCCCAGGTGCAGCAAAAGCAAGCTACGCAAGCCACTGGGGTCTCCTTTGGCAACTTCTACGCAGCTAATGCCTACCCAGACGATCCTTCCATCTTGATGCGTGGCATCCATACGGGCGAAGTTAACGTGGTCGGCACTCAAGCTCGGTTTGCTCGGATCAAGAACACGGAAACCGGGCTCTATGAAAGTTTCCCTTTCGGTAACCTCGCCTCAAAGGTCAGCCCCGTCACCGGGCTGCCTGTGATCCAGAGCCCCTATCAAGTCGTTATCCACACCCACCAGCTACCTGCCTACACCACACCACAGCAGTTGGCCTTGTCCCTCTCGCGGTGCGTGGACCCCAATAGTGCTGGTGGCCTCTACATCGGGCCGAGTAGTGAGCGGCGTTGGGCCATGCCGCCCAACTTCTTTGCAGCTGCGGCAAGCCATCTAGACCAGTCGGCCGGTGACGTGCTCACCCCAGACAGCTTTTTCCTTGTCTTGCTATGACCAACCAACAACTGCTCACCCAACTGAAGACTCTCACTCAAGCCGGCCGCTACTCTTATCTTCAAAAGGTGGCTAACACCAAGCTGCTCAAGCAAGCACCACCCTCTTCCAAGTAATGCTGCTGCCTTTCCTCACTCCGCCTGCACCGTCTACCACGCGGCGCATTGGCAACAGTCGCTGCGGCACCTTGGAGATTGAAGTGCGTGGTGGCCTCACGGTCGGCGAGAGTGCCGTGATTGCTGAGCTGCTGGCCGCCGAGCAAAGCAGCTTTGTCAAAGGTGCCCAGATCGCCGATGCCATTGCCAAAGAGGAATCCATCACCCTCTCAGAAGCCTTTTCGATTATTGAAGGGGCCATCTCTGGCCGTGCGTTAGAGGAGCAAGCAGCGGCGATCCGTCTGCGACATGCCACCCGCATTGAAGAGGTGGCCCGCGTCTATGCCGCCGCTGGGCAGCGCAACATGGAGGCCAGCGTGACGGCCTTGGTGCGCTCCCGTCTGCAGTTGCCCCAGTTCTCCTTGGAAGACACGCGGCAGTTGGATCGGGCCCTGTTCAACGACCTCTGGCAGTTGATCGTGGACGAGCAGGCTGCCGAAGCGATGACCCCTGAAGCGGTCACGGAGGAGGAGCTGGGAAAGCCGCAGCCGGCAGCTGGGAAAAGCCGCAAACGGACTGGAACGCCATAGCGGCTGAGCTATTCCACAGCTATGCCGGCCAGTACCAGCGCAGCAGCTTTCACCGCGAGTTGCGGATGGAAGTGCTGCAGATGTGGCATCAGCTGCAACGCATCCGCCGGGATCAAGCGGCGGTGGCCGAGCTGCCCGTGGCCCAGCTTGTGGCGCTGACGGCCAACATCAATCGCGACAGCAAGAAGCAACCCAAGCCCTTTACCGTTCCTGATTTCTGCCTGTTCCGCCGCGAGGAGCCAGACGCTCACCAGTTGAGTGCAGCGGTGGCCGCCGTGGCCTTGGATCTGCGCCATGAGGATCGCTGCCCGCCGCTGCTGTTGGCCGCATGGCCGCAGGTGCTGGCGGCGGTCAAAGACGGCACCCACACGCCAGAGCTGCGGGCCTTGCACTCAGACGATGAGGCGGTCTGGATCCTGGCCCCGCAGTGGGAAGGCCCCAACTGCCGAGGCGGGCTGGTGTTGGTGAGGGGGCAGATCAGCGGCACCATCACCGTCCGGGATCTGGATCGGCCTTTAATAGTCCACCGTTTGGTGCTGCCCCAGCGGCCGGGCTTTGGCTGGCTGGAAGCAGGGCTGTTGCTGCTGGGGGAAAACTACAACCATGAACCTGCTGAGCCTGCGCACTGAGCTGGAAACCACCCTGGTGGATGTGCTCGGCTCATACCTGTTGGCCAATGGCATGAGCACGCCAGCAATCAGCGTGCGGGCCGTGGGGGAAAGCCTGCCGGTAGGCACCACCGTGACGGGGCTGGAATGCGTGATCCTGCGCGAGCCTGAGCTGGTGCCAGTGCGGCAGTACCGCCAGGAGCAAGCCTTCAGCCGCTGGACTGTGTACCTCGTGGACTGGGGCGGGGATGCTGCCATGCAGGACGTGGCTGGCCGCTTGATCTGGGCTTACCCCGGCACCAATGCCGTCTCCGTCACCGTGCCCAAAGGCGTCGGGCCACGCTCCCAGATGCGCGTAGACATCCAAACCAACCCCGACAAGGTGGTGGGCTGAGCAGGGAAAGCTTGGTTATGGCCATCACACCCGCTGCCTACAACATTCGCCCCCAGCGCCGGGCTGATTTTGAGCTGGCTGTTCAGTTCAAGGATTCAGGTGGCACTGGCCTCAACGTCTCGGGTTGGACGGTGCTAGCCCAGGTGTGGAACAAAGAGCGCACCACCAAGTACGGCGATTTCACGGTCACGACTGTCAATGCAAGCATCGGCAGCGTCAAGCTGACCCTGCCCTATGCCGTCACGGCCACCCTGCCCGAAGAGGCCCGCTACGACGTGATGCTGATCAATGCCACCGGCCTGCGCGAGTATTACCTAGAAGGCATCGTCAGGCCCAGCGAGGGCTACACCGCACCGAGCTAACCCATGGCTGACCTCGTTCAGGTTTCAACCCTTGCTCAGGTGCTGGTCACTGAGATTTCTCAGCAGGTGATTGAGGTGCAGGTGCCTGGTCCGCAAGGGCCTGCTGGTGATGTTGCAGGCGGACTACCCACAGGCGGTGACCCTGGCAGCATCTTGATCAAAGACAGCTACGCCAACTACGACACCAGCTGGGCCGCTGTAGTTGACTGCGGCACCTTCAATTGATGCGGGAAAGCTAGGGAACGTCCTAGCGCCTTAGTTCATGGCACGCCTTCAGCTCAAGCGCGGCCTCAAGGCCAATCTGCCCAGCACCGGCATGTTGGCGGGTGAGCCGCTGGTCACCACAGACCGGGGCACACTGCACGTTGCCACTGATGCCACCACCAAGCTGCCGGTGGTGCCGGCGGTGGATGACCTCACCACACTGGCCAGTGTTGATGGCGCGGCAGACCTGATCCTTATCCACGATGCCAGCGAGAGCACCGGGCAGAAGGAGAAGAAGATCACCTTCAACAGTTTCAAAACGGCGCTCAACATCCCCGCTAACAGCACCGATGAAAAGGTGGCTGTGGTAAGTGGCGGCACCGCCGGCTACATCTGGGGCACCGATGGCACCAACGGCGTCATCCGTCTCAACAGCAGCCTCAGCTGGACAAAGGACTCCGGCAACGGTTTCGTCACTATCGCCGTAGATACGGTGGACGGGGGCAGCTTCTGAGATGCCCCGTAACGCCAGGATTTTGATTCGCAGCGGAACTGCTGCGCCCAGTGCTGCTGACTTTGACGTAGCTGAACCTGCTTGGGACAAGACCAACGGCAGGCTTTATGTAAAGGATGCGGCCGGTCAAATGGTGCTTATTGCATCAGACGGTTTTACCGGTGGCACGCTTACTAACAACCTGACGTTGGCCGCAGGCACGGCATCTCTTTCGCCTTTAACCCTAAAGTCAGGCACCAACCTGACGACAGCAGCTGCCGGCGCTGTCGAGTTTGACGGCAAAGTGCTTTACACCACGCCAGCCAGCCGTGGCGTGTCGCCGTCGATGATGTTTTACCGGCTGAATAGCTCTTTCGCCGGATCCAACGCTACCGCGGTTCAGCCGTTCTTTGGGGTTGGAGTAAGCCTTGCTGCTTCAACAGTTTACGCGTTTGAGGCCAATGTAATGCTGCGAAAATCGGCAGGCACGACCAGTCATACAATAGGATTGTCGATGGATAGTAGCTCAACACTAAACAACATCCATTATTTGGGAACATTTGCAACTGTGGCCAGCCCATCGACTGGTGGCGCAAACACAACTAACAGCTCGCTCTATTCAACAAGTGCAGGCAACATAGTCATTACAAGCGCCATCACCACCGCGTCGCAGCAAGTTCAGTTTAGTCTAAGAGGGACATTAAGTACCAATTTGTCCACAACGTTTACTCCTAGCTACTTCCTCAGTGCCGCGCCAGGAGGCGCTTACTCAACTTTTGCTGGTTCCTACATAGCCATTTGGCCAATCGGCACAGCTGGCGCCAACACCTCCGTGGGGCCCTGGGCATGACGAGCAATTGCCTTGAGCAGTCTGGTTTGCGGCCTTGGGGGTAAAGAAGGTTTCGCAGGGGCAGTATCTCCTTCATGCCATGGCGGCAAGCTAGCCAGAGCGCCACTTCCCGTCTGCAGTGATTGAGGTCTTTGCTGCCGCCGTTGGTGCTGGCATCGGTATTGCCGCCAGCGGTGTTGGCAACCTCTTCCGCCGGGACAGTGAAGCCTCGATGGCTGTGGTGCGGTTGACCTCAGCTGTGGAGCACATCGCCGGTGAAGTCAGCCTGCTGCGCCAGGAGATCAAGGAAGACCGCCAGGAGTTGTACCCGCGCATTGGCTCCATCGAGCAGCGGCTGGCCGCGCTGGAAGCCAAGAGCTAAGCCGGAAAGCTAGGAGGCACCAGCACCGGCTCCATGGACGTTGAACAGTTATCCGCGTTGTGCGGTGTTCTGGTGGTGCTGCTCGGTGTCTCGGAAGCCCTGCCCCTCACCCGCCGCGTTAAAGCCAACAGCTGGGGTCAGCTAGTGATCGCCGTGCTCAAGGCCGTGGCGGCCGAAGGCAAAAAGGGCCGGCGTTGAACTGTGGGCATCATCAAGCTGGCCGATGCGGCTAAGCATCACAAAGGGCTCAGTCATCAGCTCGCCGCCTGGAACTGGCTGGAAGAGCAGCTCACCGCTGTGCAGCTCAAGGAGTTTGCTGAGCTGTACCGCGCTGATCCGCCGGCCAAGGAATCCTTGCCGCCGGTTTGGCTGGCCCCAACATTGAAGCTGATCAGGGAGTTTGAGGGCTGCCGGTTAGAGGCGTACCGCGATGCCACGGGCGTACCCACCATTGGGTATGGCACCACCCGCTACATGGATGCAGCGGTGCGGATGGGCGACGTGGTGACCCAGGCCATGGCCGAGGAGCTGCTAACCAATGACGTGGAGCACCTGTTTGCGCCTGGTGTGCTGCAGCTGCTGCCGCTGGCAGCGAAGTGGCGGCCAGAGCAGCTTGCGGCACTGACCAGCTTTGCCTACAACGTGGGCTTGGGCTCCCTGGAGGAGAGCACGCTGCGCAAGCGGCTGCTGGCCGGGGAGGATCCCGCCAAGGTGGTGCGCGAGGAGCTGCCCAAGTGGTGCCATGCCGGGGAGGCGGTGCTGCCGGGGCTGGAGCGGCGGCGAGCCGCAGAGGTGGCGCTATTCACCAGTGGGCTACCGCTGCAGCAGGGTCCGCTCAAAGGCAACCCCCTGAAGGTGCCCTACTTCTCACAGCGGGATTCGGCGCTGTCAGGTCAAGCCCAGCGGATGTGTTTCAGCTCCAGCTGCGCCATGCTCACGGCCTTCCTACGGCCGGGAAGTATTGGCGGCCCCAACGCTGATGACCAATACCTCAAGCGGGTGCAGCAGTACGGCGACACCACCGACGCCAATGCCCAGATCAAGGCCCTTGCCAGCTATGGCATCACGGCACGCTTTGTGCAAAACGGCGACTGGGCGGACCTAGAACGTCAGATCAGCAGAGGCGTTCCCATCCCCTGCGGGTTCCTGCATCACGGCACCTCAGCGGCACCCTCGGGCGGTGGCCACTGGCTCACGGTGATTGGCCTGACACCGACCGCCGCCATCGTCAATGACCCGTGGGGCGAGATGCTCGTGGCCCAAGGCACCTACACCTCAAGCCGTGGCGCCGGCCTGGCCTACTCCCGTAAGAACTGGTCCCCGCGCTGGCTCGTCGAAGGCCCCCGCTCGGGCTGGGCCATCATCGCCGAACCATGAAGGGCCTCAACATCTCCCGCCGCATTCAGCCCGGCCTGTGGGAAGTCACCCGCCGTGACACTGGCGTGCGCTTTTGGATGGCGGTCTCCAACGGCATCACTACCATCAGCTACGACGAAAACTATGTGAGGCTCTGGCTCAGCCGCGAGCAGGACGACCCACCCGCAGCGGCCTAGTTCTCTTTGGCCTCAGTGCCAAGCGACTGCAGCAGGTACTGATAAAACACCTCGGCCTGCCACTTCTGCTGGTGATAGCGGCAATACCCCATGCCGCACACTTCCCAGCATTTGCCGTGGTCCGTATCGACTAGGCGCATGGTCGGCTGTGACACGGAAAATTAGCCCAGACCTTCTAGGTTGCAGCCATGGCCTGGGGTGAGTGGATGATCCCGGCGCCAGGGCCAGAGCATCTGCTCACCTTGGAACGGCAGCGGCGAGCTGTGGAGGCCTACAGCGCAGATCAGGCCAGAGAGATGCTGGTCCGCCTGTGTGAGCTGGCCATGCACCAGGACCTGATCATCCGAGGCGCTACGCGACGGATTGCAGAGCTGGAGTGTCTTGAGGCGCTCCGTGAGC
>Ga0315899_10003260_pt1 | contig 17720 bp, 16 predicted proteins | sample LakEriMetagenome_2_FD_203518 | JGI IMG/M metagenome (GOLD analysis project Ga0315899, IMG submission 203518) | Freshwater fungal communities from buoy surface, Lake Erie, Ohio, United States - Buoy 4 MA112 | ecosystem: Environmental > Aquatic > Freshwater > Lake | place: USA: Lake Erie, Ohio... | reverse complement strand
CTTGATAACCGTGTTCATTATACAAATTTAACCAAGATCCACTAAACCTTAAATTTGCACTTTTAACTTTCGTTCGTTTACAATATGCACCCAAACAATAGATAATATCTTTTTTAATCTCAGAAAATTCTTTATATTCTAATATATCGCCTATCGTTTTAACTGTGCTTAAACAATCGCTATGAAATGGTCTGTTCGCATTTTCATTAATAATTGTTTTAGCAAAATTAACTGTTTCTTGTTTCACCGTTTCTGGTTTATCCGTATAAACAATAAAAGTCGGAAATAAAACATTACAAAATACATCACTCATAAAAACTCCATAAATTAAGCCGCTGACATATATATCGCGCCGTTTGCTCCTCTACCTGCATTTCCCGAATCTCCTGCTGTGCCACGTTTTGAATCACCAGATGATGCTGCAGTTGAATAATTTGCTTGTGTTGTTGTTCCGTCAGTCACAACAGCAGGATTAATATATCCTGATCCACCGCCACCACCGAAACCACCAGCGTCACCACCACCTTCACCGCCACCAAAGTAACCACCACCACCGCCGCCAGAACCAGCATCACCAGAGTTAAATGCACCAATACCGCCAGTGCCAAATCCAACACCACCAGCATATTGTAGTGTTCCAGTTCCTCCGCCGCCACCATTTCTTCCTGAGCCGCCAGAACCAGTTCTTCTTGGACCTGGAGCAGAAGCACCTGCAGCGGACTGAGTGCCACCACGACCAGCAGTAGTAAATCCGAAACCGCGATCACCACTGATACCATCTTGACCACTACTGCCGCCACCGCCACCTGCAGCACCAGCACCTGGAGCTGGTTGACCTGATCCACCACCACCGCCACCTGCGACCATAATTGCAGTTGTGTTAGATTTAAACTGAATTCCTGTTCCGCCAGCGCCACTTCCTGCATCGCGATTTCCCGCACCACCAAATCCACTGCTTCCAACGATGAATTCATATTCTACGCCAGATTGAAATGATATTTTACCATTTGATGACCCACCACCGCCACCAGATTGGTTATATACTGCTCCTCCTCCACCACCCCACATTACCACATTTGCAATAAATGTTGTTTGAGGCGTGATCGTCCATGTGCCATTTGCTGCAGAACTTAAATTTAAATCGCCATCAGCAGATAAATCCCAAGTTGTTTTTCCACTAAATGAAGGAGATATTGTAAAAATTCGAGAAACACTACCACCTTGACCAGCAATCGCAACAGCCATTGTAAATGATGACGTGCTTCGAGCAGTAACTCTATCAGCAGTTGCTACTTTCGTGCTTGTCTTAAATTGACTCAACGCCTTTCTTGTCATCTTATGATAATTCAGTTCCGAATAAAGTAAATCCAAGATTATTCACACCAGTTGTATTTGCTTGTACAGCAATATTATCTGTTGCTGCAAGAGCCATACCGACTGTAAGTGCAATAGAGTCATTTGCTGGCACAAGAGAATTAAATGCGATGAAATGTTGATTTGCTATAGCAGCACCACCAGGAACAACTGCAATATTATACGATGCATTGACAGTTGCTCTGTTACAAATCATCAACGTTGAAATAATTGTATTCGTTGAAGAAGGAACTGTGTACACATTCGCAATAGAAGTTGATGACGGTGCAGATTGCGCTAGAACTTTGTATATTGTTGGCATAATTTACATTCCTACTAAGAAAAATGGGTGGATTAATCCACTAGAGTTTGCCGCTGCTCGAGCAGCATTTGCTTGAGCATAAGCAGCGTTTGCTTGATTGTATGCGTCTGGGTTGGCTGGACCTGTTGGACCAGCAGGACCTTGAGGACCTGGATTTGCTGGAGAAGCGTCAACCCACTGAGATGATGTTCCATCATTATAATATAGTTTTAATTTACCACTATCATTATTCCACCAAAAATCTAGATTTGCTCTTGCATTGGCGGGAGCACTTGTTCCGACTGTTAAGTTGGCATTACCTAGACCAGCACCAGTTTCTACAAAACTAATTGTAACATTAGTGCCATCAACTGAATTTGCTTGGAACGCAGCGCCAACAAAGTTCAATGATGTAACAGTATTTGTAATTAAAACATTTTCATCATAGATGGCAAGTTCTGCTTGACCACCACCGCCACCACTGCCAGAAATAGTAATCGTAACATTGTCGCCTGAATTTGTTGCAGTTACACCAGCACCGACAAAATTGAAACTCGTTACATTTGTAGTGAGAGTTGTTCCTTCATCTTGAACAATGATGCTTGCCCCACCACCGCCACCACCGCCAGTGGATGTAAAGGCAACGTTAGTTACGCCATTGTTATTTGAGACACTAACAGTTACAGAAGAAGTGTTGACAAAATTAATATTGCCAGATGTGAGTACTGAACCGCCATTCGCAGTTACAGTTAATGTAGGACCTTGTGGACCTTGTGGACCTGTTGATCCAGCAACACCTTGTGGTCCCTGTGGTCCTTGTGGTCCTGTTGATCCAGAAGAACCAGCTGGTCCTTGTGGACCTTGCGGTCCTGTGTCACCCGAAGAACCTTGCGCACCTTGTGGACCTTGTGGACCCTGTGGTCCTTGTGGACCCTGTGGACCTGTTGATCCAGTTACACCTTGTGCTCCCTGTGGTCCTTGTGGTCCTTGTGGTCCTTGTGGACCTGAATCTCCAATGGTGTATACATCGATTTCTGTACCATTTGATGGTGCAGTTGTGAATACCAAGTTTGATCCACTGATGTTATAAGCAGCATCTCCTTGAAGAACTGTTCCGACAAATACAAGAGTATGACTTTCATTCGTTGGTGTTACTGAAAGAGTGAATGTTGTACACGCACCAGTTCCAGTAAATGAATCTCTAGTTGCGCCAGGATTACCTGTGCCTGAACCACCACCAGTAATAGTTACTGTGACATTGTTTCCAGTTGCTGTTGCATTAACACCAGCACCAACAAAATCAATACTTGTCACGGTATTTGTTAATGTCGTGCCTTCATTTTTAATTGCAACATTTGCTGCACCGCTTCCACCACCAATACTGGTAAATTCTACATTTAAAATACCATTATTATTTGATGTGGCAATTGTAACTGTTGCAGTGTTAACAAAATTAATTGTATTTGCAGTGATTGATCCAGCGCCATTTTGCGTGGCGAATATTGAATTTCCTGTTGGACCAGATGGACCTTGTGGACCAGCAACACCTTGTGGACCTTGTGGACCCGCATCACCTTTATCACCAGTTCGAACGAATGTAATAATTACATTGGTGCTATTTGGTAATGTTGTTATACCATTGAGGTGTGCAGATGGGACGGAGAAATAATTTGATCCGTGCGTATGAGATCCATTAATATTGAAATATGCAAAATCAAGAGTATTTGCACTATTCGCAACTTTAAATGTACCTTTAATCGTTGATGTTGAATCATCAATTGTTTGTAGATAATTATAGACGTTTGCGCCATTACTATCCAATTCATTGATATACAACGTTGTCACACCACTAAACGTGGTATTATCAAATTTTAAATTTCCAGAACCAGGATTAGTATTTGCTGTGTTTGTTAGGTAAACATACTCAAACGTTGCGCCACCAAATTCACCAGTGTCACCCTTGACACCTTGTGGACCTTGTGGACCTTGCGGACCGATAACACCTTGTGGACCTTGTGGACCAGTTGAACCTGCTGTGCCTTGTGGACCTTGAGGTCCTTGTGGACCCTGCGGACCTTGTGGACCAGTAGAGCCTGTTGCACCCTGCGGACCTTGTGGACCCTGTGGTCCTTGAGGACCTTGCGGACCAGTTTCACCATAAGCAATTAAATTTGCAACAATATATGTACCGCTACCAGCTCCATTGATATTTTGAGATGTTGTATTTCCTGTAAATGCAGTAAGTTCAATATAATCACTGCTACCGTTGAAATATACTATTGTAGATAATGTTTGCCCATAACCAGCACCAGTAACAATTTGCGCTTGATCAATAGCAAGTTGAGTGTTGCCATTTTTTCTAAGTTGAATATTTGTTTGGTTGTTTGTTACAGAACCAGCATCCCACCAAACTGAAGCATCAATATTATAGTAACCAGCAATTGTTGGTTGAAATTTATTAGAAGCAAACCAACCTTGCGGATCAAAATCATCAATCAATGTTACAACAACATCAGATCCACTAGTGACTGTTTGTGCAGTGCCATTCTTGACAGCACGCATAACATAATTACTTGCAGCTAATGATGATGCAGGACCAGATGGACCAGATGGACCTTGTGGACCAGTTGCACCTGTTGCGCCTTGCGGACCTTGTGGACCAGTTGATCCAGCTGCACCCTGCGGACCTTGTGGACCTGAATCGCCAATAGTGTAAACTTCGATTTCTGCGCCATTTACTGGAGCAGTTGTAAAGACGATATCAGCAGAACTTAATGAATAGTCTGTTGTTGTTTTTTGTAGAACACCATCAACGAATACAAGAGTATGTCCAATATTTGTTGGTGTTACGGATAATGCAAAAGTTGTACACGCACCAGTGCCAGTAAATCCATTAAGAGTAGAACCAGGATTACCTGTTCCAGTGCCGCCACCACCACCTGCTGCTGCATAAATTGCAATATTTGCATTACCATCACCTGAATCAGTGATAGCAATCGTTACATTTGCTGTGTTTACAAAGTTTAATTGTTTGCCAGAAAGAGTAGAGCCACTATTTTGCGAAACTCTGACGGTGTTGGCAGCTGAATTTACATTTGCAAAAAGATTATGTCCACCAACGTTTATTGAATTAACATTGGAAAGATTTCGATTTGAATCGATAACAATTGTATTTGCGACGCTCAGTCCGTTTTTAACGCTGAACGTTCTATTTTCTGTTGTCATCCCAGTTCACTATCCCTGAAGAAGCAACGCCAAGTTTTTTAAGGCATTATGGGATAATGCCGTATCTCACTGAGCGAATTGTGTTAATATTATTTACTGCTGTAAAGAGCAATCTCACATCACCACCGCTAATGTCTGCTGTAAAGGTTCCAAGCGATGGTCCAGTTTGAATGCTACCGTATTCTGTGAGCCAAACATTTGTTGCATCTTGAACAAGAACGATTTCTGTCGTTTGATAATCAGATGCACTATTTGCTTGGACGAAGTATTTGGCTGATGCAAGTTGAGTCGTTGGGAATTTATCCAACACAACTTGACCAGATGAAGAGGTTGTTACAGTATTCGTCGTAACATTTAACGAATTAACTTGTAACGAGAATCTTACGTTCGCATTTGATACGCTCAAACCAATACCAGATGTATTGATTGTTAGCGCACCAGTCATTGTATCGCCAGACTTCAATACACGAGTATTTGCGGCATCATAGGCAGCATTGGCTTGGTTATGTGCGGCTGTAACGGCAGTATTAACTGTTCCGAACGTTGTATTAACAGTGCCGAATGTAGTATTCGTCGTACCGAATGTCGTGTTTACAGTACCGAATGTGGTATTAATTGTACCAAAGGTTGTATTCGCATCAGAACGAGCAGCATTAGCCTGATCGTAAGCGGCGTTGGCTTGGTTATGTGCAAGAGTTAGGTTTGCTTGTGTTGCAGCAGGACTACCATTAATCAACAACGTTGCAGCATTAACGTGTGCTCGTATTGTTGCAAGATTTGCAGAAGCAAGATCAATTACGTTGTTAGTTGGTTCAGTTCCATATCCATCAAAGGCATAGAACACATTATCTGATGCGTGACGAATAAAGCCAGCATGAAGATTCGTCGTACCGCCATCTTCACTGTAGTGTCCAACAAAACCGATATCGACTGCGTCTGAGGTTGAATTTGTTGATAACTGAATGATAGAGTCATTGACCTTCAAGGTTGCAACGTTGATATACGTTGCATTACCAGTTAGGAACAAGTTACCTTGAACAGTAAGATCGCCAGAAACCGTGCCACCAGTTAAATTTAACTTGAGGTTTGCTGCACCGTAAGCAGCATTGGCTTGGTTATGAGCAGCCGTTACAGCAGTATTGACTGTTCCGAAGGTAGTGTTAACAGTCCCGAACGTTGTATTCGTTGTACCAAAGGTTGTGTTCGTGGTGCTGAAAGTGGTGTTTATATTTGCAAATGTTGCATTTGCATCGCTTCGAGCAGTATTTGCTTGAGCATATGCGGCATTGGCAGTATCGCGAGCAGTATTTGCTTGGTCATATGCTTGACCGATTGCACCACCACCGATAACGTTAACCGTGATGTTTGCATTACCATCTACTGCGTCTGTGACAGAGATAAGAGCCGTTGATGTATTGACAAAGTTTAGTTGTTTTCCAGAAAGCGTCGAACCGCCATTCGCAGAAACACGAACCGTGTTTGCAGAAGAATTTGAGCTGGTGCTGGCAGCGTTGGCTTGGACATATGCAGCATTTGCTTGAGCAAATGCGGAATTTGATTGGTCTCGAGCAGTATTTGCTTGATCGCTTGCAGTGTTTGCTTGACCATACGCAACATTCGCTTGTCCGTATGCAGTATTGGCTTGAGTGCGAGCTGTATTTGCTTGATCAAGTACGTTTAGACCAGCACTAACGAACGAAACTGAAGCATTAAACGTATTGGCGCGGAGTTCATCCCCATTTGCACTCAATGCAACGCCATTTAAGTCGAGCGTACTTCCGCTCAAATAGAGATCTTTAAATCTTGCTTCAGGAGAACCGAGATTAAACGTAACATTTGCGGCTGGAATGATATTTTGTGTGATTAACGTTCCAGAGACGTTTACATTACCACTAAACGTACCAGTGTTTGCACTAAGATTTGCGACATTGGAGACATTTCGATTTGAATCGACAATTATTGTATTCGCAACGTCAATACCGTTCTTGACGCTAAATGTACGATTTAATGTGGCCATTGAGATCTCCTAGTGATAAACTATTTATATTATTAGCTGGTTACAGCGTATCTTATCACTTTTAAAGTTATAATATTATTGTCTGGGTTTATTGGAGAGAACGTTAAATTAACATTTCCGCTTACAACTCCAATAGAGAAATTTCCGAGTGGACTACCAGAAATCAGTGTGGCGTACTCTGTAAGATACGCTGTCACACCGTCCTGCATACAAAAGACTTCGGTTGAGTGAATTCCACTAATACTTGTCGCTTGAACGATGTATTTCACAGTTCTGAACGCCGAAGAAAGGAATGTATCAATCGTATATGGAGAATTCGAATTCGACTCAATTTGCTGTGTGAGAGTTTTAAAAATTCCAAGAGTTAGAGTCTCGGAGTAAATATCATTAAATCTCTTTACAGTAGAACCGAGATCGAGAGTATTATTCGTCGAAGGAATAATATTCGTCGTGATGTTTTCTAGATCAACTGCTGGTCCTTGGGGACCAGTTGGACCACTTAATCCCTGTGGACCAGATGGACCTGTTGGACCAGTATTACCCTGTGCGCCTTGAGGACCTGTTGGTCCTGCAGCACCTTGTGGACCTTGTGGTCCAGGAGGTGCGCCGCTAATAAGAATATCTTGTAAGGTTATTGACATCTAATCACCAGATAGTGCTACCATCTATCTTACTCCAAGTGTTTGGAGATATACAGATGTAAAAATTTCCATTTGCATCATATGACATTTCATTAACATTACATGTACTTACATTGGTAGATGGAGTAGAAACCCACACAACTCCAGATGGACCTTGTGGTCCTTGTGGACCAGGCGCACCAATATCACCTGTACGCGCAAAAGTTATCAGTACATTTTGATTTTCTGTGAAAAGAATTCCAGAAAGATTTGTGTCTCCAGAAACATAAGAGCAATTTACGATAGAATAGACACCAGGATGAACCGTACTAGAAATCGTGTAAAGCAAAAACGCTTCTACGTTAGATCTGGAAGTTACTTTAAAATGTCCTTTAATTGGTGATGTTGAGTCATCAATAGTTTGTAGAAAACTTGTAACGTCAATACCACCATCAGCAAATTCACTAATATACATTTGATTTGCTAATTGCAAATTTGTTTGATTAAACTTTAATTGACCGACGCCTGGATCAGTATTTGCAGTATTTGTGTCAAAAGTATATTCTAGAGTAATGCCACCAAACGATCCCTCTGGTCCAGATGGTCCTGACGGTCCTTGAGGACCAGCATTACCTGTAAATCCAGGAGGTCCTTGAAATCCTTGTGCACCTTGTGGTCCTGTTGGTCCTTGTGGACCTGTCACACTTGGTCCTGTTGGTCCTTGAGGACCACGTGGTCCAAGAGTTGCTGTGACTTCCCAAGTTCCCTGAGAACTATTGTAGATGCACTCAACAGTTACACCACTAATATTCAATAGAAGGTCTTGACTAAATCCTTCAATAGTTGATCCATTGCGAGCGACTGTTAGATTATTATTTGACCAACTTGAACCGTCAGTAAATTGAACGTATGCGCCACCGATTGGACTGCTAGGTAAAGTAATCGTGAATGCACCGTTGCTTGTATCAGCGACAATACGATCGCCATCAACAGCAGTATAATTTGCAGTTTTGATTGTCCATGGACTTAATGCTCCAGAAGGTCCAGAAGGACCTTCTGGACCACGAACAACATTATCACGAACAACTGTGCTGCCAACTTGTGGCTGAACCACAGCAATTTGGCTAAGAGAAGGATTTAAAACAACAGTGACTGTATTACTTGTTGCTTGTACTACAGTAGGATTATCTAAACTCATATGCGCGTAACTTCACCATATACTGTGACATCACCATATAGTAATTTGGTGACTTTACTTGCAGCATCAATCAATTCTAAATCATAAACATAAGAGGACTTTGGTGGTTTACCGTTGCTCATATCAACTGCGATGTTTGCAGTTCTAGAAGCAGCAAGTTCAATAGAAACATTTCCTGTTGCTGCAGTAATGGTAATCTCACCATTTGCAGATGTAAGTGTTTCAGTTGCTGTTCCAGAAGTATAATCCTTTCGAATTTGCATACGAGCAGTATAACTCGTTAGATTCTGCACTGCATTGTTTGCATCTTTTACTGTGATAGCAAGTCCAAATGTAGATCCTTGCCACATTGTTAGATTATATTTGTTATCTGTATCGCAGCTCATTTGTTTTTCCTTACACTACAAATCCTGGCTTGTAGACTGTTTTGCCATTGACCGTAACAGCAGTCAATTTTTGTTTGCGGTTCTTTCCTGCAGAATATGATGCATGAACCCAACCCGAGTTTGGACCTTCCTTTGGATCATAGAATTCTAGAATAATTTGATCAAAGTCGCAATTTTCAGAAACCCACTTTGCTAATTCTGGGTTTGGGAGTCCGTCGATTTCAAAGTCGACAGCTTCGCCATTACAATGTTGTGACTTACTAGAACCACCAACGGCAGCATTAAGGGCAGGACCGCGATAACCAGAGTTAATACGAACAGGCTTCCCAAAATGTTTACGAACAGGTTCAAGAATTTTGTCACAGACATTTTTGAGGTTTTGTGCATGTTGAGCATTTGGTGTATTGTCAATTCGCTTTCTTGTTGCTGTTTCTGACTTGGTGAACTCTTTAAGATTAAAGTGTTCAGACAATTTCATTTCTGGAGAAACAGAAGCAATTGCTGCTGGTTTTGATGCAGCAACTAACTGAGCTGGTGGTGGAACAACAATTCCATTCGATGCTGTTGGAGTCACAACTTTTGGTGTTGCGCCAGCAGGTGCACTTAATTGCGCATAGTACGTTTTCGTCTTATTCTTGCGATCTTCCAAGCCGTGAGTACCACCATTAATTTTCTTAGTAAGGGATAATATCGCAGCATCAGTCACTCCTTGATCGCAAATATTCCAAAGTTTGTTTCGTTCGAAGAAAAACATTGCTGATTCGAATGCCAATTCAGTGGCAACGAGATCAGGATTTGTCATTACATCTGGACGATTGCAGAATTTTGCAAACGCCTGGTAATTATCTTTACCTGTTAATTGAAGAGCACCACGACCACGATACTTCCAACCATCACCAGATGATTCTGGACCATTGCCCATGCGATTAGCATAGACTCTATTAGCAATGGCTTCTGGCTTTCTCTCATACTTTGCAGCAGTGGCAGCATCTGGGAAGTATTTCTTGAATATACTCATCAAGCCCTTTGCGCCATAACTCAAGTTCTCTGAGAATGCCTTGAATCCGCCAGTTTCATGAGCAGTTTGTCCAAAGAAGTGTGCTGCTCTTGCTGGTGATAGTTTATAGAATGCAGCAGCTGCTCGTAGAGTTCCTGGACCCCACGAACCATCTGCTGTAACTCCGATCTTTTGTTGAAGTGCTTTCAAACTCATGACTTAACCTCAAGCGATATGATCTTCGACTTCTTCAACCATTTCCTTTACAGGTGTTGGAAGCAAATCTTCTGGTCGAACTTCTTCAACTTTTGGTGCTTCTGGTGTTGGTGGAGCATTATCTTTTTCGCTCTTACCCAACATGATACCTGATAGAATACCTGTTAAGAATGTTGCGATTGGTGTAATCAACTCAAAAAACTTTGCGTCATTTGGTGATTGTTGCATTGGCTGGGTGACAAAGATAAGTGAGTAGAGAACTACAAACACAATTCCTGTCAATGTAAATGCCAATGATAGACCGACCGTAAATTTCAATCGAGCCATCAATTCAGTTTCAGTATAACGTGGACCCTTAAACATAATTATTCTCCTATTTCTTCACTAGTTGTTTCAGTCGTTTCACTATTGCAAGGTTGTTGTTCTTCAATCACAACAGTTTCTTGTTGTAAGCCATTTAATTTATCGTAGCAAAATCCATCGGCTTCACATGCTGGAAGATTGCATTCTGCCTTATCCTTATTTGCAGGATCCTGGCATGGATATCTATATGTATCTGAGCATCCAACCAATAACAAAGCAGTCAAAACTAAAAATGCTGCTTTCATTTTATTCTCTCCCATTCTTTAAATAATACATTGCACCAGTCTTTTCATCTTGCACAATAATAGACGCATCTCTATTTTCTCTGGCGTATTGACGAATTTCTTCTCCGATTTCACCGCCAACGTATGATTTAAATCTTTTGAACTTCTTTTTTCCAAGAACAGCCTTATGATAGTCATTTGATGAGACTTTAAATACTGCTTTCCCACCAAACATTGCTGGTGGTTTACGCTTTAAGACTTTTCCACCCATCATCAAAGGATCGTAACCAGCAACTGGTTCGCCCTTTGCGGAACTTAATCCTTGAAATCCTCCACCAACTGACATTGCTGGAGCTTCTTCGTTTATAAATTCTTTAAATTTTTTCATCTTACTTGACTTTATTTGCCTGTCAGTTAGAATAACTATGTCTGGTTTCGGTTAAATCTTTCGTAACATATCTACAAGTTTTTGATCGAGTTCAATATCACTTGAAACAATATTTCTATCATCAATTCCTTTTACAATTTTTGGCATTGCGGAAGTGTAAACTAAAAAAGTTTTAAGCGCACTATAATCTTTCTCATTAATCCTCAGAAAAAGCATTCTAGTGCATGCTTCAATACCAAAAACGTTTTGTGCTACTACCAAATGATTTAAAAGCAATCTCTCTTTTATCTCACCAGTCATTCTATACTTTTGCAATAAACGTTTGATGTATCTAATTTTTTTATAATCTTCATCAAATTCACTAGAGACGCAGTTAGGTCTTTCGTAACACTTTGCTGCATACAATAATATATTTGATTCATTCAAATTTTCAAACATAAATCAATATTCGCTGCTGTTTCCTGAATCGTCGTCTTTTCTTGCATATGAAATTGACGATCTTGGTCCGATTGGATCGCGATCACCTAGAAGTTCTTCTGAATCTAACTGTGTTAGATCGCTTAATTCATCAGAAGTAACAACTTGAGCGTATCCATCTACAAATCCATCTTCACCAGTGTCATAAACGATGTAAAGATAGAGATCTGAATCGCCAAGAGCATATACTAATTCAGCAGACAAGTTCAGAAAGTGTGGTGTTGCTTCCGCTGGGATCAACATACCATAGCGTTCTACTGTTCCGCGCAACTGATTTAAGAAAATAGGTGCGTTTTGATATGGTTTTGCGGTTAAAACATCAAAATCTGCGTTGATAGCATCTTTATTTGATGAAACGTATGTTGAATCAACTTCAATTACATCAGTTTCAGCTTGTTCATTCAAGAAATCTTTAAATTTAAGCATTGTTCACCTTGTCTCCACCGAGTACTGGCTTTAGATTAACTGGATTTTTCTTACTTTTTGCGACGTCAATTGCTTTTTCAGTTGCCTTTGACTTCTGTTCAGATTTTTTTGTATCTTTTGACGCTTGCGCCTCAACTTTCTTATTTACAACACGTAATTTACCTGGATCAGCAGCCTCTTCAACGTGTTCAACTTCTTCATTCTTCCCTTTCTTTGCTGCATAGTAGGCACCAAGAGCCATATTGATGCGCTCTTTCTTTGTTTTACCAGCAAATTTTGGATTATCAGAAGCAACGAAGTCACTGATCCACTTTGATGCAGGATCACCAGCTGATAGTTTTTCTTCAATGTACTCAACTTCTTCTTTTTTCATCTCTCTTCGTTTTAGAGCAGCAAGAGTTCCTGCCTGCACTGGTTTTTCAACCTTAGAAAGAGCATCAGACTTGGCTTGAGCAGCACGAACAGCAGGTGACATCTTGTAGCCAGAATCACGCTTGTCTGAATCAACGCCGTGACGTAGATCCATTGCTTTCATTGAAGCGCGCATACCGTACATTACAGATTTGCCTTCTTTTGATGCTTCTGAGATTTGGACTTCTTCGAAATAATTCTTCATATGCTTTTCAGTGTCTTTTTTGGTTTGATTTGGACCAAGACCACCGAGTTTTGTCATGCGGCGAATATACTTTTTAGAAGCAGCGCCAGCACGAGCATTCTTATTTCGATTCAAGAAGTTTTTGACATCAGATGACTTTGGACGAGCAGCAGCTTCTGGATCAAAGCGCATGTTGGCTTCATCCACCTGCTCGGCTTCTTCGTTTGTCTTAGCGGCTTGCTTCTTTGCATATTCTGCACGAGCCTGAGCCAGCATTTCCTCGCCACGCTTACGGCTGGCATCGCTTGCTGTTTTTTCTCTGTCAAATGCACGACCCAACTTTTCTGCTGCACTCATACGGCGAGCCTCATCTATCTGCTCGACTTCTTCTTTCATACCACCCGATGCAGCAACTTCTGTTTTTTCGTTACTATCAACCACAACTTCTTTTTTCTTCATCTTTTCTTTTTCTTTTACGATCTTTGCTTCTTTGATCATAAAACCTAAAGCGCGTTGTTGCTGTGATGCGCGGAGAATTGCTTGATTCTCATTTGCTGCCTCAATGATACGATTAACTGTATCAACGCGACGACGCAATGAAACGTGTTCGTGAGCTGGATTTGTGTATGAAAGTTGTACAACGTATTTCATTTTACTTACCTTTATTCATTGCTTTTGCAGCGACAGACTTTAAACGAGCCTTGATTACATCACCGTAAGTGATTTTGGTCTTATCGCCATGATGTGCAGCGAGTGCCTTTTCTTTTGGAGTTACAGCAACTTTGCCGCCGACTTCTTCTTTCTTCATTTTTGTTTCTTCTTCATCATCGTCCATCTCATCTTCATCATCCATTTCATCTTCATCGTCCATTTCATCTTCTTCGTCGTCCAGCTCCATCTTCTTCATTGCTTCGAAGATTGATTCTTCTTGACTGATAAGTTCCTCATTCATCTCACCTTCCATATAATTGGCGGCGGTGAGGATGTAATCTTCGGCAAGAGTAATCTTGCTCTGAACCCATTCAGGAAGATTTGTGTTTTCTTCAAGCATATCGTGCATACGCTTTGCATTGGCTAGAATGCTGCGAAGTTGAGACTTTGCCATATCGCCTTCGTAATCATATTCGCCGACATCTGCTTGATCTTGAACTTCTTCCTTCATTGCCTTTTGTTTCTTCATTTCAGTAGCACGAGCTTTTACTCGTGCAAGGAAAACATTTTTACCCATTCTACCCATTGCAGCGGCTCTTTTAATCATATCTGTACGATCTTTGACGCCTTCGTATCCAGTTACTTCATCAAGTGTGACTTCTTCTTTCTTCATTCCTGCTTTCATCGCTTTGCGGGCAAGACCACGAACGTAACGATATGCTGCTGGTTGTTTTCCTGGTGGCATCTTTGGCTTTTCTTTGACTGGACCGCCGAGCATTGATTCGGCTTCCTTCTTTGTAACTTCATCGATCTGCATTTCTTCTCGGTAGTATTCCTTACCGTCACCGCTTGGTGGTCTTGGATTTAATTTCATATCTGCTGCTGGATTTAATAGTGCGCGTGGCGAATCTACCTTTGATGGTTTTGTGTATGCCTTTTTGTTGGCAACTTTCTTGATCAATTTTAGTTTGAGGTCAAACATTCTTTTACGTTCTGGGCTCAATGCTTCGCCAATTTGAACTTCTTCTTTTTTCATTTTTAATGACCTCGGTCCAGTTTTTTTTGCTCTTTCTGATTCATATGGATCTAAAGAAACCTTTGGGTTAAATCCTGCTTTGATACTTGCTTTCAGATCTTTAATGGTTGATTGTCCACCACCAGCCATTGCACTGCTTCCACCAGAACCACCAGCACCAATTGGCTGACGTCCACCTTTGGCGTAGTATGCTGCTTGGCGTTCTGCACTGATTTCACGAGCAGTCTTTGGTCTATCTACAGCAGGAACTTCTGGAGCTTCTACTGGCTTGACTTCTACTGGCTTAATCTTTTTGGCACCAGCAGCAGATCTCTCTTGCGGCATTTCCATATTATTTTTCTTATACCATGCCTTTTGAGCAGCTTTTGACATCTTATGCAATAATGCTGGAACTTTTACGTTTGCCATTTAGAATTCCTCGATCTTCACTTTAAGATCTGTTGTCCCGCGCTTTATTCTATGAAAGGTTTTTGCAGGAATAAAAAACCTATCACCTTTAATTAACTTCTTTGGAAGTTTATCATCAAGCTGGATTTCCCAGCCACTACCTTCCAAAACTTCTATAAATCTTCCATTTTCGTCACGATGCCATACTAATTCTTCACTCAAGACGTCGTGTTTAAATGTACGCACGAATGTCCAATTATTTAGTTTTTCGTCAATGTATGGTTTATCAACCATTTACCACCATGTCTTGCCTGAATTGCTGAAGAATCTTGGCCAACGGCATGCCCAATAGGATGCGCTAGTCTTATCTTTGTTTGTTAAGCAACGATGACGAGCAACGAAACTACGAGTTGCAGCAGGGTCCATATATCTCTTTTTCATTCCAGACTTACTGAAACTGACTTTACGAATTGATCCACCGTCACGAACATAAACAGCACCGCCACCGCCTTCGCGCCATGGCTTGCCAATACCCTTGCCGCCAGTTTTATCTTCTTCGTTCAACTCTTCTTCGAATGGATAGTCAAGAATCACTTCCTGACCTTCGAAGATTACTTTCTCTCCGATATCGGAATTGAGCATGTCTAATTCGAATTCATCAGCAGGTGTATATTTGCCTTCTTTATAAAGTTTCTTGGCTTCGGCAATCATCTCGAAGAACATCTCTGAGCCTGGACGAAATACATTTTCCGTAAAAGAGATCTCATTTTCCATGTGATATTCTACAGCTTCTTTCACCGTTGCTGGCTTTTCGCGAATCTTGCGTAGTTCATAAGCGCCACCCCAAGACTTAACACGCTCATATCCTGGAGGAACTGGATGCCCAGCCTTTGGTCCTGGAACCTGACGTGGTGTTGGCATAAAGCCATATGGATCTTTTGCTTCAAGAGCATTAAAGCGAGCAGTTACTGGAAGCCCCTGTAAATCACCGCGATAGTATTTTGGTCCAACTGAAGTCAGTTTTTCTTTCTTTGGCTTCAATGTTGGAGTAGCATCAATCACTTCTTCTTTTTTGGCTTCTTTGATTCCTTTTCGTATTTCTGAGAAACTTCGAACATTTCCAGAAAGTCCTGTTCCGTCTTGCTCATTGCACTCGTCGCATTCTCCTCCACAATCACAGTCTTCTTTGGCTGTAACAGATTTCGTAGCAGTGTAAGCATTTTCAATCTCCTGATTTTGTCCTGGTGTCATAGCAATGGCATGCTTACGATATTCATCTGTACCCACCAATTGCATTTCAAATAGTTCATCAATGTCTGCTTCTTCGCGCAAATCTTTATCTGCTGTGTGATAAGTTTTACCCTTATTGATGTAAGAATTTACACGAGCATGACCCCACTGTTGTGGTGTCGTTCCTGGACGATGTCCAGAATTCCATGCAGCAACTCCGCGCTTGTAAACTTTACGAAGTGTACCAACAGAGATGCCTGACTTCTTGGCTTTTGCAGAAATTGAAGAATCTGCAGACTCACTGACACGACCTGTTTCTTTACGCTTGTCCATCACTGCAGTGATATTGCCACTACGAGCAATACGGCGAACCTTTTGTTGCTCAGCCTCATCCATCATCTTACGAACAGCGAGAGTATGCGTGCTTGGTTTCGTTTTTGCAGTTGCATCGCCAGGAGCTGGCTCATATGCTCGCGGATCTTTATCGGAAAGTTTATCCATCTTTTTCCAATGAGTCTTGCGTGCTTTTGCTGTTGATGCACTCAATCCACGAACATATTTCTTTGGTAAACCAGATTCTTTATCTTTCGCGACTGGTGGAAACTTTTTTTCGCGAAGAAGAGTAAAAGACTTTGGTGAAGATTCCTCTTGAATCTCCAAACCAAGAGTCATAATACGCTCTAGAATTTTCTCAATTTGAGATCCAAAGAAAACTCTTTCCATCTCAGTTGATTCATTAAGATTGATTGAGTTGTTAAAGATAAATGCTTCAACATCTTTTGCTAATTGCTCAGCCTTGAGATACTTCTCAATTCTCTTTGATTCTGCAATTGGTTGTTCGCGTTGTTCGTTGCGCAAACGAGAAACTTTATTTGTTACAGATACGTGAACAAAATCAAATGTATATCCTTCAAGCATGGTTTGCACAAGCTCGATTTTATCGGCATCATTGGCACCATTGATCACAATGTTTTTATTTAATTCGAATAGTTCTGCGGCAGCACCAGTGAGAATTTGATCAGCTTGAACTTCAGTTAAATCAAAACGCGAAAAGATATTCTTAAGGATATAATCCTTTCCGCTGCCTGGACCGCCAAGTAAGAAAATACCAACTGGTGAAACTGATTCCATTTGCATACCTGCTTTTACCTTATCATGTATATGTGCGCCCAATTTTGGATCGCTATAATGTGAAACAAATTCTTTTTTCTTGCCAGCAGAAACTAATTCACGAAGTTTAGAAGCAGACATACCTTCTGCTCCTTCTGCATCTGGATCACGATCTCCTGCTGATACAACATTAACCTTTTTAATTTTTGGATACTCTTTAGTTCTATATTTATCGAGTAGAGATTGGAAGTTATCAACGCGATCAGAACCTACAACCATAGTGACGTGAGTGTGACCTTGCGCTTCTAAATGTTTCATAGCATCAATTGCAGTACGCACTTTGCCACTCGCAACAACGTTTGCATTTGGGAACAAACGATTCATTGCACCAACCTTATCTTTGTGGCTCAATGGATTCTTTTTTGAGTCCTGAGAATGTGATGGAAAGATATAATGTTTGCCACTAGTTTTTTCTGCATGCGCTTGAACAGCAGAAACCAATTTGCCATGACCAGTCTCG
>Ga0315899_10003259_pt1 | contig 17726 bp, 16 predicted proteins | sample LakEriMetagenome_2_FD_203518 | JGI IMG/M metagenome (GOLD analysis project Ga0315899, IMG submission 203518) | Freshwater fungal communities from buoy surface, Lake Erie, Ohio, United States - Buoy 4 MA112 | ecosystem: Environmental > Aquatic > Freshwater > Lake | place: USA: Lake Erie, Ohio... | reverse complement strand
CGGAGGGCATGGCCTTGTCGCTGGCGGAGGGCATCGCAATTGCCCGGGATTTCCCACAGGCGTGCGAGTTTTGAGTGTCCGCTGGGTAGATTAGCCTCTCGCTGGATGTCGGTTGGGTGAATCGTTATCGAACAGGTTTCGAAGTGGGTTAACGGGGCTGCGGGGTGACTGTTCACGCTAGCTCGTGCATCCGGTCGAATTGTTTGCCGACGACTCAGCGAGGGAAGTTGTCTTTCGAACAAGGAAATTGCGGGTTGGCTTGCGACCTGCCGCTTCTCCAGTTTCGGCTGGATGGTTTTTTGCTGGGATGGTTGGGTCCTGACTTGCAGGGGTTCTCTCCAGGAGTTGGCTTGTGATTTGGCTCGACGACAAAACAACTGATGCCGCAGCAAACGCAGCTGAGCATGCCGCTGGCGGTTCGACCATGGTCGAGCGGATGAAGCATTACTTCGACACCGGCCATTTGTTTGAACACGTCCAGGATGCGAAATTCTTTGAAGTCCCCCGGTTTCTGGGGACTCATTGGCAGTTGCCGAAATTCGGTGGCACCGAGCCGCTGCTGACGATCTCCGGGTATCCGGTGATTACAGGACAAGTCACTAAGTTCATGGTTCTGGAACTGCTGGGTGCAGTTCTTCTGGTCTTGGTTTTTGGATGGCTCGCCCAGCGGGTCGCGACCGGAGCCAAGCCTTCGGGCCGCGTTTGGAATCTGCTCGAGTCGTTTGTGCTTTTTATCCGCGACGAAGTTGCTCGGCCCGCAATCGGCAAGCATGACGCGGATCGCTTCATGCCGTTTCTGCTGACCCTGTTCTTCTTTATTTTGATCTTGAACCTGTTCGGCATGATCCCGTTCATGGGCTCGGCGACCGGAGCTTTGGCGGTGACCGCCGTGTTCGCATTGGTCACCTTTGCGGTCGTTGTCGGTTCCGGCATGAAGAAGATGGGCGTGGTCGGCTTCTTGAAAGCTCAAGTCCCGCACATGGATTTGCCTCCTTGGATGGCTGCCGTGCTCGTGCCGGGCATCTGGTTGATTGAGATTTTTGGCTTGTTGGTCAAACACGGCGTGCTCTGCGTTCGGTTGTTTGCCAACATGTTTGCCGGCCACTTGGTCTTGGCCGTGTTCGCTGGCTTTATCGGTGTCGTTTGGGGTACCTATCTGATCTGGGGTGTTGCCCCGGTCGTCTGGGCTGCTTCGCTCGCACTCAGTTTGTTGGAGTTGTTTGTCGCGTTCCTGCAAGCGTACGTCTTCACGTTCTTGGCCGCGTTGTTTATTGGCTCGGCCCAACACGCTCACTAGAAACGGTCGCTCGCGCGAGTCCTGGTTCAAAACTGATCCACCTTTTTTTGATGGAGATTTGTAGATGTCCCGATTGGCAATGTTCGTCACTGCTGTTGGTCTGTCCCTGGTCGGCTCGCCTTTGATGGCTCAAGACGCCGTTGCCGGTCCTGCGGTTCCCGGGATCGGATTGATTGGTGCCGGTCTGGCGGTTCTCGGAGCTGCTCTCGGCATTGGGCGGATCGGTGGCTCGGCCTGCGAAAGCATGGCCCGCCAGCCTGAAATGGCTGCCAAGATTCAGACCGCGATGATTATTTCGGCGGCTCTGATCGAAGGTGCCGCGTTCTTCGCGTTGCTGCTGGTCTTGATCAAGTGATTGACTTGGACCGGCGTTGATGGGGCTGGGCTGCCCGGGACACGCGAGTGCTGTTTGCCTCGGCGGTTCCCGTGCCAAAGCTCCTGATGGCGACAAACCACGTAAGCGATTGACGAGGTCGAAGATGAATCCTGTCTGGATGTTGAGTGTGGCCGCAGCCGCGGAGGAAGCTCATGGCAAGCCTAATGCCATGGAGTTCAGCCCGGACCTCGCCATTTTCACCTTTTTGGTTTTCGTCGGCTTGTTATTTGTCCTGACGAAATTTGCTTGGAAGCCAATCCTCGCTGGTTTGGAAAAGCGTGAAAAAACGATTTCCGACCAGGTCGATGGGGCCAAGCGAATGTACGACGAAGCCAAGCAGAATTTGGCTGAGTACGAACAGAAGCTGGCTTCTGTCACGCAACAGGCAAACGACATTCTGGCCGAAGCCCGGAAAGATGCCGTCACCGCCAAAGAGCGGATTTTGGCAGAAGCAGCAGCGGAAGCCGAGCAGCAGCGACAACGCGCGGTTGCCGACATCCGAGCTGCCAAGGATGCCGCCGTCCGCGAGCTGGCGCAGAAGAGCGCCGATGCGGCGGTTGGCTTGGCTGGAAAAATTGTTGGTCGGTCTTTGAAGGACGCTGATCATCAAAACCTGATCAACGACTCCATTGACCGTTTTGTCAAAGGCGCCTGATTCAGGTTGTTGAATCGCTGGACCTGGCCTTGCCCCCTGCTCCTCTCCCAATCGCTGGTTCCCCGGCGAACTCCTTGGGATTCGGAGTTGGCTGGGTGACGGATAGTTGGAGTGGGCAGTCAATGGCCTTTTCATTGTTGGCCAGGTCTGCGGAAAAAGTTGTTCGCGAGTTGGGAGCAATTTGCGCCAGCAAGCGGATGTAGAAGCGAAGTTCGCAAACGGTTTGCAAGGCGAAATTGTTCGGCGAAGTTGTTTGGGGTCATCGGTGAGGCAGCCAGTGAGGTCGCCCCCCATTCGCTCCGCAACTTTCCAACTGCCGCTTTCCAAGCCCGTCGCGGCGGGCTGGGTTGAACGACGCTCCGACATGCGACCTCATTTGCCCTGAAGATGAACTTGGTGAGAACTGAAGGCACGCAGCCAATTTTGAGCGAACACCGTCGGCGTCCCGGCCGCGATCGCCAGAGCCTGCGTCTGGAAACGTACTTGAAAGCTTGAGTCGATGGAAAAGGTCACCAAAATCCCGACGGTTTTCGACACGACAGCTCAGCAGGTCGGTGAAGTCTACGCGCGAGCCTTGCTCGGCGTCGGGCAAGCACAAGGTCGGGCTGCCGACTTGGTCGGTGAACTGGCGGCGTTTGATGATTGCCTGCAGCAGCTGCCTAAACTGGCTCAAGTTCTCGTCGCCCCCCGCATGCCCGAGGCTGACAAGGAACGGATCTTGCGGAAGGCTCTCGAAGGCAAGGCCAGCCGCGAGTTTTTAAACTTCCTGCTCGTTTTGGTGAAACGCGGCCGCTTCTCTGCGTTGCCCGCTATTCGCCAAGCCGCGATCAAGTTGTTCGACGAGGTCACTGGACAAGTCAAGGCTACCGTCACGACCGCCAGCCCGCTCTCTGAAACAGCTCAAGGAAAATTGGCCGAGCGACTTGGAAAGTTGCTCGGTAAACAAGTCCGGATCGAAACCAAGCTCGATGATTCGATCATCGGCGGTGTGGTTGTCCGCGTTGGTGATACCGTTTATGACGCAAGTGTCGCTAACCAGTTGAATCAAGTTCGGGCCAAGACCGCGGCTCGAATTGCTGACTCGATTCGAGGTTCCCTGGATCGGTTCGCTACGGATGCGGGCTAACACCCTCGCCGGAGTTGCGCCCCGCCCGCGGGAATCCTTGCCGGAATCCTCGCCTGTTCGACGTTTGGCTCGCACGAGCCAAAGCGAACCGGGGCTTGGGACGGTCATCGGCGATTGAGAAAAAATTCGGGATCCCTATCCCGCTGAAAAACGTACGGTTGCCCTTTACGAAACACGTCGATTCGGCAACCAGAACAGAAACAATCAACTCACAACTTAAAACCCAATTCGAGGTTGTCGGATGAAGATTAGCGCTGATGAAATTGCTTCGGTAATTCAACAGGAAATCGCGCAGTTCGAGAGTCAAATCGACGTTCGCGAAGTCGGTACCGTGTTGGAAGTCGGTGACGGTATCGCCCGGGTTCACGGCCTGACTAACGTCGCGGCTGGCGAAATGGTCGAGTTCCCCGGTGGCATTATCGGGCTGGCCTTCAACCTCGAGGAAACCAGCGTCGGCGTGATCATTCTGGGTGATTACCTGAAAATTAACGAAGGCGACCAGGTCAAGGCTCTGGGAACCCTGCTCTCGGTGCCGGTCGGTCCGGCAGTTCTCGGTCGCGTCATCGACCCGCTCGGTAACCCGCTCGACGGCAAGGGGCCGATCAACTCCAGCGAAACCCGCCCGGTCGAAGTCATCGCCCCCGGCGTGGCCGAGCGCCAACCCGTTCACGAACCGATGCAGACCGGTATCAAGGCCATTGACGCCATGACGCCTGTCGGTCGAGGACAACGCGAGCTGGTCATTGGCGACCGCAAAACCGGCAAGACGACGATTGCGATCGACGCGATCATGAATCAGAAGAACACCGGCGTAAAGTGCTTCTACGTGGCGGTCGGTCAAAAGGACAGCTCCGTGGCCAACGTCATCCGCGAATTGGCTGAACGTGGCGCGATGGAATACACCACGGTCATCGTTGCCGGCGCGAGTGCCCCCTCTCCGCTGCAGTACATTGCACCCTATGCCGGCACCGCAATGGCCGAGTACTTCATGTGGAAGGGCGAGCATTGCCTCGTTGTTTATGACGACTTGTCCAAGCAGGCCGTTGCCTACCGCGAACTCTCCCTCCTGATGCGGCGGCCCCCGGGACGCGAAGCCTACCCCGGTGACGTGTTCTATTGCCACAGTCGCCTCCTGGAACGTTCAGCCAAGTTGAGCAAGGCCCTCGGCGGCGGCTCGATCACTTCGCTGCCGATCATCGAGACGCTGGAAGGCGAAGTCTCCGCCTACATTCCAACCAACGTGATTTCGATCACGGATGGTCAGATTTACCTCCAGCCCGACTTGTTCTTCTCCGGTGTTCGCCCCGCCATGAACGTCGGTATCTCCGTCTCCCGCGTCGGTGGCGCCGCCCAGGTCAAGGCGATGAAGAATGTCGCCGGCGGCTTGCGGCTCGACTTGGCCAGCTTCCGGGAGTTGGAAGCGTTTGCCCAATTGGGGACCGACCTCGATGCTGCGACTCAGTCCAAACTGGACCGCGGTTACCGCATGGTCGAATTGCTCAAGCAGCCCCAATACCGGCCGCTTAACGTCGTCGACCAGATTATGGTGATTTACGCGGGCACCAAGGGCTTCCTCGACAAGGTGCCGGTCAGCGCCGTCGGCAAGTGGGAACGCGAATTCCTCGAATTTGTGCACAACAAGAAGCAGGAAGTCTGGGACTTGCTCGACCAGAACAAGAACGATGGTGACGCCATGAAGAAGGCCGACCACCACGTCACCAAGGCTGTTGTCTCGGTGATTGAAGAATTTAATCGCAACTTTCGCGCTGCCTGACCTCGGCCGGGTCGGGCAGTAAAACTGCCTGTGCCAGCCTCCGGGGCAGCAAACTCGTTGGAACGATTGCCCTGAATACCCGTAGCTTCCTCTTTCGGTAACCAGTATGGCCAATCCCAGAGCACTCGACAAACGACGCAAGTCGATTCGCAACATCCGCAAGATTACGCGGACCATGGAATTGATCGCCACTGCGCGATTCAAGAAAGCCATGGAGCGGGCCGCTTCGGCGACTGACTACACCCGCCGAATCACCAAGTTGGTTGGCGATTTGACCCGGGCCGGTTTGGAAGTCTCACACCCCCTGCTCGAGCAACGCGATGCGACCAACCGTGCCGTGCTGCTGGTGCTGACTGCCAACCGCGGGCTCTGCGGCGGCTACAACGGCAACGTGCTGCGACTCAGCGTCCAGCGAAAAAAGGAACTCGACGAATTGACCGGCGGCCGGACGGTCATCGAAGTCTCGGGCAAGCGCGGGATTTCCGGTTTGAAGTTTCGCGGGATCGAAACGGGTGAGTCTTTCACCCAATTCGACGACCAGCCCAAGTTCGAACAGGTCGAAGCAATCGCCAATCGCTACCTCGAGGACTTTATCCTGGGGCGGATCGATCGGCTCGATGTTGCCTACACCCGGTTTGTTTCCGCCTCCCGCCAGGAAGCGGTCGTCGAGACCCTCTTGCCGCTCGGCAAGCTGGATGTCGCGGCTGCGGCTCAGCCGACTCGCGGAGCGACGGCTGCAGCCCAAAGCGAATCGGCACAACAGGACATCTACGAGTTCGTTCCCTCCGCAGCCAGCATCCTCGAAGAGGTAGTGCCGGCCAGCTTCAAGGTCAAACTCTTTAAGTGCTTCCTCGATGCCGCGGTCAGCGAACAGATTTCGCGGATGGTCGCCATGAAAAGCGCTACCGAAAACGCCTCGGACATGATCAAAATGCTGTCGCGGACCTACAACCGGGCCCGCCAGTCGCAGATTACCGGTCAAATTATGGAAGTCATCGGCGGTGTCGAGGCCCTCAAGTCCTAACCGGTGCGGAATGCGTTTTGCACTCCGTCCCAGCCACGGCTGAAGTTTTCCTGCAACTCAAATTTACTCTCAAACAATTCACTCCATACTCACAGCGGATACGGCTCAATGGCAACTGCAACCAAAGGTAACATCGGTCGCATTACTCAAGTGATTGGCTCGACCTTCGACGCTGAATTCGAAGAAGCAAAGATTCCCGCCATCTACAACGCGGTCAAGGTTGAGATCAATGCCGGGGGAAACAAGCAAACGCTCACCGGCGAGATCAGCAAACACCTCGGCGGCGGTCGCGTGCGTTGTGTGGCCCTCGGTAGCACCGACGGGCTTCGCCGCGGTCAGGATTGCGTCGACACCGGAGCACCTGTTTCCGTTCCCGTGGGCGAAGGCGCCCTCGGCCGCGTCTTTAATATGCTCGGCGAACCCGTTGACGGCCGCGGCCCGGTCAACGCCAAAGAGTATCGCCCCATTCACGCGCCCGCTCCCCGAGTTGAGGACCTCTCGACCAACACCGAGTTGTTCGAAACAGGGATCAAAGTGATCGACCTGCTCACCCCGTTCGTTCGCGGTGGAAAGGCCGGGCTGTTCGGTGGTGCCGGTCTGGGCAAAACCGTGATCCTCCAGGAATTGATTGCCCGCGTCGCCAGCGCCCACGGCGGTTATTCCGTGTTCGCCGGAGTCGGTGAACGAACCCGTGAAGGTACCGACCTGTGGCTCGAAATGCAGGAAGCCGAAATCGGCCAAACCGGTCGCAAGGTTATCGAACAAACCTGCATGGTCTTCGGTCAAATGAACGAACCACCAGGATCCCGCCTCCGCGTGGCCCTCTCCGCCCTCACCATGGCCGAGTACTTCCGGGATATGACCGGTAAGGACACGCTGATGTTCGTCGACAACATCTTCCGGTTCTCCCAAGCCGGTTCCGAAGTGTCCGCACTGCTCGGTCGAATGCCCTCTGCCGTGGGTTACCAACCGACACTCGCCACCGAAATGGGCGCCCTCCAGGAACGCATCGCCTCCACCCGCAAGGGCGCGATCACCTCGGTGCAGGCCGTCTACGTCCCAGCGGACGACCCGACCGACCCCGCTCCGGCAACCGCCTTCGGTCAGCTCGATGCGTTTATCTACCTCGAGCGTTCGATTTCTGAAAAGGGTATCTATCCCGCCGTCGATCCGCTCGCTTCGTCCAGCCGTATTCTCGACCCGCAGTTCGTTGGCGCACGGCACTATGCGGTCGCCCGCCGCGTTCAGACAACCCTGCAGCGCTACCGCGAATTGCAGGACATTATCGCCATTCTCGGTGTCGATGAATTGAGCGAGTCGGACAAGATGGTCGTCCATCGCGCTCGCCGCATCGAACGCTTCCTCTCCCAGCCGTTCCTCGTCGCTGAAGTCTTTACCGGCAAGCCGGGTGAGATCACCCCGCTCGCCGACACGATTCGCTCGTTTGAGGAGATCTGCGATGGCAAGTGGGATCACCTCCCGGAAGATGCATTCATGTACGTCGGTTCCATCGAACAGGCGGAAGAGCAAGCCAAACGAATGGCTGCTGCTGCCGCCAAGAAGTAATCGATCAGGGCAGTCCACTGATGGGCAGGGAGCGGTGCTGAATCCCCCTGCCCCCTCAGCCGCACTTGCCACCTCGATTTTGCTCTTGCCCACTGACTTCAGACCCCAGCCGAAACGACAGTTCCTCAAACCCTCGCAAGTTGGCGCTCATCATGGCAAACCTTCAGGTTGTCGTCGTCACCCCGGAATGCACCACTCTCGACCAACAGGCCGAATCAGTCTCCGTTCCGCTGATGGATGGTGAAGCCGGGATTTTGGCTGGACACGCCCCCATGATTGGCCGGCTTGCCCCGGGAGAACTGCGGGTCTCAGGCGCAGGAAAGTCCGGCAGCTACTACGTCGACGGTGGTTTTGTCCAGGTTACCGAAAATGTGGTCTCCATCCTGACCGGGCGGTGCGTTCCCGTAAATCAGATCGACCGAGGCGCAGCCCAGCAACTGCTCGACAAAACCCAAATCTCCGCTTCGGACAAAGCTGAACTCGTCGAGATCAAGAACAAGACCATCGCCCAAGCCCGAGCCCAACTCCGCCTGGCCACGGGCAGCCGCGGATAGTTTCCGAGGTTAACTTCCGCAGCCGCAACCGCTGCTGGCAATCCTAACCGGGGAGCAACAACTCCGGCTCGGTTTCTCGCGTTGAACGCAGCGTAAACCCTAGGCTCAGCTCCCTCGCTGCTCGGAGTTTTGTTCTTGGGAGCCTGGTCGCGGTTCCACCCAGGCTTGCGCGTTCCGTTTGTAACGGCCCTCCCTGCTTCTCTCGGCAACCTCCCTGCCTGCACCCGGTGTTGCCCGCCCTCGTTGCCCGCCCTCGTTGCCCGCCCTCGCGGGCTCGGCCGGGAAACTGCGGCCGGCCGCTTGGTCGTTCGAGGATCGTTCGAGGATCGTTCGAGGATCGTTCGAGGATTGTTCGAGGATTGTTCGAGGACGGTCGAACCTTCCAGGGAACGTGCGGATCGCACCCCACGCGTCCTCTGGCCTGCCGATCAAACTTGGTATTTTCAAATCATTTTCCCACCGCAATCGACGGTTTTACCCGAGGATTCCTATTTTCCTGACCGGCCCGTCTTGGAAGAATGCTAAGGTTTCTCGGGTCTGTACGCACTCAACTGCCTCGGCTCAGGACGATCCAGTCCCTCCCGGCAACCGGGTACTCGACCAACCCTTGAAACAGGCTGCTCTTTGCCCGGGATTCGTCGCTGATGGAATTGCCGATAAGCTCATGCCGCGCGGCGTTGGTTCCCGGGGCCACATTGTTTTTGACTCGATTGTCACTGGACTCAACTCAGCCAACTTTTTCTGGGCTGTGACGCATCTTATGAACCATCCTCACCACTCCATCAACCGATCCAATGAAGACCGTCTGATCCTCGAGGGCCCCAATTCCCGCTGGTCAGAACTGGTCCGGGCGTTTCGAATCTTCAGCGAGCTGATTCGCGGCTTCCGGAAATTGCACTTTGTCGGCCCCTGTGTGACCGTCTTTGGCTCGGCCCGCTTTCCAGAGGATCACCGCTACTACAAGCTCGGCGTCGAGATCGGTGAGGAACTGGCCAAAGTCGGCTTTACGGTCATGACTGGCGGTGGACCGGGAATCATGGAAGCTGCCAATCGCGGTGCCAAACAAGCCGGCGGCCACAGCGTTGGCTGCAATATCATTCTTCCCTTTGAGCAATACCCCAATCCCTATCTCGACGTATTTGTCGAGTTCAAGTACTTCTTCGTTCGCAAGTTGATGCTCGCCAAATACTCCTACGCGTTCGTCGCCCTGCCAGGCGGCTTTGGCACTCTCGATGAACTGTTCGAAATTTCGACTCTGGTGCAAACCGAAAAAGTCGAAGGGTTTCCCATCGTTCTCGCTGGCAAGGAATTCTGGCAGCCAATGCTCGATTACCTTCGCGATACCATGGTCAAAGAGGGGACGATCGGCCAAGTCGACGTCGATCGTTTCATCGTCACGGACGACCCCAAGGAGATCGCTCGCCGCGTCGTGGAAGTTGCCACCAAGGACTTCGGACTGAAGCGAGGAAAAAAGCCCAAGCCCCGCTGGTGGCTGTTTGAAAAGGTTCCCTTCAGCGGGTGGTTCGGCAAATAAGCCTCCCGCTCTCGACTTTCAGACGCAAGACCTCCAAGCCCGTCCGCCTGACAAGCCCGTTTGCTGGATCGCTATCGCCGGAGCGAGAGCACGTTGTTTTCATAGTTACGGACGGTTTGTAGCCACTCCCCGCCGGGAGCCACATTGGCTCGCTCGCAAAACTCGGTCCAGACTGCTCCCCAAGGCAATTGCTTGGCCTGCTCCATCAGCACCAGCCGACCAGTAAAGTCCCCGGCCTCCTCCAGCGACCGCAAAAGTTTCTCCGGCTCGAGCAAAGCTTGCAGTAACGCCTGCTGCGTGGCCCGCACCCCCAGCACCCAAGCCGCAATCCGATTAATGCTCGCGTCGAAGTAGTCGAGCCCAATCCGAACCCGTTCGAGGCAATCACCCCGGACCAATTCGGTCGCAATGGCCCTCAGTTCATCATTCAAAATTACCACGTGATCACTGTCCCACCGCACCCCGCGACTGACATGCAATAACACCCGCGGCACAAATTGCAGTACCGCCGAAAGCTTCTCGGCCAGTTCCTCCGTGGGATGGTAATGCCCGCTATCGAGACAAACCGCAATCTGTCGCCTCGTCGCGTAGCCAAGGTAAAACTCATGCGAACCGACGACGTAGGACTCCGAGCCGATTCCAAAGAGTTTCCCCTCCACCGAGTCGATCAGCTTTGACTCAGAAAACGACTCCGCAAAGATCTGGTCAAGACTGTCTCGCAGCCGAGCGCGAGGTCCCCAGCGGTCGACTGGCAAGTCTTTCATCCCGTCCGGAATCCAAAGGTTGTGAACAGCCGCGGTGCCCAGTTCCGCACCGAAATGAGCTGCAATTCGCCGCGTCGCTTGGCCGTGCTCAATCCAGAAACGCCGTATCCCTTGGTCGGCATGCGCCAGCGTCATGCCACTCGCAGCCAACGGATGGGCAAAGAACGTCGGGTTAAAATCCAACCCAATCCCCAGCGACTTGGCCCAGGCAATCCAGTTGCCAAAGTGCCCCGTTTCCAATTGATTTCGCTCGCTGCATGTCGGACCAGACCGCCCCGGCCCCGATTCCGCATAGGAGGCGTGCAAATTGAAGCGATGTCTTCCCGGGAGCTGACTCAACGCAACTTCCGCGTCAGCCCGCAGCTCGTCAGCGTTTCGCGCCCTGCCCGGATACTTTCCGGTGACCGCCAGACCGCCTCCCAGTTCCGTCCCCCGCTGCTCAAACCCGCTGACATCGTCCCCTTGCCAGCATTGAATCGAAATCGATTGCTCCGCCAGCCGAGCGATTGACTGCTCCACATCGACATCCAAAGCTGCATACTGCTCAGCGGCCAATTGAAATGCGGTAGCCATAGGTCCAATCGTGGATGAGAAAGTCCGACGTCGCGCGGCCGACCAAATGCAAATTCGGACTGCCCCGCCCTATTTCGCTGCCTTCGGAGTCACCAGCCCGTTACATATCCCCTGCGACCCGATGAACAAGCCCTGAATCACCCGCGTCATGTGTGGAATGTTCAACCGCTCCCACTCATCGTCCGGCTGATGATAATCCGCATGCAGGCTCCCAGCCGAAAAGCTGTGAGCAATCACCCCCTTTTCCACCAGCGACCAGTTATCGCTCGCCCGGTAAAGCATCGCACTAAATCGGGGGTGCTCAAAAATCTCGACTCCAATTTTGGCTGACTCGACATTCATCAAACCACCCAGGTCCGAGGCTTGCCAACCTGTCATCCAGATCTTTTCATTGGCTCCCGCTTCTGGCCGTCCAATCATCTCGATGTTCACGTTGGCCGTAATTTTTTCAAGCGGCCAAGTTGGTTCCGCCGCGAATTGGCGACTGCCGAGTAATCCCTGCTCTTCACCCCAAAACGTCATGAAAATCACCGACCGCTTCGGACGGGTCGGCATCGCGGCAAAAGCATCCGCCAACGTTAACACCGCGGTACAACCCGAGGCGTCGTCATCCGCTCCGTTGTAGATGCTGTCCTCGCCTGTCCCGGGACGGGCACCCAGGTGATCCAGATGAGCCGTAAATAAAATCGCTTCCTGCTTCAATTGCGGGTCTGAGCCTTCAAGCACGCCAATCACATTTCGCATCGGCAATTCAGTCACAATCAACCCCGGCACGGTCAACCGGACCTCTCCCGCCGCAGGGTCACCTTTGCCCAACAGCACCGGCAAGCTGATTTGACTGCGCGGGGACTCGATCCGCGAACGCTCGCGAGCGGCAATCCCGAGTTGCACCAGTTCACTCTCCTCGGCCGTATACAAGACCAAAGCCTTCGCCCCCGCGGCCTTGAGTGAATTGGCCAGCCGGGCAACTTGGGATATTGCCCGGTTCCCCTTCGCTTCGCTCTTCCACAACACCGTCGCCACACCGTCCAGTTTCAGTTGAGAAAGATCTTGCTCCGGGTCGACCAAAGTGGTCGGGCCGGAGTAATCAAACGCGTCCGTCGCAGCCAGCAAACCGAAGTGTGGCAAGTCTATTCCCGCGGTCGTTTGATAAACCACACCACTCGCAGGCGTTTGCACCTCCCGCATCATCGTTTCCTGATAAAAGCTCCCATCCTTGCCGCCTCCCTTCAGCCCCGCGCCCTGAAACCGAGCCGCAACAAACGCCGCGGCGATGTTGAACTCGCGCGAGGGCGTTCCACGGCCCGCTAACTCGTCGCTCGCCAGGAAAGCCACGGTTCCCTTGACCCGGCCCTCTGTAATTTGCGCCAAACCTCGTTGGTGATCTTCCGGCAAATCCGCCTGGGTCGCACTGAGTCGGGAATCGGTCCAGCCGAGACAAATGAAGATCAATATCGGGAACAGAGTGCGAAGGGAGGTGGAAATTGCAGTGCTCATTGGGGGGTAGCCTGAAGAAAAAAGGGGCAATCCGTTCAGCGGGCTAAGTTTACTCAAAAACCTTTACACTGTCGGCGGGGTAACTGTTTTCAGATAAAATTGGGAGCACGGCCCGCAAGCCGCGATATCCTCTGGTCCAAGGCCGGGAATCACGCCGAGTAAGACGGCCGAGCCCTCGCCCTTTGGCCATTTCTCATTTCAATTCGAGTTCTTATCAGGCTGACTACCGATGACATCTCTTTTGCGCCCAGTCCCCATGGCGACCAAGTTGTTGTTCCTGTTCGCTGGCTCGCTGCTGTTGGAAAGTGCCGGGGCGAAACCCCTCCCAGCCCAACCTCAGCCCAACTCGAATGATCCTGCCAAGCCAGTGTTTGTCGATGGACTGGCCCAAGTGGTCCCTGCTTTCAAGGACCCCCAGACCTGGATTCGCCAGCGACTCTGGGTGGAAACGACTTTTGACAGCGACGGCGATGGCAAGAACGACCGCATGCACGTCGATGTCACCCGCCAACAGCAGACAGAAACCGAAGGACTGAAGGTTCCTGTCATCTATGAGTCCAGCCCCTACTTCTCCGGCGTCGCGTCCAACGATCCCAAGGTGTTCTGGGACCCAAAACACGAACTCGGCGCTGACCCTCCCAAGCATGAATTTCCCGAACCGATTCCTTATCAATCCGATAAGGAAATGATTTCAAACTCGCTTGTCAACGAATGGGTACCCCGCGGTTTTGCAGTGGTTCACTCGGAGGCTCCAGGCACCGGTTTGTCTCAAGGTTGCCCCACCGTTGGCGGGGACCCCGAGTGCCTCGCCCCTAAAGCGGTCATCGATTGGCTCAACGGACGAGCCAAGGGCTATACGACCCCTGATGGCGATGAAGAGGTCAAGGCCCAATGGTGCTCGGGCAAAGTCGGCATGATTGGGACCTCTTACAACGGGACGATTCCCCTCGCTGCCGCGACGACTGGCGTCGAGGGACTCGCAGCAATTATTCCCGTCGCACCCAATACTTCTTACTACCACTATTACCGGTCGCACGGCTTGGTTCGACATCCAGGTGGCTATATGGGTGAAGATGTCGACGTGCTCTACGACTTCATCAAAAGTGGAAACCCTGATTTGCGCGATGATTGCGATTCCAAGTACCGCGACCAGGAAATGATTGAGAATATCGACCGGCAAAGTGGCGATTACAACGCCTACTGGGCCAATCGGGATCTCCTTCGGCGAATCGATGGAGTGAAAGCGGCCACACTCATGGCCCATGCCTTCAACGACTGGAATGTCATGCCCGAGCACAGCGTGCGGATTTACGAAGCCCTCAAGGCCAAAGGCATTCCCCTCCAAGCTTACTTTCATCAGGGAGGTCACGGTGGCGATCCGCCCTTCAAACAAGTTAACAAATGGTTCACCCGCTACCTCTACGGGGTCGAAAATGGAGTCGAAAGCGATCCCAAGTCTTGGGTCGTTCGGGAGGACTCGCGGCGGAACAAGCCCACGGCTTATCCTGACTATCCACACCCCGAAGCCCAACCTGTCCAACTGTTTCCCAACGGCGACGGCAGTCAACAGGGCGAATTGAGCCGCTCGGCAGTCACCGGCTCAGTCATTCAGAAATTTGCCGACGACGTCAACTTCACCGGTCAGGCTCTCGCCACCGCACCCAACTCTCCCAATCGCCTTCTCTTCCTCTCTCCGACCCTGGCTGAAGACGTGCACCTCTCAGGCACGCCCCGCCTTAAAATCAAACTCGCCGCCAACAAACCCGCGGCCAACTTGTCCGTCTGGCTCGTCGCCTTGCCTTGGCAGGAAGGTGGCAAAATTACCGACAACATCATCACTCGGGGCTGGGCCGATCCGCAAAATCACAAGTCGCTGGATCAAAGCGAGCCACTTGCGCCCGGTCAGTTTTATGAACTTGACTTCACCCTCCAGCCCGATGACCAGGTGATTCCCAAGGGCGAGCAGATCGCCCTCCTGATTTTTTCAAGCGATCGCGACTTTACGCTTTGGCCCGAGCCGGGCACTGAACTCAGCGTCGACCTCGCAGGCACCTCGCTCACCCTGCCAGTTGTCGGCGGAACGGCCACTTGGGAAAAAGCCACCGCAAAATAAGCCCCGCCCCTCCGTCGCCGGACTACCGTTGGCAGCCCGCTTATTCGCAGGAGCAGTTATTGTCTCGCCAAAGCCCTCACTCGGCGGATTCCGATCGCCGCTGAGAAATTCTCAAGGGATACACGGCAAGTTTTACTCTCCACGAACAACTGCAGGTGTCGCCGTTTCGTTTCGCCCACCACTCCTCCCAAGGTAGCTCAGGAGAACGCTCCCGTTGCCCTATCCACTTTTGGATTTCGGTCTGTAACGGACAATCCGAACGTCTCCAGCAAATGAAGTCTTGGCCAATTCATCTTCCATGATCGCTTGGACTTTATCCGGTGCGCTGCCACCAGAACCGGCGCCGATCAACGGAATTGCAATCGAGCGATAGCCATGTCGCGCTGCCAAGCTCACCGCGTTCCTGACAGAATCCCTCACAGAAGTTTCTGATGATCGCCAAAACAGGTTGATTCCCGCAACATGGATGATCGCTCTGAACGGCAGATTGCCAGCCGTTGTTTGCACGGCATGACCGAGCGGAATGGGACCCATCCGGCCGAGCTCCCTGAACGGCTCGAGCCCACCTCGCTTCTTAATCGCACCGGATACGCCTTGTGGAATCAACAGCCACCACGGTATCAAATTCCGGTTCCAGGCGTTGACGATCACTTCGACATTCTGGTCCAGCAGGTCTCCCTCCACGACGGTCACATTCATCAGCGACTTTCTCCCTTTTCGAACAGTCCAACAACTTCGGCCTGCACCTCAAAGGCCCGAGCCGATCAACCGCCCAAAAATCGACTCAGAATCACAGCCCCCGCAGACTCAAGCAAAACGCAAAGCGTTTCTGCTCAGCCTGCTACGGTAATTCGATTTCCAAAGTCTTTTTCTTTCCGTGACCAGGGATCGGAATAATGCCCCGCCCAAACGCCCATGTCGATGTCACTTTTGAGTCGCTCAGGCGCTGTGAAACCTCCCTCACCCGCCAATTGGGCAAATTACGAAATGGCTGTTCTGGCCTCGGGATCGAGATACCGCTCCGGCCGCCTCCAGTATGCCGCAAGAAATCCGTCGATGAACTCCCAAAGGATCGGAACCGGTGATATCGAGCAGCTTCCAAGGATCTCCTGACACGACTCAAAAGCCAACGCATGTCGGTTGTCAACGACGGTAACTTGAGTCCGACAGCCAGAAAACTTTTGCCCCCGGCAACTCCAGACTATTCAGGAACTGCCGACCACCGGTTTCAATTCAGTCCTCCTTGGCCACGCCGCGCTGATACTCCCCAAACGCGAACATCATCGCTTGAACAAGTTCGTCGAATTTAATGTTAAGCGAGTTTGCCGAGATGTTAATCGGGCTGCCCGTCATTCTCGTATTTGCCGAGTTCGCCAGGCGGCTGAGGGCATTGCCCCGGGCAGCGTACTTCTCAGGGTTCTCGACCACCACCGTGATGAAACGTTGTCCCGAGATCTCCGAAATCCTCAAATCCACGACTTCATCCCAGGGAACCCTCCCTGCTCCGATCGCGCTTGAGTTATCGACGATCCCCTCATCATCGATAATCAACCCCGGCCGGTTATCAAATAGCTTGAAGCAGCCATACACCCCGCAGAAGCTGAAAAACAGCACTCCGGCAACCGCAGCCGATTTAACCAGCAACGGAAAAAATCGCTGTTGCCCCTCGGCGATCGACCAAAGGAAGATGCTCGCAGCCACAAACAGGGTAGAACCCAGAATCAGGAACGCGATTTTTCTCTTGCCGAGCGGAATCGTGACCCCAGCGGGTTTGTCGGGACTCATATCTGACTTTCGGGGTTGACCAGTAACTCGCGGGCCGGATCTGAGTGTGATTCCCTTTTGCCCCGAACAACGGAAGGAATGTTCTTTGAAACTCGTCGCCGCACAGCCTCCGCTTGCTCTGAATCCCACGAGCCAAAAGTAAAATCAACATCCCCTCAAATAGGTGTCCCGGTTTCGTTTGTAAGCGTCGACCAGGCTCTCTCTCTCAAAAAAATTCGGAAGATTGGAGTCGCTTACCGTAAACCCTATTTCAAATTGCGGTGACCAGTCTTGCGGCTTCCGGGAATGGAAACTCCACGCCAACCCCTCCCCGCATTTGCCGGCGACCTGAAATCGAATTTCGCTCGCCCTCAACTCCGCCCGAACCGCGAGCTGTTCGACCGGATAGGTTTCGGTCCCCAAGTCAGAGGCGACGTAGCCAGAAAGAGATTCAATCTGACCGACGCAATCGCCCGAGAAACGAAACTCAAGGACCGCTTTCCGCACGAAGTAAATCGAATTGATAAAGAATGTCGCGCTCAGGCAATCAAACGTGAAGTGTGGACCGTCCGTGAGCAGCTGACTGCTTTCAGGGGCTAATCTCGGTACCCGCATTCCAAAATCATTGAAATGCACGGGAACGCCCTCGTAAGACCAGTCAGGACGATCGATGAATCTGACCTGACCCGGTAACCGCTTCGTGTAGTCAATCAAGTCCCGGCTCCTTTCCTCGCATAATTTTGACTGCCCTGATTCCGGCCAGCATCTTGGCTATCGCGGAGCTTTTGAGCTGACGATTCGCCTGATCTCACAGGTGATTCACTGATCTCACAGGTGATTCACTGATCTCACAGGTGATTCACTGCGTCAGCCGGAATTATCTTGAGCTCTTTTTGTCGGCTATCAACGGATTCCAAATCCCTGGACGCCATCGACCAAGGCGTTTCGATTTTATCGCTTCGCCCCGAGCCCGGCAACTTCACCCCTAAAACAGCAGGCTCGTCGATTGGCCTCAATCTTCTTTAAGCCAGGACTAATGCTCGCAAATCACAAGGCTGTTCCGGCCCCGGCTTATACTCAATCAGCTTTGTTGATCGCGGCGGCCGAAG
>Ga0315899_10003255_pt1 | contig 17734 bp, 25 predicted proteins | sample LakEriMetagenome_2_FD_203518 | JGI IMG/M metagenome (GOLD analysis project Ga0315899, IMG submission 203518) | Freshwater fungal communities from buoy surface, Lake Erie, Ohio, United States - Buoy 4 MA112 | ecosystem: Environmental > Aquatic > Freshwater > Lake | place: USA: Lake Erie, Ohio... | reverse complement strand
CGAATTGCCAAAGGCGATTCTGGCGACTCTACTATGACTGATAAGGAAGCTAAAGCTACCAATATCTCTACTAGAGAAAATGCCAACGATACTGCTCGAACAGTAACTTCTACTGTGAAGACTAATTCGCAGGCAATTTTGCGAGGCTACTATGTCAAAGACAGTGGTCCTGCTGGCGATCAAGAAGTGTACGTAACTGTTCGATGGGATCGTAATAGTGCTAGAGCTGCCGAAGCACTTGGCAAACGCTTTAGTCGTTAATCATGACTTTCCTGTCATTGGTACTCTGTCTATTAATGGACAGTTGTTTGCCACGTATCCCGGATGCCCCTATCCGAGTTATATCGGTAGGGAACACTTATGAACAGGCTAGAGATAACGCCTACAGAGAAGCCGCTGAAACTTTTGTAGGTGCAGTGGTTGTTTCTGATAAAGAAGCGCACAATCAAAAACTAGTTAAAAATGACATACTAGTTTATAGTGCAGCCTATGTGGATAAGTTTAAATTAATCAGTCAAGAAGAACGTCACGGCAAAGTACATATTGTTATTGATGTGTGGCTGAGTCCTAGTAAAATTGCCAACCGAATTCTCTATGCAATTTCTAACGATACAGAATTTGACGGTGCAAGAATGTCTGAACAATATCGAACGTATATTAAGACCAAAACCCAAGGCGACCAGCTTGTTCAAAAACTTCTAGAACCTTACCCGCAAAATGCTTTTAATATTGAAAAGGTATCGCAGGAGTTTAAAGTCAACGAAGTTCGAGTTCCATACCTGCACATTATATACAATTTAAAATGGAACAGAGGATACCTCACAGCTTTAGAGGAAGGCATTAATGCAGTCAGTGATGGCAAGGTTGCTGAAAGAAACTCAGTCTCTAGGATCATGGTAGAGCAAAAACGAGGTTGGACAATTATTGGTAGTATGAAGCCATATTACTTCAATGACATAAACACCGCAAATTTAATCTATGAAAAGTTTCAGTCTAAAAGAATAGCAGTTCGTCTTACTTTAATGAATAACAATATTCCAGTTTATACAACCTGCAATAAAGTATTTCCAAATCGACTGTACACAATTGGCTCTACTGATTTAGATATTAATGGATTAGACAGAGATTCCTTTACGGGTGAATTTAAAATTAGCGCACCGCAAAGAAACACATTTGACAGAGTTACTAATGTAGTCCTGTCCATTGATACTGAAGATAGGTGCGCGATTAGATAAGTATTTTGATGTATAAAGTAACCAGCAGATGGGGCCACCAAAATTCTGTTAAGGTTGAATGGAATCTAGGAAAACGCTGTAATTACGATTGCAGTTATTGTCCTAGTTCCATTCATGATAACACTAGCCCCCATACTCCAATAGAAACTTTAAAAAGTGTAGTTGATAAACTCCTTACTCTTAACAAGCCAGTACGTTTAAGTTTTACTGGCGGAGAGCCCTGCGTCCATCCCCAATTTGACGAACTAGTGAGATACGCTAGGCACAGAGGTATTCATTGGATTAGTGTAACTACAAACGGTACTAGGCCACCCGATTTTTATTCTAGTCTACCTATTGATCAATATGTTTTTAGCATACATCTAGAATATGAATGGCAGCGTGTTTATAACTGTGTGAATACTGTACACAAAACAACTGAAATAAATGTCATAGCACAAATCATGGCACATTACGATCATATGCCTGCTGTGTTACAATTACGTGCTAAATGTTTATTAGATCATATACCTAGTACAATAAGACGCATCCGTTGGACAGAAGGCGACCATGACTTATTCGATGATATGCGTTATCATCCAGACGACCTGTTATGGATTAAAGAACAAGATGCAACAGTTAAGGAAAATACAGTAATTTTCTTAAAAGAAGAACCTGACATGCCTAGACTCAAACACGCCAACGACATTATTAAATTACATCTCAATCAATATAAAGGATGGACCTGTAATGCTGGCATAGAAAGTCTTATGATCAACTGGGACGGAGAAGTACATCGTGCCACCTGTAGAGTTGGTGGCAGTCTAGGCAATATCTATAACAACACTTTTTTGGTGCCATCTGCACCCGTTACATGCGATAGAAATTTCTGCACCTGTGCCGCAGATATACCGTTAACTAAACAGGCTTTATAGGAATGAATTTTGTTGTGTTAATTTCAGGTTGGCAGTAACAAAATTCTTTATAGCACGTAGTTGGAATAATATTGGGATTAAATTTCTCTATAAAATTGGTATCTAAAATATTGTGTTTATAATTCAAATCATATAGATTCTCTCCGCAGGCACCTTGTAAGTTTCCAACTTTATCAATATACAAGGTATCTATTCCTATATTACATTTCCAATTTTTAAATCTATTCAAATTATTTAAAGACAACCAATTATTAGAAACGTTAGTTTTTTTAAAATTATTGTAGGTTATTGTAGGTCGTACATTAGGTATTTTTTTAGATCTAAACCAATAAAAAGGATTTGGAATTCTTTTCAAAGATTTAGAAATAAAGTTTTTTTGATCAGCAGTATATGTTATAGTTTCATGAAATACTTCTAATGCAGTAATTGGCCATCTATACTTACTACGTTTTAATTGATCAATTATATCAAGGCATTTATTCCATTCGTGCGGGTCCATTAATACCATTGCTGTAAGATTTACATTTTTTTTATAAAGTAAATCTGCTACTGAAATCACATGATCACTTTTAATATACTGGTGATGACAACTAATCATTACATGATCAAATAAATGTGCATTATCATTCCACCACCTTAATGTTCTACTACCATTGGTAGAGATACTGACCAACACATCAAAATTTTCCTTGAAGTGTTGTATAAAAGATTCTATGTTAGGCCATATAGTAGGTTCGCCACCAATAATATGTAATAAAAATTTTGTTTTGTTTTTATTATTTTTATAGTAGTTTAATAAAAAAGAAAGATTCTGAGTTAAGGGTTCTAAATCTGGCCATTTATGAGTTCCTTCATTGCTACCGGGAAAACAATACCAGCACTTGTAATTGCACATATTACTTAAAAACAATTCTATTCTTAAAAAATTAGAATTGACATTTGAATCTATTTTTATAATTTCATTCATATAAGTGTTTCATAACATACTTGGCGATTTGAATTTGACCGTTAAGATTTGGATGTCCGCCTGCACACATATTATCTTTACATATAATAGACAGGTACTCGTTACCTAAATAATATTTCTGTATATGTGATAAAAACACATTTGAAAAATTATTGTAGTCATACATTTGAAGTAGTTTAATTTCTATTCCTCTAACAAGACAAAAATCTATAGTACTTAAAATATCTTTATGGTACTTGCATACTATATGCTCGTCGGGCCAGGATGCTAGTCCTCTAATAGTTGCTCTCTCTGCGGTATCATACGATGTTTCGTCATCGATCACAACTGATGCCCATTTTGATTCATGAACAAATGGTGTGTCATTATTAGGATACAATGTTCTATAAGGTATTGTACATTGTATCAATACCAGTATATCTTTTGGTTCAAACTTTTCCAGCAGCCCTAGTAACTTTTCTTTAGAATTAATATCTATCTGTTCTTGACTGCTACCGCCGTGTGCCTGATTAAGGACATCGATTCCAGTAAGTTTAGATAGTTGATTAGGCCATGCTGCTTCTTTTTCTGCATAATACAATTCAGACTCTTTACTGAATTCCCCTGCATCATACCATGCAGCTTTTACTTTTCGAATTTGTTCTAGATTAAGATTAGGAAAAAATTTATCATTAGCAGCTTCTACCCCCGAAGTCCAACTACAGCCATTTGCGTATATTATTTTGTACATATATGTTTCAACTCCGGGAAGACTTTAGAAAAATTAGTTCCTCGAACGTTATCCATCTTTTCAATATATTCAACAAATGCAGGTAACTGAGCAGTATGGTCTTCAGCATCCATAAAGTCTAATACTGCTTGCCAGCGTTTCCATCCGTAGGGATTGTGTTTCCAGTAATCTTCATCTTGGCGATAGTTGGTGTACAGCCATGTAGCTAGATCAGCAAACTTTTGTCTTATTTCAACCTTGTCTTCTTCCGGCAAACATTTAATACTTAAAAATGTAGGAATATACAAAAGGTGCATGTTGATAATTCCGCCGCCGGCTTGAATACCGCCAGTGACATTTTCAAAGTTTACTTTCTTAAAATTCTGCTGAATCTTCCACTTGGCTAGTTCAGGCAAGTGTTTGATGTTTAATATCTGTATAGCAGTAGCAATACTAACTTGTATGTTGTCAGGAGTATTGTCCAGCTTGTGAAGATTTTGTTCTATTGTAGTCCAATCACTAGGATAGCGAATATAGAAATTTCTACTGTCCACTGCGTCAATACTAAATCCTACTTTAACTTTTTTAAACTGTTTCCATAGGTCAATAATATCATCGTCTACTAATAATCCATTTGTATTGTAGCGTACAAGGATCTTGTCTGCGTAACCCTGTCTAATAATTTCTTCAAGGAACAACTTATGCTCTTTGATCAGCAATGGTTCACCGCCGGCAAAGTACACCTGCTTGAGGTTAGGAATCTGTGCGTACATCTCTTTCCAAAAGTCTGGATTTTCATACCAGTAGTTGTCAAACGTATCGCTGTTCCATGACATTTGTTCTTTGAGCTCTTTGGCCTGAAATAACGGATATACTTTTTTGTGATCCGCTACCCACATACTGCTGTCATGTGGACTACACATAATACATTTTAAGTTACAGGTATGTCCTAGTCGCAAGTCTAGATAAACTAGTGATTCGGGAACTGTACCATCTTCTTCAGTTTGTTTTATAAGCTCAGGCAAATCTATACCATCTTCAACCCATGTGCCAGTTTCCCAAATACGCTTACTAGCAACACCGTTAAATTCTTCTTTATGACATTTGGCACAACTAGCAGGAATCTTTCCTTCCAACATGGTCAGGCGTACATCCTTCATGTACTCGTTGTTCCAAGCACTCATAGGAGTTTCGCGGCCAAAGTTTGCTGGTCGGCCTGTTTCGTTTTTTACTAGACCAATTTCGTGGTCAGTGCCTGCTCCACTACTGTTAGCATTACAGCACAATCGCATATCACCGTTAGGACGGGTAGCAAAGTGTATCCATGGTAACACACAGAAAGTTTTACTTCCTGTCAGTGTTTCTATTTTATCTTGCCATTGTTTAATTTTATTCATTGCAGTTTTTAGCACATGACCATGGCTTATTTGGTCCGGTGGTTATTTCATTGAGATTAGACCAAATGCCGTCTTCGATTGCTGTACTATTTAAATTAAAAATTCCTAGACTTTTAAATTTATTTTTAGTATCTTCAACCATTTTATTTCTTAAACTATGTATAGTAATTTTTTCTTTAAGAGGTTCTTCTAACCAATCACTGCCTACCCAGCAACATGGCAACACGTTACCTCGACTGTCAATATACAGTTCTTTATTGTTTATACATCTAGGTTTTACTGTAGCAGCAGAAACCTGAGATTCCCAAGATTTAAGATTAGCTGCTACTTCTTCTAATTTGATCACAGCTACTTTTTTAAAACGTTCAGTGACAGCAGGTTTAAGACTATATTCATAGTTGCCATTTCTATCCTCAACATTAAACTGTTCCATGTCATAAAATCTAGCAGTTGATTTAAAATTAACTTTACCAAATCCTATATCTAGCATTTCTTTTTCAAACTGATCTGCTTCGAGCTCGTTATGTTCAAAAATTAAACAATCAACAGTAGCGTAGCCTCCGGCATCTATAAATGCTTTTGCATTAGCTATAATTTTGTTCCAATCTGTTCCCCGACGATATAATACATGACTGTCAGCAAAACCATCTATGCCAAATGTTACTTCGTGTTTGTCTTTGAGTGCTTTTGCTAGATTAGCCCACCATGTTGTAGATCTAGCACTACCATTTGTGTGTAGACCTAATCTTACATGAGGGTTGGCGTTACGAATATATTCAAAAATTTCAAGACAGTCTTGTGCTATAATAGGGTCACCATAATTACCACAGGCATAAAAATTAGAAAGTTTAGATAGAAAATCTAAAGAGAACCAACTTTTAAATTGATCTAAAGTAATTTCATTTTTTCCAACAAAAGAACGTTCTTGTCCTCCGTTGTAGTTTCTAGCACACATAGGACAGCTAGCTTGACATTTATCTGTAAGCTCAATGTGCAGTTGTTCTATAAGGTGTAAATGATTTAAGCCGGGCATTTTTCAAGAATAGAAAATACATCGTTGCCTAGTTCTTGTACCACAACTTGATAAGCATTGGGATTTTCTTTTATTTTCAAAAGAGTTTTGTATAATACAATATTCTGTTGTTGTATTTCCATAAATTTCTTAATATAAAATGGATCTTGAAAAACTGGATTTTCTTCTGACATTAAAATTTCCTTTGTGAATAACCAACTCTCGGTCTGTCTGCAAAGAAACAACTGGCAATCCATTTACAGCCTTTGGTTATCAAAGTGCTTTCATGTATAGTTGACCAATTTGTTTCTTCATCGTAATTTTGTTGAAAATATAAAAATGAGCCAGCTTTGGGTTTTATAGAAACATTATACTTTGGAAACAGAGTATCTCCTCCACTCATATCATCATTAAAATAAAAAATCCCAGTACCTACTCTATCGCCGCCATGTTTGTAATAGTTAATCTGCCTTGGATCGTACGGATAGTCGTGATGAAGATCTAAATAACGTCCTTCAGGATAGTTATAGATATCAATTGCCTCAATATGATTGAAAGGAATTTTAGCGCATCGAACAATCGCACTGGCTAACTTGTCATAGTGATGCGGATCCATACCCCAGCTTATACCTCTGTTCTCAACTAGTTCAGTAACCTGTGCATAAGATTCTTGTCTACTCTGTGTTCCACTGTTTGGATTCATAGTGTCTTTAGTGTGTTTGGCAATAATCTCTTGACAAAGGTCTAAAGAGATAGCATCTTCAAACACAGATATTCTAGGTGCCTCTAAATAAACAATTTCTTTCATAGTGTCTCTTCTAGTAATTTTTCTATCTCTGCGGTTAATGCTAATGGGTCAGTCATGTGATCAAAGCTTAACACAGTTGACCCAACACAATTAATAAGATACTTATGAAAGTTCCATTGAGGTGCATGTCCTGTCTTTTCAGATAACATTTTATAAAGAGAATGCACAGAGTTATCTGTGTCTTCTAGTTGCTGGCCTGGCTGTATACTGTCTTTGTTAACACAGTTAATCTTTTCCATGACCTTAAATGTTACACCATAATTGAGTTTACAAAAAGGTTCAATTTCACTATTAGTTAAAGGTTCTTGACCTGCAAAGTTGTTTGTTGGAAATGCTATCACTGCCAGGCCCTTGTCTTTGTAAAGTTGATGTAGTTTTTCTAAACTTTCATACTGGGGAGTTAATCCACATTTACTTGCAGTATTAACTACTAACACTACCTGCCCAAGGTATTGAGAAAAATGAATCTTTTCTCCCTTAAGACTAACCATTTCATGATCATAAAAACTTAAATCTTGTGTCTCGGTCACTTCGATATCCTCTGCTTCTAATCCTAACGAACCTTCAACTCGAGTAAATTTAACTTTTTGAAATTCAAATAAAGTTTGAGGGTTAGTTTTTACCTTCCACTTTTCTGCAAAGACTTGCCGTCTGTCGGTGTCAGATATAATAAACCCTATACCCTTGGCGTCATTAAACCATTTTACTGTTCCGCTGTCTATCATAAATCACCAAAAGTTAAAAAGATATTTAGGACCTAGGCCTGCGTTAACTCCTGCATGCCAATATCGTCTACTGTCCCATTTATAGGTAGCACCCTGTGGTTGATTATAAAAACATTGATTATCTACCAGTACCGCATGTCCAAATGCTGGCTGCGTAATATGACAATGAAATCTAATCTTATCTGGCTCTAACATAAACTGTGCTTCGTTGTCGTGAACGTCCCAGTGCAATGGAGCCATCTTACCTGGATGTATTCTACTGATCCATGCAGTATTCCATGTCTTCATACCAACGAAGTCAGCAAACTTTTCAACAACTTCAATAGAAAAATTCTTTTCAGGCAAGAACATATCCCACTCAACTGTGCCGCCATCTTTGAATAACTTATATCCTGCATTTTCCCATGCGTCTAGAACAGCATCAAGGCCGGGAACATTGTCTCCACGTTTGTGACTAGGTCCTACATAAGCAGGCTCTTGATCTTTTATATGGTCAATTACTGCATCCCAGTCAATAATATTACCAAGAATTTTACCACAATTTCCAATATACTCTACAGTCATTTTTTGTATCCTAAAAAATGAAACAAATAATAAGTTTCAAATCCGCTGTTAGCAGCAGCATGCCAATTCTTTCTATGCTTCCATTGATAGATACTGTGTTTCTTTTCGTTATAAAAACAATGCTCATCTACCATAAGAAAGTGGCCAGGCTGTTGTTCTTGCATAAAACATACATATCTTACAAGATCTAAATCTTTCCACTCTTTTTCTTTGTCTTCTAAATCCCAATGGTAAGGAACTGTTACACCTGGACGTACTTCACTGACAAATACACGCAGAGGTTCTGCATTGACAATTTTTGCAAATTGATTTTGTATTTCAATATCAAAATGCTCGCCTGGATAATAATCCATCCATATAATATCTTGTATTCTATAGTTTGCGTTACGCCATATGCTTATTAAATCATAGAAGCAATCGCCTAGATCGTCATCATCTTCAGGTGCAGGATCGTTAGTAAAAAATGTAAAGGGTCTGCCTTCTCGTATAGGTACATCACCGTCAGCTATCATAACGCTATTATTATCTCCGTTAGTAGCACCATTAATTTCAGCAATTATTTTGTCCCAGTCTATTAGTCCTTCAGTGGACCCAGCATGAGAATGTACGTTTTTGTTCATGGCTTGTATCCTAGATAATGAAATAGATAATAAGGTTTAAAACCACAATTTACACCAGCATGCCAATTCTTTCTACTGCGCCATTGATAGATTGAATTTTTAGGAAGACCGTACATTATTTCCTCATCTAAAAAAAGCAAATGGCCTGGCTCTTGCTCTTGCATAAAACATACATAACGGACCATCTCTCCTAGTTTGACCCATTCTACTTCAAAGTCTTCAATGTCCCAGTGATACGGAACCATCTTACCAGGACGCACTTCACTGACAAATACACGCAGAGGCTTGGCGCCTACTAGTTCTTCAAACTTCTGTTGTACTGAATAATCAAAATGCTGTCCAGGGTAGTAGTCATACCATTCTATATCACTTAATCTATAATTGGCTTTTTCCCAAATAGAAATAAGATCATAGTAACTTTGCGTAAGACCTGTTACGTCTTCTTGTTTAACTTGAATATCTGCATCTTTAAACAGCTCACCCGATTCTATATTATCGTCTACACGTTCCATAACTGTGCTTACGCTGTTGCGATCAGGGTTAGGCGAGTTTTGACAGGACAATATAACTTCGTCCCAATTTATAACGCTTTCTGTAGAAGTTATAAACTTATGTCTGCTCATGCTTAAAAATCTCTTTGTATACAAATTCCATGCTATGCTTCCCCCACATTACATGGTGTTGCATTGAGTTACGAAACATTATTTCTAGATTATAATTACCATCAGTGTTTATACCGCCCGTTTCGTCTAATCGAAATCTAGCAGTTGGATGTATAATTGAATCCATTACTGCCCCTGGAATATACGGATTTGTCACCGGCACACAACCATACCAATCTATTGATCGCATGTTTGCATTGTCGTCTATATAATGACAGTGGGGATACATTGTTAGTTTGTAGACGCCTTTGCTGTGTAGGTCTACCATGATATTTTTAATTTGATCTTGCCAGTCGAGGCAAACTTCGTTTAAATTTCTACCGCTGTAGATAATTTCATTACAGGTTTCTTTATACCATTTTAAAAATATCTTTTTTGAACTGTAGTCAATGTCTATAATTTCAGGTGCATACTTGCTGCCTTGAAATTTTAAAATGTTGTTAACTTCATTTTCCCAAAACCAATTAACTGTATGTTCTGTATATAGAGGTCTGTTAGCAGTTTCAGCTTTTTGATATTTGTTATTGATGTTATAGTTTTTGCAAAATATTTTACCGTCTGGACTTATTAAAGGCTCGTAAGTTTGTTGGGCCATACATCGTCGGCCATCTGCATCTAATTTATAAAAACGAAACCATTTGTCTACATTCATGTTAGCACTTGAGTTTTTCTTTCCAGATATCTATAGTGAGATCAAGTCCTTGATCTAGAGATACTTTAGGACTCCAACCTGTAACTTCAGTTATTAAGTTATGATTACTATTTAACCAGTATATTTCTCCAGGCCTAAATAGTTTAGTGTGCCAATTAATTTTTCCATTCCAATTAAGTTTTTTTGCAATTAAATCGGCGTAGTCTTTGATCTTGATAGGATTATCAGGACCTAGCGTAAAAATTTTACCGTTAACTTTGTCTGGATTGTTGATCACTGTTACCCAAGCATCAAGTAAATCATCGATATAGATAAAATTCCTGTAAGGTTCAGCATAACCAAAACTAACTTCTTGTTGATTGGTTAGCATTTGACTGATGATCTGCTCCGTGACAAAAAACTCGTTGTCTTTGCGTCCGTAACTATTAGTCTGTCGAATAGCCGTAAATGGTAGTCCTAAACATCGATGTGCATATTCTAAATACTTTTCAACACCGTACTTGGCCACGGCATAAGGAGCATTAGGATTAGGCGTAGTATTTTCATCAAATGCTACATGAGTAGAAGGTTTACCGTGCTTTTCTATTTCGTCACTGATAGGTTGCCATCCATATACTTCCATGGTACTGGCAAATACAAAACTCTTAAGATTTCTTACTGCGCTGGCCGCCTCAATCAAGTTAACGCTGCCTACATAATTGATCTCACTAAAAGTTATTTGCTCGTAGAAACTCTGTTCTACTTCGGTTCTAGCAGCCAAGTGTACAATTACATCGGGTTTAAAACTTAAGACTTCTAACTTAACAGCTTCGTAGTCACGAAGATCACTTTGCAAATGATGTAGTTCGTGTTGATCTTTAAGACGTTGTGTAAGATGTGACCCAATAAATCCAGATGATCCTGTCATTAAAATTTTCATATTTTATATCCTATCAGCATAAACCTTTTATAAAGAGGCAGTTCTAGTTCTTCTGCCCAGACAACTTTTATTTTACATTGATCTTTAAATGCTTCTAGACTGTCTGATGTTCTTACGTGTTCAGGTATATTGTAATTATTGCTTTGTAAAACTAAAAGACTAGCTTTTGGTACTTGATCTATCCATGTAACGTATTGTTCTTGAGTTATATGTTCACAGCTGGTATTAACAACAATATCAGCTTCTGTTAAACAGCCGCACATATCTGATGTGATAGCACTAAATCTTCCTTCAATCTCTTCTTTTCTATTCATTAGTTTGGCTATTGATTCGCATGACGAGTCTATGTCAATGCTACGAATATGTTTTATCATAGGACCTAGCTGAGACTGAAACATAAGACTAGCTAAAACACCTACCCACCCTCCGTGAATATCTATGCTCACAGGCCGATCTACGTGTCGAATTAGATTATTGATTAACCACTCTTTGCTACGTAACTGTCCTTGCCAAAAGGCGTCCATTGTACGCATGGGATCTTGACTAGATCGTATAGCCTGCATCCAAAAATGCAAATGTTCTAGGTCTATATTCATAAATTTATTTTGTTAGCAATTTTCTCTGCTATCATCTTATTACTGTTTATTCCGGGATGAACTAAATCTCTAGCAAAATCTGTTGGTATGTAGATATCGCAATTTAAAAGTCTACCAGTATCAGGAAACAAAGAAGCTTCGTAATGTTTAATTTTTTCCCAATAAATGTTGCTGGTTTTACTAGCGATTAATGCATATGATTCAGAGTGTGAATCATCATTAGACCATGCAGAGAAATAATGATGACTCTTGTTCCAATCTCCGCAATTTTCTAAATACCTTTTATTGTAGTAAACAGTTCTAGAATAATGAGTCCATAGATTAATAACTCCCAAAGGCATAGGATAAGAATGTCTTAAAATAGTTGCATTGTGCAAAGAATAATTAATAGAACTCCCCTCAACACCTAAATTAACGACTGGCACCTTTAAAAGATTAGATAGATGAACAGCTATAGTATTTGTATTATCTACTCCTATTCCAAACACATTACTACAACCAAACATTACTAATGAGTTAGCCCAATCTATTTCTTTAAAATTTTTAGTTCTATACCCCTGTTTATTTCTTGTATAGTTAACAATATTATTTCGATAGTACCAATCCTCAGGCATTATTTTTAAATTTTTTTCAAACAACTCCTTGCTATCGTAGCCTGCAAAATGTTTTTCTATTTTGGCATCTATAGGAAGAAATTGATTTGATTTTATTAGTTTAGGTACAGAACTGAATATTAATCTATTTTGCATTTTGGTATTTTGCTGTCCGCTGAACTAACACACGTAGGAGTAATACAGCGTTGCGGCTTCTTAAATAATTCAAAACTATCTAATGTACCCAATGGCACATCGTGACAGCTATAACTTCTTTTAACGTCATTGCCTCTTATTATAACACTTTGATATCCAGCATTACAAGACCAGTTAGCAAATTTATTAAAATTAAACGCATTAAATCGTTCTGCTTGGTCGAACAAGTGTTCTGTATCATCTGCTTCGTATAGTGCTATTTGGTAAGCGTCTTCTCCATTAGCACGTTGAGGGAATCCCGTTTGCATCTTGTGTATCATGTCTTCAGTATAACCATCTACAACCGCACTCGCTGTAGGATCACTTTGCGGCTTGAGTGTTACGTTGATTCCACGTTTGTGAAAGCGTTCCATACGTTCATAGAGTTCGTAGAACTTTTCAGGCACCATAACTTGGTTAATTGTAACGTGTACCAGCTCGTATTGTAACTGTAAACACTTGTCGCCGAACTCTTGTTCGCGAGCAAACTCATCGTGAAAGCTGGCTGTAATACTTCTGCGCTGTAGCATTTCAGTATTTCGACACCAAGTGTTCCACCATTTGCTACCAGGCGACAAATTAGTGGTCATATGGATACTTTGGTATTTGGATTCTAGTTCGTCTAAATGTTTAACAAGATCATTCAACTGTTTATAAGCAGTAGGCTCACCACCGCTGAACGACCAATGGAACTGGTTAAACCCATTGGCTCGTGCTTGACGCTTAATCTCGTCTACAGTAGATTTATATACTTCAAGCGGTTGGTGATCGACTCGGTCACTGCGGGCATAGGGCCAACAGTAACTACAATTATAATTACAAAATCTTCCCAAAATCCAACTAGTGGAAAACAATGGCCGGTCTAACATAGTGCGTTGTCCGAAACGCACAATTTTCTTAAAGGGTATTTCCGTAAAGTTCATTGAATATATTTAATCATTAGTCATTGACACAGTTAAAAAAGTTCAGTATAATTACGCTATGACTAAAATATCAAAAAGCCCCGAACGACATACTTTTCAAAGGGAAGGTTATGTCAAACGCTGCGAGGAAGAAGGCAAAGAGCCTAATGCTGATTATCTGGATTTGTTTCAAAAGATTCTAGAGGATGCAGATAAGAAATGGATTGATCCAAAAAGTAAAATAAACAATATGGAATACGATCTCTTAACCACTGATTGGATTTTAGAAAAGGTTAGATCCAGTGACAGTTATGCTCAAAATCTCTATGCCGCAATGTGTAACAATGATTTTGTTAAAAGAGAATTGTGGCCTATTTTAAAAGACGAAAGATGGAGTGCTAGCTGGAGATCAGCAGGAGGCATAATCGCAGATATGCAACAAAAGGGTGACTACATTGATTGGTACTGTAGTGGTATGGGCGGTGTTGCTACCTACGATTTAGAAGAAGGTGAAGCGTATATGTCTAAAATGAAGTACGTTCCAGAGAGTGTAGTAACTGATGAAATAGAAGAAGATTTAAATCGGTTAGGTTGGTTAGTTGTTAAATACAATGGAGAGGAAACTTGAATGGAAACACTTACTTTTAAAGCAGAAGAAATATTCGAAGACATTCCCGGAGATCCGGACAATGTCATGATGAAGATTCCTCCTGAAATTTGCGAAGCACAGGGTTGGAAAGAAGGCGACACTCTTAATGTTAAGCTAGAAAACGGGGCACTTATTATTACCAAACATGGCTAAAGACGAACTATTAGAACTCACAGGCACAGTAGCAGAAGTTTTACCCAATTCTACATTTCGAGTACAGGTTGATGGACAGACACACATTGTACTTTGTTATATGGGCGGTAGGCTCAAACAAAACAAGATTAAGGTTATCCTAGGGGATAGAGTTAAGATTGAAATGAGCCCATACGATCTTACCAAAGGTAGGATTGTTTATAGGATGTAACGATGAACTCAATTCTAGAACGTGTGAATTTGGTATGTCAAAACGTTCGAAGAATGAATGACGGGCCCGTAAGCTTCAAAAAACTAGTAGCAATTACTAGAAAAGAGTTCCGTAACAAAGAAATAGACCTAGCTCTCAAAACTAAAAAAGACAGTTTTTTAGAACATAGTCATTTTTACGTTGAAGCATTTTACGATCACGAACACGACTTTAACAACGAAACACCAATTGAAGTTTATGTCTATCATAATTTTATTCCTACTGATTTATTTTTACATACGCAAATCACAGAATTCCTTATTCAAATATATGATGCAGTAGTACACGAACTACGACATCAACAGCAGAGTAGAACACGATTTTACGAAATCTTTAACAGCGGTATTGCCAGTCCATATGCCAAATATTTGGCAGATCCAGATGAACTAGATGCGTATGCAGTAAGTATAGCCATTGAATTATTACGATCAATGCCCCGAGAACGGGCTGTAAAATACATGACTAGGATGAGAGTTTTGAGTAAAATTAAAACTCAATATGGTTATATAAGTCCAAATTTAAAGTGTTATGTAGACTATTACGGTAGTAACCCGTTGATTAAAAAGGTAGCCAAAAAGGTCTATAAGCATCTAAATTCTCTTGACAGCAACCAAATTTTCCGTTAAAATATGCTTATCGTAACTAACACGGAGCGGCAGTCGTGAGTAAAGAATACAGTACCCTGGAAGTTTTGGAACTGGCTTGTGCAGCTCAACGATGGAATAAAGAATACCTTAAAGAAATGACCGCGGTCTATGAAGATAATGGTCAACTTCGTTATTACAAACAACCAAACAAGCTTCATATCCTCTACACTCTTGGTGCTGTTAATTGGGGCTCTGAATCAGATCCTCGAATGATGCCAGTCAAACTTCAAATTGAAGACATTGATCGGGAAGAAGCAGAAGAGATTCGCAAGTATTATCGGCGTCTTATGTTTGCCGCTGTTAAAGGGGACAACGAATTTCAAACCGAAGTCAATGCTATTTTGTCTGCTGAAGTAGTAGCAGCCAATAAAGTTGGCTATGTAGCCTGTCTTCCACATGTCTACGCCAAAGATCATGTGCGTAATCAAATTGAAAAACGTATTCGACATTTGGAAAAAGGCTATTTGGCCGACGTAGGTAAAACAGTATTTGACAAAGACTGCGAAGTACTTGAGTCAAAACACTCAAATAACTTTGACGCTTTTAATATTACTGCTATAATTGATAATAAGATGGTGTCTTGGTTCAGCAAAGTGGATCTTAAACTTGGTGCTTGCGTGATAGTCAAGGCCAAAGTTAAAGATCATTCCAATCATTGGAAGCATAAAGACACTGCTGTGACCAGACTTAACTATGTAAAGGCAGCACAATAATGTACAAAGAAGAAGAATACGAAATGTTTGCAAAGAAAATGGAAACTAAATTTCCAGAAATGTTTGCAGGTAAGTACGGTGGCTTTGCTGTAGGCACTGGATGGTGGCCAATTCTTGAAGCACTTTGCAGTCAGATAGATGGTCATAGCAAATGGCGTAATAATACTAGAGAAGCATTGCTTAAAAATAATCCTCACAATCACAAAATTCCCGATGCTGTTCCGCAGGTAACAGTTGAACAGATTAAAGAAAAGTTTGGCGGACTGCGTTTCTACTATCAAGGCGGTGATGACACAGTGGACGGAATGGTACGTATGGCAGAAATGTGGGCAGGCCAAGTCTGTGAAGAATGTGGTAAGCCTGGAACTAGACGTAGTGGAGGATGGATCAAAACTCTATGCGACGAGCACGAAGCAGAGAGACAGAAGAGATACGAAACCTACGCTAAAAACAACGGACTTGAACTATGAACAACAATTTTTTATGTAATAGCTGTGGAAAACAATATAGCGTGACCTGTGATTGGAATCAAGGTCGGTGTCCACATCATCCTCCTTATATTAATCCGCACAGTTTTAGATTTTTAAATCTTTACAATTCAATCAAAAATTTATTTAAAAAATGAGCATAAATGAAAATCAAACTAGTCAGTGATCTGCATTTAGAATTTGCAGACATATTCGTCAAGAACGACAAAGATTATGATGTCTTAATTCTCTCTGGTGACATTATGGTCGCACAGGATCTCTACGATCATCCCGAGCCTGCTAATGGCACTGACCAACTTGCTATTGCCAATAGTCAGGGCATGGGTCGTAGACAAGAAGCCGCTCAACGATTCCGTGACTTCTTGAAACGTTGCAGTTTTCAGTTCCCACATGTGATTTATGTTGCTGGTAACCACGAGTTTTACCACGGTAAATGGAACAAGACATTGACTATTCTTTCAGAAGAATGCCAAAAGTTTCCTAATGTTTATTTCCTTGAACAAGGTTATAAAAAGATTGACGATGTAATTTTTGTGGGTGGAACGCTGTGGACTAATATGAACCAAGCTGACCCGTTAACCCTTCACGGTGTAAGAGATATGATGAACGACTTTCGTATCATCCGTAAGGAACTAGAAGGCTACACCAGCCTTAAGCCTCACGACACAGTATATCGACATCGAGATACTCTACGTTATATTGAGAGTATTGTTGATCGTAAAGAGGTCGACAAGTATGTAGTTGTAGGACACCACAGTCCTAGTTTCCAAAGTGTTCATGAAAGCTACAGAGATGATCGTTTAATGAACGGTGCGTATCACAGCGATTTAAGTAACTTTATCCTTGATAGGCCACAGATTAAACTTTGGACACATGGTCACACGCATTACCCGTTTGACTATGTAATTGGAGAAACCCGTGTTGTGTGTAACCCTAGAGGTTACGAAGGATACGAAGATACCGGGTGGAATCCCGACATACTATTGGAGATATAATGGAACCTAACATCGCTGAACTTTTAAGAAATACTGCTATTAATATTGGAGAATTATTCCGTATGCTAGCAGATAGAGTAGACCAACTGGAGAAAGAAAATGAGCAACTTAAACTTAAACTTGATTCCAAAGGAACAAAAGTTGAGTGAGAAAGAATTTAAGCTATTTAAAAAGTGGCTCAAATCTCATTTAGCTTTTGGTCCTGTAACTGTTACCTTTACCAAGAAGGACGGCTCAGAACGAGTAATGGAATGTACAACCAGTCCATCGCTCGTTCCGGTTGATCTTACTGAAGAAAAACACTATACTAATACCAGTGATCCAGTGGACTTTCCTAAACCTAAAAAAGAAAAGAAAGTCAGTGAAGAC
>Ga0315899_10003254_pt1 | contig 17736 bp, 11 predicted proteins | sample LakEriMetagenome_2_FD_203518 | JGI IMG/M metagenome (GOLD analysis project Ga0315899, IMG submission 203518) | Freshwater fungal communities from buoy surface, Lake Erie, Ohio, United States - Buoy 4 MA112 | ecosystem: Environmental > Aquatic > Freshwater > Lake | place: USA: Lake Erie, Ohio... | reverse complement strand
GGGCAAACGGTCACTGGAGTTCAGACGCTTCAACAAATATCGACTTTATCCGGAGTCGCGATCCCAACGGGAATCAATCCAACCTTCATCGAGGTTTCGAATCAGACCGTGCGTGTGGGCTCACCCCAGCACGTTCCAATCGACGCTTACGATCCAAACGGTGGTCCATTGACCATTACCGTCTCGAGTAGCAACCCCAGCATTATTTCGGCTGAAATGGTTGCTAATCCAAAGTCGGTCAAGATGGAGGTCAACGGCTACGGTGAAATGGTGTTTCGACTTTTTGCTGACGAAGCACCACGGCCTGTGGACCAATTCTCCCGTCTGGTCGATTCGAGCTTTTACAACCAAGTCGGAGATAACGAAGTTATTTTCCACCGCGTCGTCGATGGATTTATGATCCAAAGTGGTGACCCGACCGGTACTGGGTCTGGAGGTTCACAACTCGGAGACTTCGACGACCAATACAACTTGAATCTACAGCACAACCGCACAGGAGTTCTTTCCTATGCGAAGGCTGGGCCCGATACGAATGACTCCCAATTTTTCGTCACTGAAGTCGCCACGCGTCACCTTGATTTCAAGCACTCGGTATTCGGCCAGCTGGTAGAAGGAGAAGCGGTACGCGAGGGTATCTCTCGTACGAAAGTCACTTCGCAACCCTCGGGCGAAGTATCGCGACCGGTCAATGATGTCGTTATCAAATCGATGCAGATCTTCGAGGATAATGAAAACGGCTTAATTCGATTGAAAGCTCTTGGGACCACTGGCTCATCGACCATTACGGTGACGGTTACGAATTCGACCGGGCAAACATTCTCACGAGCTTTTACAGCGACTGCGGCGGCGGATAACTCCAACGGTGCACCATTCCTAAACGACATCACAGTTCCCCCAATTGCTGCAGGACAAACTGTTTCGGTACAGCTTTCTAGCCAAGATAAAGAAGGGGACGCGGTTCGATACGACGCCGTTCGCCAAGGATCCGTTCCTTACCAATTCAATGTCGATAGCCAAACAGGCCTGTTAAACGTGACCGCTCCGCAAAATTTCAGCGGAACGTTTCAAGTGCGTGTAAGTGTTCGACCTTCGACTCAATCGGCAGCAGGTAGCTCCGATGATGCCCAAGTGTTGACGTTCAGCGTACCGGTGGTGGTCAATGCACCAACCTCCGTCGATCTGCTTGCAGCCACCGACACGGGAACGAGTGACAGCGATAACATTACAAACGCAAGCAATCTGCAATTCGTTGTCGCGGGTACTGTTTCTGGGGCTACCGTGCAATTAAAGGTTGGAACTCAAGTCGTCGGTTCCGCTGTGGCAACAGGAACTTCGACAACCATTTCCACCACGTCGTTCGGAAGCTTGGGAACTGGTACATACAGCGTCGTTGCAACGCAGACACTCAGCGGCACAACTTCCAATGCGTCGCCTGCTTTGTCACTCAAGTACGATGTTAGTCCACCAACTGCCATTCCAAATGGCGAGCTTCCAGCGCGAGCTAATGTTGCTACACCCTTGAGTTACGATTTGAATCATCCCGAAGAAGGCTTGGGGTTGCGATATGTTCTGGACAATGCGCCAGCGCAGATGTCCATCAATCCCGATACGGGCGTGATCACGTGGACTCCAGCCGCCAATCAACTCGGCCCGCAAACGGCCATTTTGCAACTACAAGATAGTGCGGGCAATGTCACGAGCCAAACTTTGGCGATCCAAGTCGCCGACACGGCGAAAATTGCGGTCGATATGTTTTTGCAAAGCGTCTCAGGTCAGCCTTTGACCTCACTCGCAGTCAATCAAGAGTTTTTGTTGAATCTTAAAGTCCAAGACCTGCGTATCACCGGTTCAGGATCTGGGGATGGTGTATACACTGCTTACGTCGACCTGTTTTACGATGCATCCAAAGTTGAATTGGTGGGCGCTAACCCAATTACCTACGATCCTTTGTTCGCAAACGGGAAATCGGGTTCTACAGCGACCGTTGGTTTGATCGACGAACTCGGTGCATTTTCTTCGTTGACCGCCGGCCCTGGACGTGACCCACAAAATTTCATCACGATTCGAATGCGAGCAAAAGCGGGAGGTACAGCGAAGTTCTTGATGGATGAAGCGGACGAAGACACCAAAGTGTTCGCTCTGTTTAATGATTCCGCTAGCTCCGGTGTGCCGGCAAACCGCGTCTTGTTCGATTCCAAATCGATCTCGATCTCTTCGAATTTCACCGCTGCCGATGATACCTTTAGCGTGAACGAAGATACCACCAACAACACCCTCGATGTCCTTGCCAACGACGCAATCACCGGCGGTGCATCAACGGTTCTAAACATCCAGTCCGTTTCAACCCCTGACAAGGGCGGGACCGTATCGATCGCAAGCGGAGCGAAGCAAGTTGTTTACACTCCAGCAGCTAACTTTACCGGTGCAGAGAAATTCACCTATGTTGTCAGCGATCAAAACGGCGCAACTTCAACTGCAACGGTTACGGTAAATGTTCAATCGGTCAACGATAACCCGATCGCAGTAGCTGACGTGTTCAATGACGTTATCCAAAACCAAGTCGACGTGTTTTTAAACGTACTCGGAAACGACTCAACCGGCCCAGATTCGGGAGAGACCTTGGTCGTTTCAGCTCTCGGTGCAACAAATCAAGGTGGAACCGTCAAGATTGCGACAGGAGGCAATGGGGTTCTTTACACACCAAAAGCCAATTACTCTGGAGCAGAAACTTTCTCGTACACCATCAGCGACGGACGGGGAGGCACCGCAACAGCCAACGTGACTGTCAACGTAAAACTTGCTGTACCTCCTCCAACGGTTGTTGGGGAATCGTTCACAATTGCCGAAGATTCTCCGCAAACCGAATACGATGTACTCGCGAACGACACGCCTGCTGTCACCGGCGATACGCTAAGTATTGCCGCTGTATCGGCTACGCAAGGCACCGTATCGCTCAATGAGAACAAGACAAAGATTCGCTACACGCCGAAAGCCAATTATGTCGGTGTTGATTTGGTTACCTATACGGTCAAAAGTAGCAACGGCGGGACAGCCAATGGTACGATGAGCATGACTATCACGGCGGTTAACGACCCTCCAGTGGCTACAGCCGATAGTTTTACGATCGCCACATCCAGCAATCAGACGTTGAATGTTCTAGCGAATGACACCAGCGTTGATGCCGGAGAATCACTTACTATTACTGCAATTACCCAACCTGCCACTGGCAGCGGGACGGTCGCGATTGCAAGCGATGGCAAGTCGATTCTGTATACCGCACCGTCCACAAGCTTCACGGGTACGGCTACGTTCAGCTATACCATCAGCGATGGCAATGGACTTACGGCCACGGCCAACGTAACGCTCAACGTGATCAACTACACGCCACGGGATGTTGGGGTTACCACTCAATCCACACTCCAAGGTGTGAAAGTGATGGTCCAACAGATCGAAGGGGTTGGGGTGGCGGATGGACCGCTGCAACATTCCCCTGAATCTCAAGGAAACATCGTCAAAGTCACCGACGTTGGTCCTGGTACTTATCAGTTCACCGTACCTCCATTGCCGTTCATTACCAATGGCGGCACTGTTTCGGCAAACGTGATCTCGAACACTGTAGATACCGATTCGCTTACAACGCCATTGGTTGTGGGAACTAGGGATCCAAATTACATGGACGTTCGGGATTTCACGACTCGATCGCTACGAAAAGGCATCACCGTTGCTGTGCAGCCAAATCAAACTTCGCTTTGGTACGACGGGGTGAAGGATTGGCGGAATTACTCGAACATCGAAGTTAGCTTGAATCAAGCCGCGACGGAGTTGACAGTTCAAGCCGTTAATCCATCCAACACGCGAGTGACAACGACCTTGGCTGTGAGCGACCCAAGAGTTGTATTGAGGGCGAAGGAGGGAAGCAATTACATGTTCCGCATCCAAGCGGCGCCAAGTGAACTCGACTTCAAACCTGTGACAAGCACCAGCAGCACAACGGCAGAAGGTGAGGGGTTTGCAGAGGGTAGGTTTGCAGTGCCTGCGTCCTACATCGATCGAACCTTGGGTATCGACCGAGCGATCGGCGAGATGAGCGACGAGTTCTAGGCCGCCCCGTTGGGGCTGCCCGGGTGCCGGTTCTTAGAGCCGGATTCGAATGTATGACCAGGTTCGACGGGTCGGTTACGGCATAATCAACACCGCACCGACTTCATGTCAACCAAATGCTTTTATTCGTTCCGTTATTGAACCGATCGCACTTGCAACGAAAGCTTCGCTGGAGACTCAGCAAGCTCTACTGATTCCCAGTCGCTTGTCGAATTTGTGAGGTTCTCCAAAGACTCGAGTTGCACAGTGACGCTTTGTGCAAGCGTCTCACCGGCTATGAAGTCACGGTTGGTAACCAACGCTTCTTCGACCTGCGGATCGCTGACCAAGAACACCAGATCGATGCGATCGGTGTAGTTGCATGCTTTGCGTTTGCGAAGGTCTTGAATGAGGCGAATCGCATCTTTGGCGATCCCATCTCGGATCAAATCAGGTGTTAACTCGGTGTTCAGAGCCACGACGCACGCACTTCCTTGGGAAGCCGCCCAGCCGTCTTTCGCAGCGAGTCGTACTTGGATGTCGTCCCCATCGAGTTCGATCGTCTTCCCATCGAGATCGAGGACAATTCTCCCGTTGCGAGTCATCTCGTCCATGAGTTGAGCACCGGAGACCGCTGCGAGACTACTTTTGAGTTTCGGCAACAATGGACCTACACGTGGACCAAGTTTTCTGAGGTTTGGTAGGACGCTGTAAGTGACGAATGGGCTCGATCCACTTGTGTAGTGAATCTCCTTGACGTTGAGTTCTTCGCGAACGATATCGTCGTGGGCCGCAAGCCATTGAGCATGAACTCCATCCACTAAGGTGACTTCCACTCTCGAAAGCGGTTGTCTTACCTTGAGTTTCGATTCCATTCTCGCGGATCGACCGAGGGAAGCGATTTGACGCAGAAGCCCCATTCTTTCGTTGAGGGTGTGGTCAGTTTGTGCAAAATCGCCGGTGGGGTAATCGCAAAGGTGTACCGATGCGCGAACTCCGGGTAAGCCAATTGCTAAATGCTGCCAGAGGGCTTCTGACAAAAATGGGGTGAAAGGTGCGATCAGCTTGGTGGTTACCAGCAAGCATTCGTACAGAGTCCAATAAGCATCGATCTTCTCGGTGGATTGCTTGTCTGAGGACCAGTAGCGGGATCGGCTGCGACGCACGTACCAGTTGCTCAGTGCATCGACAAAAGCGTTCAGCGATTGGCAAGCTCCGTAGCTATCGTAACGGTCCATGCGTTCGACAACATCGCGGCAGGTAGCTGCAAGTTCGCTGAGAATCCATCTATCGAGTTCACTGCGTTCTTCGATAGGGCGATAAGACTTGGCCTTGGCTAACTCCGAAGAAAGGAGTTGGTCGACTGGACCTTGCAATTCTGCTGGACCTACGAATCCGTCGATTTCCGCGTAGATCGTGAAGAAACTGAACACGTTCCAGAGTCGCAACATGAACTCCGGGATACTGTCGCGAATCGCTCGTTCAGAGTACAGAATCGAGTTCCATGGAGCTTGATTGGCGAATAAGTACCAGCGTAGAGCATCGGCACCATAGCGATCGAAGATTTCCTGAGGACTGCGATAATTTCGCAGCTGCTTGCTCATCTTGCCGGTCTTTTGGACGAAATCGCTGCCAACCGCACTGCGTGCGTCTTCTTCGGTGAGGAACCGTTGTTTCCCATCTTTGCTTTCGTACCATTCGGCCAACATCAAACCGAGGACGATGCAGTTTTTGAATGGGTGAGGGAATTCGACTGAGAATTCCGAATCCTTGGCTGCTGGAACATTGGCAAGTGCAGGGATCTTTACAGGAACTGAAGTGCTAGCCGATGGTGTATCGCTTTGAACTGGCGATTTACCGAAAAGCATGGTGCTGATAGCTAATTGCGAATAGAACCATCCTCGAGTTTGATCGATGGCTTCGCTGATAAAGTCCGCGGGGAATTGGGACTCGAATTGTTCTTTGCCTTTGTGAGGATAACCCCATTGTGCAAAAGGCATCGCACCGCTGTCGTACCAGCAGTCGATGACTTCGCTAACACGTTGCATCCTAGCGCCGGGGGCGAAGGGAGAATCGTAAGAGACCGCGTCGATATATGGTTTATGGACTTTCAAATCTTCGGCCAGCGAAGGGTTCGCCGCTTTGGCCTTGATCCACACATCGGTCCCCGCAACACCAGGCTTGGTGAGCAATTCTTCGTAGGAATCGATCGCTTCCATCTTTCCGGTGGCTTGGCAGACCCAAATCGGCAGTGGAGTCCCCCAATACCTCTCTCGCGATAGTGCCCAGTCGACGTTCGACTCCAGGAAATTACCGAATCGACCTGGGCCGATATGTTCGGGCAGCCAGCCGATTTTCGCGTTGTTCTCTAGCATCGCATCGCGAAAGTTGGTGGTTCGGATAAACCAGCTCTCGCGAGGATATTGAATCAAGGGATCTTCGCTTGCTCGCCAGCAGAACGGATAATCGTGTACGTATTGTTCTTGGTGCCAAAGCAAAGCCCGTTCGCGAAGTGCTCGCGTGATCGGCTTATCCGCTTCTTTGACCCACACCCCCTGGTAATCGGGGGCTTCGTCGGTGAATTTTCCGTCAGGACCAACGGCGCAGATCAAGCCTGGGCCGGTGCTCTCACTGAAACGACCTTTCTCGGCAATCAGCACCTCATAGTCGACTTCTCCAAAAGCGGGAGCAAGGTGAACGATGCCTGTTCCAGAGTCGATGGTAACGAAGTCGGCGTGGACGATTCGCCATTGTTTGTGCTGGGTTTCTCCTGAAAGCAATCGACCTGTTTCGTCATGCTTCTTATGGAAGTAATCAAAGGGTGGGACATAACGAAGCCCTACGAGTTCACTTCCCTTGAAGGTTCGATCGACCACAAGGGGCTTTTTGATCTTATCTCCGAGGGAGCTGACAAGTCCTTCGGCGACAATGAAGGGAGCGGAGTTTTCCGATGCATCCTCGGTGCGACACAGAGCATAGGAAATATCTTGGTGAATCGCCGCAAATTGGTTAGACGGAAGAGTCCACGGTGTGGTCGTCCAGACGATCAGTGAAGTGCCTTCAGGGAATCCTTGAGGAGGATTTACAATTGGAAATCGAACGTAAACGCTAGGGTCGGCAACTTCGCGGTACCCTTGTCCGACTTCGCCACTCGACAGGGCCGTACCCCCTTGAGCCCACCACCAAACGATTTTGTGTCCTCGGTATAGGAGGCCTCGATCGAAAAGGCTTTTAAGGGACCACCAAACGCTTTCGACGAAGCTTTGGTGGTAGGTTACGTAGGCTTCGGAGAGATCGATCCAAAACCCGAGTCTTTCGGTGACTCTTTCCCATTCTTGCATGTATCGCCAGACGCTTTGTTGGCATTTAGCGATGAAGGGTTCCACACCGAAGGATTCGATTTCCTCTTTGGAGTGGATACCTAATTCCTTGCAAACTTCCACTTCTACGGGCAAACCGTGCGTATCCCAACCCGCTTTGCGATTACACCAGTACCCCCGCATGGTTCGGTATCGGGGGAAAAGGTCTTTGATTGCGCGGGTCAAGCAGTGACCAGGGTGGGGCATCCCGTTTGCGGTTGGAGGACCCTCGAAAAAGACGAACGGAGTTGCACCCTGCCGTTGCGCCAACGACTTCTTATAGATGTCGTGTTCTTTCCAGAACTTGAGGATCGATTCTTCTTGTACAGGGAACTTGACGTCGGTCTTTACAGCGCGAAACATCGATCACTCATCATCGGAGAATTCAATGGCAGGTGTGTCGCCATCCACATCATCAATATCTTCTGCGTCCGGGTGGCCTTCGAGCATCCCGTCATCCGCCGGTTCGATTTCGTATTCATCTTCGAGTTCTTCCTCGAAGTCATCATCGAAATCATCGTCAAAGTCTTCTTCGTCGAAATCCTCGAAAGGGTCTGGCTCGTCCTCTTCTTCATCGACCGGCAGATCATCTTCTGGAAGATCTTCATCGGCGTCTTCGTCGTCATCGCCCCAAGAGTTTCGAACGATGGAACTACGACCTCCAAGCGGGGTTGGCTCAAGTACCCCAACGGAGGTTTGAAGGGCAGCTTCGAACCAATCGTCGACCGGAGCCCCGATATCCGAGGCGGGTTGACCGTAGGGTCGGGTGGCTGTGGCGAAAGTAGTTTGCGTCATCGTTTCAAATCTAAAGCCTTACGGCTCAACGCTTCAAACAATAGTCGGATCGAGTCGGACGCCCCATGGAGTCCGCGATAGCCCTAGTAGATTCGCTGTTGGTGGGCAACCTGTCAACCGCCGATAAGGGTCCGAGTTGCCAAAGGAAAAAAGGTTTCCGAGAAATTTCCTTTTTGCGGACAATATTCGGACAGGTCATGCGAAATGCCATTATCGGTTGCAACGGGGATTTGCAACGTTTCACAAGGGTTTTATCCTAAAAGGGGATGGTATTACCATGTTGAAGAAGTTTTTGATCGGATCGGTTTTGTTGGCTGGAACCTCTGGCCTACTTTTGGGGACTTCTACGGTCAGTTACGTACGAACCGGCTTCCATAGCTTGCGCGACTCGGTGAAGGATCAAATTCCCATCGAAGTCGAGATTACCAGAGCGCGCGACCTGATTACAAATCTCAAGCCGGAAATTGCTGAGAATTTGAAACGGATTGCACGAGAAGAAGTCGAGGTGGCGAAGCTTCAGCGAGAAGTAAGCACCAAGGAAACTGCTTTGTCTCAATCAAAAGACGCGATTCTAAAGCTCAAGGATGATGTTGAAAGCGGTGTAAAGTACGTTACTTACAGGGGCAAGAAGTACTCCGCCGAACAAATCCGTTGCGATTTAAGCGATCGCTTCAAGCACCATCAGTCGCTTGAACAAACGGCAGACAAACTCTCGAAAATCCTCGACGCACGCGAACGCAACTTGGTCGCCGCCCGAAGGAAACTCGACGAGATGCTGTCAACAAAACGTGAGCTTGAGGTGCAAATCGAAAACTTGCAAGCTCGCCTAACGATGGTCCAAGTAGCTCAGGCTGGAAGCGAATTCGCGGTTGACGACGGTGCGATCGGCCAAGTCCGTCAGGCCCTTGACGAGATTACGACTCGAATCGATGTCGCAGAAAAGCTAGTTCAAGGCTCGGAGCACTTGGGCATGATCCCGGTGGAGCCACAATCCGGATCGACTGATATGCTTGAGCAGATCAGCGAATACTTCGGTGCGGACCAGTCGCGTACCTTGGACGAGGATCCCTCGGCAGAATCCATAGATCATTTGGCTGAGGTTTCCCCCAACGGGAAATAGAATCCAAAGAGATCTCCGAAGTGATCATCGACAGAGATCATCGACCGGGAGTCTGCTTGAAGGTCTTAACCGCTGGACGAAATGGAGTAAACGATTCATGATGGAACATCATTGCAACTTTTCCTTGATGTCCCTGGTTGAACGTCGGATGCCCAAGCCTAGCGTGTTATGGATCGATGGTGTCGGAAGCTTTGCCTTGTGCGAACAGAGCTTCGTGAGTATTGGGCAGTCGTTCCCCGGGAACGACGTGGATTTAGCAATCCGAGGAGATTTAGGCCGAAGAGCTTGTGCAATCCATCATTCGAATGGCGAGCATTGGTTCGAGCGATTCCAACGTCACAGAGACTCACAGGAATCGAGCGACGCTATCCCCGACGATACACCGATCTTAATGAAGGATTCCGAGGTTTTTACAATCTCAGAACGTGTCAAGTTTCGGTATCGTCGATCTTCGCCATGGAGTAGTACAGCACGGCTAGACTTGGTCTCCGAGCACCGCTGGCAACCTTTCGTCGATGCGGTGATTTTGGTGGCAGGGAATATCCTCATCGGATGCGACTCGAGCTGTCATATCCAGTACCTTCAAACTCAATCACCAGCACCCGATTTACGAACTGACCAACGGCCTGATATCCATCGCGGTCTCGATCAAGTCCGCGACACAGGAAGATTTGTGTTGTTCAAAAACAATCAAGAGTGGCTTTGCCGCGTGTCCGGAAAAGAAAAAGTCTGGGTGGGAAATGAGCTTCAAAGCGCCTTATTTACCGTGAAACCCGGCCAACGAGTCCAATGCGATTCCTTGACTTTCACCCTCGAATTCTAGGTGATTTCTTAGATTTCTGATCGGAAATTCATCTGCCTGGATCGGGAGATAACTCGACATTAGCCTCCGATACGGGACAATACTTTTCAAAGCAATCCCTTGCAAGATCCTTGATTGGCCATGGTTTTATTCAAATTGCATGAAAAACTCCCTGCGACAAGCGATCCACGAACCACAGGTGTACGCATGAAGTTTCAATACGGAAATGGTGATAGCCCACTCGATGGGTACGTCATTCGCCGTGGAATCGGTGTCGGCGGGTTCGGCGAGGTATATTTTGCGGAGAGCGATTCGGGCAAAGAAGTTGCCCTCAAGCGGATCCAGAAAAACCTCGATGTGGAGATGCGGGGAGTTCGTCACTGTCTGAACTTGCGACACCCAAATTTAGTATCTGTCTACGACATTCGCTACGACGCCGACCAACAAGGTTGGATCGTCATGGAGTTTATCGAAGGCGAATCCCTACGCGATCAACTTGACCGCAACACCACTCTACCCGTACATGCCTATGAACGAGGGGATCCCAACCGGGTTGTACCTGTCTTTGCGCAAATGGTAGCCGGTGTTACCTACTTGCACGACCAGGGTATCGTGCACCGAGACTTGAAACCCGCAAACATCTTCATAGAACGTGGCTTGGCGAAGATCGGTGACTATGGGCTCTCGAAGTACATCAGCAGTTCTCGTCGCGCTGGGCAGACCGAAAGTGTGGGTACGTTTCACTATATGGCCCCTGAGATCGGTAAAGGTGAATACGGAAAAGAGATCGACATTTATTCTCTAGGTATCATCCTCTATGAAATGCTTACAGGTACCGTGCCTTTCGATGGTGAGAGCACCCAAGAAATCCTTCTCAAGCACTTGACCGACGATCCTGACTTGAACGTTTTGCCCCAAGGAATCGCGACGGTTGTTTCGAAGTGCTTGGCAAAGAATCCCACGTTGCGTTACCGTGATGGGAGGGAATTACTTGACGATCTAGGTTATACCTTGATGCCTGGTGGATTCGTCGCACAGCGGTCGCAGATTGACTTTCACCGACCTCACGAACGAGCTACCGTCTACGCAGCCACCATTGATGAAGAACGAAACTCCGCAGCAACTCGGCATGCAACGTCTGCCCAGACTGCAAATCGCCAACATGGATTCGATAGCCCAACGTCACGACCGACTACCCAAAACCAGCTTTCGCCTACTGAGCGACTCAACGCATTTTTCACGCTGGGGATAGATGGTCATCGCATGATGATGGAGCGTGAGCCACTCTACCTAATGCTTCGAAACACCATCAGCGGATTGCATGCGAGTACCAACGCGAAGAAGCTTAAAGATAAGCAATCGAAAAAGAACGCTGATTCGCAAGTGCTCGTCGCGATTCTTGCAATCGCTGCAATCCTTTGGATCTCGGCCTTGGGAATCATCGCTGCTTGGGGATTACTCGCTTATGCAGTCTATTACTCGCTATGGTTCTTCGGACACGTAACACCTCAAGATATTCAGAACGCTCGAGCCGGCGCATTTAACGCCGCAGCGCTGCAAGAGACCATCGGTTACGAACACCCGAGAACCTTGAACACCGGATCCAAAAACGTATCTTGGGAACAAACTAAAGGTAGCGGGGCTAGCATTTCGGCCACCCAACGCACCACTCCTCGCCCCCCTAAAGGGAGAACCGAGCTACGAAGGTGGCGTGATATTCAACGGATGGAGCTCGCAAATCGCAATCCTTGGGTTGTTGGTCATGAGTGGATTCGTGCTTTAAGTTTTGGAGGTCTCGTTTCTGCGGTACTCGCTGCTGTGGGTGGATTCCTTGCCATCAATGCAGGATTTTTAAAATCTAGTCGCCCTGAACTCGGAACTGCTCTTCCTTGGGCCGCCGTCGCTTGGATGGGAATTATGTCTGTGCTATCTACCTGGACAATCCTATCCCTTGCTCGAAGATGGGAGCAGCGAACCGAGGATTCCATCGCATTTCGATTCGCAATGTTCGTCGCTGGACTAATTCTCGGTGCTGTGAGCTTCCAACTCAGCGAGTTTCTCTTGGTACCTTGGGAAGCGGTTTCGAATCCGAATGCTGGAATTCAAATCAACATTGCCGATAAGAATATTCTCGAGAACACCTACAACCGAACTTGGAAGGGCTTTTACGACCCTCAAGGAATCCCAACACTTGCAGGACATATGGCCTACTTTGGATTGCTCTTCTGGATCGTTCGATGGTGGCGTCAATCGGACATGCTCCGAAAAAAGAAGATCTCATACTGGATCATTTGCTGGAGTATGCTCGCAGCCGGATTGGTGCAATTGCTATTCTATTTCCCATCCCCTTGGACTTATTGGTTCGCGGGTGTTACGTCCCTTGCTGTTCAAGTCGCTTCCCCTTGGATCGATCCGAACAACACAAATTATCACCACCGGATGCAGGATGCGTAATTTCCATACAGCATAACTGCCACACCGCAGGATTGCGGTTCCGCATTTGTTGCAACACCATTGGAGTCAGGGATATGAACAGCGAAAAAAAATCCGATTCGAACTGCAAAGCAACATTCAAAATCGACGGACCAACAGCCCACCCGAAGGATGTGATTATGCGTTCGAGATTACTCGTTAGTTTGGGTGTAATGGCCATTGTGGTCGTTGCAAGCCATAGCGCACGCTCCGCTTCGAATCAAGACTCGGATACCGTAAACCCAACCTATAATTCAGCAAGACAATCGCTGGAATGGATGACGAAGTCCCTGATGCGGGTTGCAGAGAAGCTTGACGAAGTCTCCTCGACGCTCGATCCAAATGCAACCGAAGACCAGATATCTCGCGATGTGAAACAGGCGATGCGTGAGGCATTTGCAGAGTTCTCAACGTGGCCAGGTGGACCAACGGAATCTTCCAATTCGAATAACGTATCGAAGAGTCTACCATTCTTAGGATCAAGCAAATCCACCGACCCTTCAAGCAAAAAGACTATTGCCGGTGAAGTCTCGTCCGATGAAGAGATAAAAGAACTCAATCGAAACAGCTTAAATCGATCAATTCAAAAAAACACAGTTTCACGTGTACCTCCTACGAGCGAACCAACTGTTCCATCCACTACCGCAGTTAACAAACTCTCATCGAATCAATTGGACAACCCAATCTGGGATGCGAACGCTCCTGCTTGGGTTCGCGATAACGTCATCGATGAGGAGTATGTGCGAATCGCCATTGAAAGTTCCGTCGAATCCTCACTTGAACAAAGCCGATCGGCTATGGATCAGCAAGCGCGCGAACAAGTTTTGAAGCTTCTCGACAAGCACGTGCTTAGCTATTCGTCGTCGAGCGAAATAACGGAGCTGACGGATGAATTCATAAAAACCGAAATACTCAAGGCTAATACTGAGTACGATCTCGTACTCGACCGCCCAAGTGGTACATATCATCAACTTTGGAAACTAGTCAGTATTGGTCCGGATGCCATGCATAAAATACGACGGTGGGATCGGGAAACTGCAACTCGAAATCGAGTAACTCAATCGGTTTCGCTTACATTCGCTTCGATCGGCGCGATGGCGTTTGCTTCGGGGATAAGCGGCTTGATTGCAAGGCGACAGACGGATAGAAAGCGGAACGGATGACGACGAACCTACCCGATATTGAGCATCATCTAGTCGACCGTATCCGGGCTGGTCAAACACTAGCTTGGCAAGACTTCATCGATCGCTTCGAAGGTCGACTGTTTTCGTACGTTCACCTGCGCATCATGGACAGAGCAGCTGCCGAGGATATCGTCCAAGAAACTCTTATCGGGTTTTTAAACAGCCTTCCGAACTACGATTGCTCGAGACCACTCGAGAGTTACTTGTTCTCAATTGCAGCTTATAAACTGACCGATCACTTGCGGCGTGAAGGCCGACGGTTTTCAGTACAACTGGTTACACAAGACAATTCCAGCGAAGCTTTGCAAAGGATGCCTTCCGGGGGAAGGCAAGCTAGTAGCATCGTCCGTTCCCACGAACAGAAGGACCGAGAAGAGGAAGCTTTAGTCGCTGCGTTAAGAGAGCAATTATCGAAATGGCAAGATCGCGGTGACTATCAAAAACTCAAGTGCATTGAGATGCTCTTTGTTCTCGGACTCGGTAACAAAGAGGTTGCTCAGTCGTTGGAGATCAGCGAACAGCAAGTGGCCAACTACAAGTCCGACTTCTTGACGCGAACTAAGTCTTTGATCCATCGGCAAGCTAATCGGGAACACTTTCCAGAGTTGGACTCGCAGTGACCAATGCCCGTCAATCCTGCCGGTAGAAACATGTCGCCATTTGTTTAATCGATTACATCGTTTTGATAATTGTATTGCGATCAAAGCGAACTTTGGCGTTATTCGCATAAGTGTCCTCCGGGTGTCGATAACCCAAGGCACAAGCGACTTTGGTCATGTATGGCGTTGAATCGAGACCGAGAATCGAATCGTATTTTGCCGGCTCAATGCCTTCCATTGGGCAAGTATCGATCCCGAGTAACGCCGCACTCGTCATCAGTTGCCCCAAAGCGATGTAAAGTTGGTGGGCTGCCCAATCGGGAATTTGGGATTCCTGACGCTCGATGAACCCAAGAACAACTTTTCGGTAGCCGGCTAATGATTCGATCGGGAGAGAGCGTTCGTTCGCCACATCTTCCAAAAATCGATCGACATAGGCGGTATTCATTGAGCGAAGCCCAGCGAAGACCACGAAGTGTGAGCACTCCTTGGGTTGTTGCTGCCCCCACGAAATCGCCGGTAGTTGGTCTTTAATGCTTTGGCTTGTAATGACGATGAATTGCCAGGGTTGCAAGCCAAAACTGCTGGGGGTTAGGATCAGCGAATCTTCAATAGCGTTCCACTGGGATGGAGGGATTTGACGGTCCGCATCGAATCGCTTCACTGCATAACGCCATCGTAGGGCTTGTATCAATTCATCGGTCGCAAGTTGCGGAGCAGGAATGTTTGAAGGGATAATTTTCGATCGATTCACAGTGTTGCTTTCCAAATTGGATGTTGGGGATGAGGGGATGCGAGTTGTTTATTAACGACGTTAGACCGCCGAGCATATTGTGTCTACGGCTGATGCGAGGCTGTTGGAATCTGTCATCTCGATGCGTTCGATGGTTGGCATCGAACGAAACCAAATTTCCTGACGACGGACAAACTGCCGCGTATGGATCGTAATCAATTCCTTCATGGACTTGTAATCTATCTCGCCAGCAAGGTACTGAAGTGGTTCTTTGTAACCAACTGCTTGAGAAGCCGTTCGGCCCAGTGTTCCAAACTTCTCTAGCAGCCCCTGAACTTCGTCGATCAATCCAAATTCAAGCATTTGATGGACGCGGTTTTCGACGCGGTGATGCAAGACGGCTCTATTCCAGCCCAAGACGAAAGCACGACTCTGGGGGGGAACGACGAATTTCTCAAATTGCGTTTGCCAATGACTTAAAGGCTTACCTGTTATTCGGGCTACTTCTAGCGCCCGAGTCATACGCCGAACGTCGTTAGGCATGATTTTTTTCGCCGAGAGTGGATCGACTTGAGCAACACGTTCGTGTAGTCGTTCCGTGCCAACTTCGGTGACCTCAAGTTCAACGGCTTTACGAAATTCCCAATCCGCTTGTGGCCCTTGAAAGAATCCGCATATCAATGATTTCAGGTACAGCGGGGTCCCGCCAACGAACAGGACTCGTCTCCCTCGCTCTTTGATCTCCGAGACAATGCGATGGGCGTTCGTCAAATACTCTGCAACACTGTAGTCTTCGTTCGGATCCCGAACATCGATCAAGTGATGCTGGATTGCTGTTTGTTCTTCTCGCGTTGGCTTGGCTGTGCCGATATCCATTCCACGGTAGACCGCCATCGAATCGACGGAGATGATTTCGGCGTCGATTCGCTCCGCCACTCGGAGGGCTACCTGCGTTTTTCCAGAGGCGGTCGGGCCGGTTAAGTAGAGGACTTGGTCCAATGGGGCCAAAATCCAATCGCTGGGTATCCCAGAAGTTTCCATACTTTCAGCTTCTCACTTGCACGAACATGGCAACCAATTCGACCGATCGACAGTGATCTTACATGATCGTTTAGGGTGGTTTTCCCCCGAGTTTCAACACGGCAAATGGTAGTTGCGAGGCAATCGGCAGGAAAATCGACAGTTTGACCCGCGGTAGATGACTTGGAATCGACAAACATACAGAAAATGCCTACGATTGCCCGCAATTGGGGGAGGTTCAGAGCCTCCCTTCCTTCCAAAAAGTCCTGCTTAACTCCGCAAGCGTACTCACTTGGTTTAGCATTATGGCTTCTGATATTTTAGATCGGCTGATGGAGCAACTGCACCAACGGGCCCGTGAACTACCCGACGGATCGTACACGACCAAACTGATTCGTGGTGGGATTCCTAAAATGGGTAGCAAAATCCTTGAAGAAGCCCTGGAAGTAATCGAATCGGCTCGCGAGACGGGCGATGAGGGCCGTGAGCACATGGTGCGTGAAGCGTGCGATGTGCTCTACCACTTGTGGGTCCTCCTAGCGACGAAAGAAATTCACGTTGATGATCTCCGAAGAGAACTTCAGCGACGCGAGGGGACTTCGGGCATCGTAGAGAAGCAAAACAGAGAAGCAAAATCGTAAGTCGGGAGAATCGTCGTGAGTTCTGGAAGTGACTTGTTGAGAATCGGTGTACCGAGCAAAGGGCGTTTAAGTGAATTGGCAACCGAGTTGCTACTTCAAGCGGGTCTGCAATTTCGCCGACAGGATCGAGCTTTGTTCGCAAGGGTCAATGGGCTTCCGGCGGAGATCACATTTCTCCGCACCGATGATATCCCTACCCTTTGCGCCGAAGGTGCAATCGATTTGGGATTAACCGGGAGCGACTTGGTAGAAGAAGCACAAGCGGAAGTCTTGGTTCGCATGAAGCTTGGGGTTGGACGTTGCCGTCTGGCAATGTGTGTTCCGTTGCACGGTGACATACAAGCTCCGGTAGACTTAAAAAACAAACGGGTCGCAACAAGTTTTCCAAACACGACCAAGCGGTTTCTAGATAGCCATGGTGCACCAGTCCATTTGGTTCACCTCAACGGCTCGGTGGAAGTCATGATTTCCTTAGGTGTCGCCGATGCGATTGTGGACCTTGTGGAAACAGGAAGCACATTGGCCGCGAATCAGCTACGGATTCTCGATGTGCTTGGGGAATACGAAACGGTTCTGATCCAATCTCCAAAATGCCGTGATCTGATCACCGCAGACCGGATTGTTCGGCGTCTCGAAGGGGTCGTGATCGCACGCGATTATTCTCTGTTGGAATATAATGTACCCAGAGACCATCTTTCGGCAGCGGAAGCCATCACACCGGGATTTACTTCACCGACCGTCAATAGCTTGGAAGATCCAAAATGGTGTGCCGTTCGCGCGATGGTCAAGCGGAAGGAAGTGATTGCCATTATGGAGCAGCTCGAGCAAATCGGCGCGACCGCCATTCTTGAGTTTTCCATCAACAACTGTCGAATTGATTCCGGTTCCTGAGTTCCGATTGCGCGCGGTTTGGAAACACAGAGACACAGAG
>Ga0315899_10003250_pt1 | contig 17744 bp, 15 predicted proteins | sample LakEriMetagenome_2_FD_203518 | JGI IMG/M metagenome (GOLD analysis project Ga0315899, IMG submission 203518) | Freshwater fungal communities from buoy surface, Lake Erie, Ohio, United States - Buoy 4 MA112 | ecosystem: Environmental > Aquatic > Freshwater > Lake | place: USA: Lake Erie, Ohio... | reverse complement strand
GTTTATTTTGTGTATGCGGAAATAGATTTTGCGATAAAAAATCTTTCCAATTGGTTAAAACCCCGCAGTGTCGCTGCCGGCTTGAGTAGTTTTTTCACAAAAAACAGAATATTTTATGAGCCAAAGGGAGTGTCTTTGATCATTTCCCCATGGAATTATCCATTTCAATTACTGATCGCGCCACTGGTTTCGGCAATTGCAGCGGGTAACTGCGCTATGCTTAAGCCTTCTGAATTAAGTCCTGCTACTACATCTTTGTTGTTAAAATTGATCAATGATAATTTTGATTCAAAGGAAGTTGCTTGTTTTGAAGGAGGTGTTGAGGTATCAGAAGCCTTGTTGGAATTGCCTTTTGATCATATTTTTTTCACCGGAAGTCCGAAGATTGGCAAGGTAGTTATGGCTGCCGCGGCCCGGCATCTGAGTTCTGTCACGCTTGAACTTGGGGGTAAATCGCCTGCAATCATTACTGAAGACGCAGATCTTCAGAAGTCTGCAGAAAAGATCGTTTGGGGGAAGTTTATCAATTCCGGACAGACCTGTATTGCCCCTGATTATGTTTTGATTCATTCTAGCAAGGAACAGGAATTTCTGAGCCTTGCCAAATTAAAGATTGAGCAATTATTTTACAATAATAATGTGCTGGATAAGAGCAGTTATGGTAAAATCATTAATTCAGGCCACTATCAGCGATTAGAAGCATTACGGGATAAAGCAGTGAAAGACGGCGCAATCGTTGTAAAAGGGGGAACAGACAGTGTTGATGACCAAACTCTTGCTCCGGTATTGTTAAGCAATGTTTCGGCATCTTCAGCCATTATGCAGGAGGAAATATTCGGTCCGCTTCTACCCGTAATCAGCTATGAATCTATTGATAAAGCCATAGAATTCATTAACCAGAGACCAAAACCGCTTGCATTATATGTTTTTTCGGGTTCAGGAGAAGTGATCAAGGATACCATCAGGCAAACCTCGGCTGGGGGTACATGTGTGAACGACGTGGTCATCCATATTTCAAATCCAAATTTACCTTTTGGGGGAATTGGAAATAGTGGTGCAGGAAGTTGTCATGGTTTCTTCGGATTCAAAGCTTTTTCGCATGAGCGGGCAGTGATGTTTCAGTCAAAAATGGATTTCAGTAAAATTGCATATCCGCCGTATTCAGAGAAAAGAGGTCTATTAAAATGGCTTAAAAAGATTATGTAATGATTGATGTTTTGCATCTTTTTCCGGCACTCAACACCTCGCTTATTGAGGTTCTTGCCGGACTTGATCGTAAGCAATGGAATAATGATACACTGTGTAAGCAATGGAAAGTAAAGGATATAGCGGCTCATTTACTGGACAGTGCGATTAGACGTTTAGCGATTGGTAGGGATACTTATCAGATTGACTTTCCCGAAATTCAATCAGAACAGGGTCTTCTAAACTATATTAATGAGTTCAATGCAGACTGGGTGCAGGCTTATAAAAGAGTAAGTCCTGAAATCCTTGTTGAACAGTTGCAGCTTAATCAGTTGCAGATGCTTGAATATCTCCACAGTCTTGATTTGGATGCAAAATCCATTTTCCCGGTTTCGTGGGCGGGTGAACATATATCCACAAACCGTTTTGACATTGCACGTGAATACACAGAAAGATGGCATCATCAGCAACAGATCAGGCAAGCAGTTGGAGCCAAATCTATTACGTGTAGAGAATTGTATAATCCCTTTCTTTTGATTTGTATGCAGGCTTTACCTTATCATTTTAGAAATTTTAAATATCCTGAAGGTACATTAGTGCGGTTAGAGATAGTTGGAGATGCTGGAGGAGTATGGTCGATTATTAGAAGAGGTTCAGGATGGGAATTCAGCACTGAGTCGGGAGAAATAGCTTCTCAGATTTATATTGATCAGAATATTGCCTGGATACTTTTATCTAAAGGAATAGAAATAAACGAGGCCAAACAATACTGGCAGGTAATTGGTGATCAGGAGCTGGGTATGCATGCCCTGGCCTTGCATACATTTATGGTTTAATAAAAATTATTATGAGCATTGACTTAGAAAAGCTAAGGTTTCCGATAGGGAAATTTAAAATTGAGCCTATTAAGGAAGAAGATTATCCTGTTTTAATTGAGGAATTAGCTGCATTACCCGGTAAAATAAGGGCGGCAGTAAATGGATTAAGCGATGAACAGCTCGATACTCCATACCGTGAAGGTGGTTGGACTTTGAGGCAGGTGGTTCATCATTTACCGGATAGCCATTTAAACGCATATATGCGTTTTAAGTTGGCATTAACCGAAGATCTTCCAGTTATAAAGCCTTATGAAGAAGGTTTATGGGCTGAATTTTCAGAAGCAAAATATGGGCCGGTGATTGATTCACTTGATCTTCTTGATAGTTTGCACAGGAGGTGGGTATCATTTTTGAAAACCCTGAAGCATCAGGATTTTCAAAGAGAATATTTTCATCCCGCTCAGGGAAGGAATTATGTTTTGAGCACAGTGCTGAGTCTCTATACATGGCATGGTAAACATCACCTTGCTCATATAACCGAGACAAAGTTAGCAAATGGGTGGAAATAAAATGCCCCATTGGTCTTATACTATAGTGCATTTTTATATTTTTTAATTATTGAGCACCTGTTTTAGCTTCTTGTTTCATGGGCTCATTTGCAACGATAACGATTTCGACACGACGGTTTTGAGCTTTACCTGCATCGGTTTATTTATCAGCAATTGACTCAGTTTCACCTCCAAATCGGTATTCAAACGGTTAAATCTAATACCCTGGGCTTTGAATGGTTCAATAGGCTGCTCCAATGACGACCAATTACTGTGCCTTTTTGCGTTTTGGTTGTGGTAGCATAAATTTGAAATAAAATTGCGGAAGCAGCGATTTACAACTCAAGTCTTGCTATTTTATTCTTTGTATTTTCACGATTACTTTTTTGACTTCCAAGATATAGGTCAAGCCATATGCCAAATTGGATTTAGTTTTTTAGAATGTACTTTTACATTCAACATATATGAATAATAAGAAGGAAATTAATTTATTGGGATGCGGTTGGCTGGGCTTTCCTTTGGCTCTCAGCCTAATTTCGCGTGGTTTTAATGTAAAAGGAAGCACAACAAGCCCCGAAAAAATGCAGGTACTAAAAGCAGCTGGAATTGACCCATTTTTAGTACAATTTGATCAATCTCTTCCTGAACCTGATTTGACTAAGCTTTTAGATGGGGATATTCTGATCGTTTCTCTTCCACCAGGGAGAAGAACTGCAGATGGGCCTGATAATTATAAAAGAATGGGTGAGATTCTGACTACAAAGCTTCCTAAAAGTAGAATCTCTAAACTAATCTTTATCAGTTCAACATCGGTTTACTCCGACAGTAATAGTGTATTAACAGAAATTTCTGAAATCTCTCCTCAAACTGCATCAGCGAAGATAATTGCAGAAATTGAAAAAAGTTTGTTAGCGCTACCAATACAGGTGATAATATTAAGGCTCGCCGGATTATTTGGCCCGGGTAGATCTCCCGGAAGATTTTTCTCAGGGAAAACCAATATTCCCAATGGATTAGCACCTGTAAATATGATTCACCAGGAGGAGGTCGTTTCCCTAATTAATTCCCTGATTGATTCTGATAGTGCCAGTGGCGTGTATATAGGTTCTACTCCATCACATCCCACAAAAGAAGAATTTTATACGCTAGCAGCCCATATTGATAAGCTACCTGAACCTGATTTTATTCCCGAAAAGCTGAGTTGGAAAATTGTGGAGAGTGAAAGGGTGGAAAAGGAATTGGGTTTTATATATAAATTCCCTAACCTGATTGATCGCCTTAATAACCTCTGAATTTTATTAACCAGATGGAGATTAAGATTGCAGATGAAATGACGTTCTGGAGATCGGGCATCTTAAAAATTGGCCTACCTGTTTTTTATGCATCTTTCATAATCTTTGCTTAAATTTATAGCTTAACCAGTTAAAAGAAATGTAGAAGATTAATTATCTCCTCTATATTTCCAGTTATAATGTTTGTATGAATAAGTTTTTTTCTTTTCTTGGACTTATTTTATTTTTCAGCAACAATTGCGATGCAGCTCAGCCTGATTCTTCAGTAATTAGGCGGTTAAATGAGTTGTCGGCGATGGTTCAGAAGAAGTATGCACCTGACAAAAGAGTAGAATTTTATCAATTAAAACAGCAAAATTCAAGTCCATTAACTTTTAAGCTTGAATCCAGCAGGCCTGAATCAGCAACTGAGTTAAAGTCTTTATTGAGTGCCGAAAACCTTCCTGTTCAAATTAATGAGGAGTTTCTTCCTTCAAAAGATCTTGGAGAAAAGATTTACGGTATTGCAAATTTATCAGTCATAAATACAAGGTACGGTCCTGATCATGCAGCAGAAATGGCCACTCAGGCCGGCTTAGGAACACCACTTAAGGTTCTAAAAAAGGAAAGGGGTCACTATTTTGTACGCACACCTGATAATTATCTTTCATGGACTGAATCTGCCGGTGTGACTCTTTTAACTAAAACAGAATTTGAGAACTGGCAAACAGCAGAAAAATTAATTTATACTGATCTATACGGTCAGGCTTATTCGGAGGCATCTGAGACATCTTTGCCTATTTCTGATCTTGTGGCCGGTAATATCATGCAGTTAATCAGCGAGTCGAACGGGTTTTATAAGATTTCCTTTCCCGATAAACGAATGGCTTATATCTCAGTAAAAAAAGCCCGCTTATTTGATCAGTGGAAAGATCTTCCTGACCCTGGTGCAGAGGAGATTCTAAGAACTGCCCGGAATTTTTTAGGTATTCCCTATCTTTGGGGAGGAACTTCAGTAAAAGGAATGGATTGTAGTGGTTTTACAAAAACAAGTTATTTTTTGAATGGCATTGTGCTTCCAAGGGATGCTTCTCAACAAGCACTAGTTGGTGAGAAATTAGATATCCATGCAGGTGACACTGTAGATATTGCTAAATCATTAAAAACTCTAAAAGCTGGTGATCTATTATTTTTTGCTGCAAATAAGCAAACCAGACGTGTAACGCATACAGCTATTTACATTGGCAATGGTGAATTTATTCAGGCTGCTGGTTTGGTCCGAATTAACAGTATGATCAAAGGAGCCAATAATTACGATGATTTTCAATCCAGAACAATGGTAGGTGCCCGCCGGATGCTGACTGCTATCGGTGAACCTGAAGTAACACGTGTAAATAAACATCCTTATTATCAGAGGATTATAAATCAATAATTGTAAACTAATCAAATAAATTATATGAATATTTTCGTTGGAGGACTTCCTTTTAAAGTAGATGAAAGCGAGTTAAGAGAAATTTTTGAAAAATACGGTGAACTTACTTCCGTAAAACTGATCATTGACAAGCAAAGCGGCCGCAGCAAAGGCTTTGGTTTTGTTGAAATGGCAGATGATGAAGCTGGTCAGCAGGCAATTTCTGCTCTTGATGGTACCGAATTATATGGCCGCACTATTGGAGTAAGAGTTTCTGAAGATAAAAAGCCGGATAAAAGATATTGAGTTATTAAAGGAAATTACTCTTTAATAGTTTAATATTTTTTTGGTACAGAAATTGATATTGTCAGTATAGGTTTGCTTTTAGGATGCTATTTTTTATGATCTTATAATCATATTTAAAGTAACATTTGAATAGCAATTGCCCAATTTTTTAATACTAACTAAGTAAATTATTATTTTTGATTTTTAGGATTTAGATTTCTAAAGAATGTCATAGTCCTGTTTAATAGATAAAAAATTATAAAAAAAACGTTTAATCATTATGAAAAAATTAATCATTCTTTGCAGCATTGTATTTTCATTTGCAGCTGTTACAGCATTTAATGTTGTCGAAAAGGCTGAGTTCAAATTCGAAAAAGAAACGCATGATTTTGGCAAAATCGCTCAAGGTAAGCCGGTAAGTGTTGAATTCAAATTTACCAATACTGGCGATGAGCCCCTAATCATAAGTAATATTGAGAGTGTATGTGGTTGTACTGTACCTAAATATACCAATACACCGGTATTGAAGGGTCAAACAGGGTCAATAACTGTTACTTACAATGCAGCTGCAATTGCTCCATTCAGTAAAGGGTTAACGATTAAGTCGAATGCCAAGACTCCAATAAAAGTGATTTACATTAAAGGAGAGGTTGTTGCTGCTTCTGCAGAATAATTTCAATTGTTAAAGAAAAGACCTGTGAAATCTATTCACAGGTCTTTTTTGTTTTCTAAAGGTGAGTTTGATCTAAAATCTTGCCGGTCAATTTTAGGTTGCCAAATTTTCTCTTGTTTTACAAAGCAGGGTCTGTTTCTCTTCGCTTATAGCAGCCCCGTGTTCTGCCCTATTTTTTTGCTGAAAATTTCCCTGTGGTTGGTGTTTTCACCAACCATTTTATAGATGGTTCTTGGTACGGTGAGAACACCGACCAAAGGGGGTTCCAGCTTTCGCTGGAATGACAATGATTTCTTGCCGGAAATACTCCGGAGGAAAGGGCTGAAGCAACCTATAAGACACAGATTTCAGTTTCAACAATCAAATATTTTCGTTCTAGAGCCTTATCTAATCAATTATTCCCGTTCCCTAAATCGAACACAGACTTTCTTAAATTCCTCTTACGTTCATTTTGAGTGTATAAACTGCCTTACTGGCAGTCATAAACAAAATATCTCTATTTTTCCCTCCAAAGCAAACATTCGCGGTTGATGCAGGAATTTCAATATGCTCTATTTTTTTACCCTCCGGATTAATAACTGTTACACCACCCCTGCCGGTTAAATAAAGATTTCCCCGATTGTCTAAAGTCATTCCATCTGATCCCTGATCAAAAAATAAGCGTCGGTTATATAATTTTCCATTTTTTCCGATATCATATTTGTATGTTTTTTTATCACCTATATCAGCAACAAACAGGTTTTTTCCATCTGCCGAACCGATTATACCATTAGGTCTTACAAAATTACTGTCAAGAAGAATGGCTGTTTTTGAACCTTTAGGAAAGTAGTAAACACTCTGGTTACTCAGGTCGGGTTTTTTTCGTTCCCAATAGGGCCGCTGATAATAAGGATCTGTAAAAAATATCCCTCCTTTGGCATCTATCCAGAGATCATTAGGACCATTAAATCGTTTGCCTTCAAAATTATCAAGCAAGACTTTTACTTTTTTGTCGGGACTTATCTGCCAGATTTCATTTTTTTCATCTGCCGCAGTAATCAGATTCCCCTTTTTATCGAAATACATTCCGTCGGAATGCCCCGTTTTATCCATGAAAAGACTTAATTCACCTTCAGTGCTGTATTTCCAGATCTTTCCTTCAACGATATCGGTGAAGAAAACATCCCCGTTTTTATTTACAGCTGGTCCTTCAGTAAATTTGAACTGATTTGATATTAAAACTGGTTTTGCGTTTTCTGCTATAATCCCTGACTTTTCATCTTGAGGATTTTTAATGGTCGAAGTGCTTAAATTCCAGATGGTAAGCGGAATTAGCATGCTTTGGATTGTGAATCTCATAATGGTTATGGTTTATTGTTTATAATGAAGGAGTTTTACCCCCATCCACAGGTAAATTGATACCATTAATATAGGAGGCAGCCGGACTTGCCAGAAACGCAATTGCCGCCGCTACCTCATTAGAATCGGCTATTCTGCCTGCAGGTATGGTATTGATCATGTCAATTTTTACCTCTTCCTTTGTTTTATTCTCGCGTTCTGCAATTGATGAAATGATCGATTGCAGTCTGCCCGTCATAGTAAAACCTGGTAATACATTATTCACCGTAATGCCAAATGGTCCGAGTTCAAGAGCCAGTGTTTTAGCCCAGCTTGCTACAGCGCCCCGAATAGTATTAGAAACTCCAAGACCTTTTAAAGGTGTTTTTACCGAGGTGGAAATAATATTGATAATGCGCCCGAATTTATTTTTTTTCATACCAGGCGATACTGCCTGTACTAGTATTTGGTTACAGACCAGATGCATGTTAAATGCATTGATAAACTCATCCGTTCCTGCATCAATTGCCTGTCCACCAGTAGGGCCTCCGGTATTATTGACTAAGATATCGATTTGATTATTGGTTAAATACTCATTGATGATAAGTTTCAACTGAAGCTGATCCTGGAAATCGGCAATAAGGTAGTGGTGCTTTTGATTCTGATTTGAAGGTAATTCCTGAAGCACTTCCTTGAGTTTATCTTCATTGCGTGCCAAAAGCGTAATTTCAGCGCCCAGCAAGGCAAGTTCAATGGCACTGGATCTACCAATTCCCTGAGTGCTACCACAAACCAAGGCCCTTTTTCCGGTTAAATCTAAATTCATATAAATTCCGTTTTAAACAGGTTAAGATAATACTGAAAAATACTGCTCCAGTTCCTGAAGTGTGTTTGAATTGGTCGCAATATCTTTGATTATCTTCCCTTTTTCCATTAATAATATGCGTTCACAGACATCCGTTACGTGGTTAAGGTCATGGCTGGAAATTATTGTTGTAATGTGTTTTTCTTTGCTGATATCTTTAACCATATTCTTCAAACGGATTTGGGTACTGGGATCAATATTGGCGAAGGGCTCATCAAGCATTAGAATCTGGGGGTTCTGAATCATACAGGCAGCAACCCCAACTTTAGTCTGGTTACCTTTAGAAAGGTCGCGGATATATTTCCCTTTCTTTAAGATCTCACCATTAAAAAAGTCTGCAAATACAGGGAGTTCCGAATCAACCTGAACTTTACTTTTATTGTGCAGGCCGCCAATAAAATGAAAATATTCTTCAGGTGTCAAATAGTCAATGAGAAATCCTTCATCAAGATAAGAGGCGGTATAGTCTTTCCATGATTCACTTTCTGCAACATTTTTTTCATCCGAAAGCACTTCTCCTGAATCAGGCCTGATTAAATCAAGCATCATACGGAAAAGGGTGGTTTTACCTGCCCCATTATTTCCAACAAGGCCGATTGTCTCTCCTCTTTTAATCGTTAATTCAGGAATATTGACAACCGTTACCCCGTTATATTGTTTTTTTAAATTACTTATCCCAATCATATTATTTATTTCTAAAACCTTCTGCGATTAAATATCTTTTTTCCTGAAACCTCTTTACCAGTTTATTGATCCAAAACTCCCTGCTGATGATAAATATCATTCCGATTACTGCAATCAGAGCCAGTCCAACTTCCGGGTAACCTAATAGATCAAGCGGGAAATAAATTACGAACGGAGCAAGCAGAAGTGGAATACTGAGTATCCACTGAGATGCTCCAACACCCTCCCAGTTAAATGTAGAACTCTTGCTCAGGTCAATTCTACGATAGTTTTGGTTTGCAAAATAAAGTACCAGTAATGTATTTACTCCCAAATTCCATATGAACATGATGAAATGCACAATCAAAATCTTCCATCCAAAGTATACATAAGGAACAGTCAATAAAAAACAGATGGAGGAGAAGAAAGTGAACAGCAAGAATTTCGATCTGAAAAAATCCATTGCACTGACTTTACTTACTAAAATTCCGTCGAAATGGGCACTTTGCCAGCTAAACATAAACTGCCCATAATTGATTATGAAAATACCGGTCATGAACATCCCGCAGAATATGATACGTGAATATCCCGAAAAGGTTGGATTGGTATAGAAAATTAGTCCGTAAAACATAAACATCAGACTCATTGTTACAACAGAGCGCGGACGTTTATTTCTAAGAATCAGCTTTAACTCATTGGCTACCAGATCTCCGGATTTACCAAACCTGTTTAGGTAAGGAATTTCAGTACTTGATTTATGCGAATTATCTGCTGTATGAAGTTCCTCTAAATAGAGGTTTGATTTGAGGTAACGGTAATTGATTATATAGGCTACCAGGGCTAACAACGAAAATAATAGGCAGTAAAGAGGTTCAGCCAAAACAATCTTGAATAATACTGAAGAAACTGTTGAGATTGAAAAGAGTTTGAAGTAAAAATCAAGTGAGGCTAATAGTATCAAAGTGCCAAAGAAGATCAACATCCAGATAGCGTTCAAATTCACTTTTCTTTTAATCCAGAGACTAAAAAAATGATTGGAAATCGTGAGTCCTATGATTGAAACAAGCAAACTCCAGAATTGGGCATGACCATGTTGTGGTATAACTATTTTTATGAGTAGTGGCAATGACAATAAAATCGGGGTCAGGTTAAATGTTGTCCATAAAGATGTTATGGAAAGATAATTTATGAGTTGATTTTTTTTAATTCTGAGATGCAGATATGGCCTTACACTCAATGTTGGTAATTCTTGCATTTGAAAACGAAAGAGAAGATCCATTAAAAAATAGTATAGAATATAGCTATTGAATGAGTAAAGAATATCTTGCTCTGGGTTTGTCCTACTTAGAATCCGATCAAGAAAAAAAGCAACGACAAGTACATTCAGAAGTAGATATAGAATAAGTATCCCCATTACCACTCTCATGGCAACACTTTTTCCTGTATTTGTTGATCGCCAGAATGCTTTAGACTGGTGAATTAAAAAAGTTAAAGTCATATTTGAAGTTAAATAAATTAATAAAAACTTAATATTTATACTTCCCCTTCCACAGTGTTTTAAGTCGCTCCCGAAGTTTTTCTTCTGCAGCATTATTGCCGGGGTTATACAGTAGGGTTCCACTTAAATTTTCTGGCAGGTATTCCTGTGCTGTAAAATTATCTTTATAGGCATGAGAATATTCATATTCCTTGCCATAGCCTATATTTTTCATGAGTTTGGTTGGTGCATTTCGCAGGTGCAGCGGTACAGACTGGTCGCCGGTACTTGCTACAAGTTCCTGGGCTTTACTAATTGCCTCGTAGCTTGCATTACTTTTTGGTGATGCTGCTAGATAAGTAACAGTTTGTGAGAGAATAATTCTTGACTCGGGCCAGCCGATTACATTAACAGCCTGAAAACAATTATTAGCCAGAAGTAACGCATTTGGATTCGCATTTCCGATATCTTCAGATGCAAGGATCAGTAAGCGTCGGGCTATAAATGACGGATCTTCACCTCCTGCAATCATTCGGGCCAGCCAATAGACTGCTGCGTTCGGATCACTTCCGCGGATAGATTTTATGAAAGCGGAGATAATGTCGTAATGCTGTTCACCGGCTTTATCATAAATGGCCATATTTTGCTGTACATGTTTCATCACCAATTCATTGGTGATGCTTATATCCTGTTTGCCAGCAGCATTAACCACAAGTTCCAATACATTCAGCAGCTTTCTTGCATCTCCACCGGATAGACGCAATAGGGATTCATGTTCTTTGATATTGATCTTCCTATCTTTTAGGTAGCTGTCTTCTTTAATTGCTTTGTTCAGTAATTCAAGTAGATCTTCTTCCGAGAGGTTTTGTAGTATATAAACCTGACTTCTTGATAAAAGAGCTGAAATAACCTCAAATGAGGGATTTTCAGTTGTCGCACCAATTAATGTAACTAAGCCACGCTCAACTGCTCCTAGTAAAGAATCTTGTTGGGATTTTGAGAAACGGTGAATCTCGTCAATGAAAAGTACAGGTAGATTTTCATTTTCCTCCTTTAAGATCGATGCCTTTTCGATGACCTCCCTGATATCTTTGACACCTGAATTTATTGCACTCAGACTAAAAAACGGTCTATTTAGCTGCTTTGAAATAATTAAAGCTAAAGTGGTTTTCCCAACTCCCGGCGGCCCCCATAGAATCAGTGAAGGAAGCATTTCAGTTTCAATTGCAAGTCGCAAGATCGCCCCCTTACCAACCAGATGTTTCTGTCCGACATAGTCATCGAGTGTATTCGGACGCATTCTTTCTGCCAGAGGAGGTATTGTTGCCATTGATTTTTGTTGAACCTTGATGTAAAAATCGTTAAACTGCGCTTTATATAATCAGTTCTTTGTCATTTAATTTGTCATACTTTAAAAAACAGATTATTAATCGTCTATTGTGTGAGGTTAATTGCTTTTTTTATGCGGACAGTAATTTGGGCAGACTAAAAAACATTGTTTACTTTTCATTACAATTTACTTATGATTTACAATAAGCCTGTATTTTTCGAATTATTTTTCCGTTAATTCTCAAATCATCTTTTTTTAAAATGAATTTAAATTCATTAAATATTCCTGTTTTTCTATTAATTTTTTTCGCAGAAGTTTGTTCCGAAGGTCATACTTTTAATAAATCTACAATTCAAAAACCGGCATACTGGAGTGTTATTGATTCAAATCTGAAAGCTGATTTCCTGAAGGCTGAATTTAAAAAAAAATCATTAATTGGTGGCGATATTAATGTTTTCAAGAATTTCCTGAAGGCACTCAAGTTCTTTGATCAGTTGAAAGCAATTGATTCCTTCGCTCCAGTTTTCCCTGTCTCTGCAGGATTTTTTAATGGCTATCCTTCACCAGACTCTTTAAGTGCGTTTGACCAGCTAATTTTTCTTTCCAGAAATCTGGGAGATCGCAATGCAGAAGCAGGAGTATTAAATTCTTATGCAATAAGACATGCCATGAACGGAGAATTGGATGACGCTATCCGCCTGTTAAACAAAGCGATACTATTGAATTTGGAAATCAATCATATGGGTTCAGTCAGAAGTAATTATTTAACGCTGCAGAGGATAAACACATATAAAGGCAATCTTAGTGAAGCTTTAAAATTTAATCAGGCCATTATTGTCATCGATCAGAGTACAAAAAATAATAGATTATTAGCTGAAGCATTAATGGATCAGGCAGAAATTCTGACTAGTCAGAAAAGTTTTATAGATGCGGAATCTCTGGTTCTGAGAAAGGCTTTGCCTTTATATTATTATGGTTTGAAGGATAAAAATGGTACAATTCGCTGCTATGATCAGCTGGCAGATACCTATCACCAACAGAAAAAATTTACACAGGCTAAATGGTTTTACATCCAATCGAACATGCTGGCACGCAAAATTAATAGCCCTTTAGAAATTGTAGAATCATTAATAAACTTGGCGAATGTCAAAATGTCAATAGGTGATTATGAACTTGCCCTGTCAGATTATCAAGAAGCAGAACAAATAGCTCTAAAAAATAAATACAGCAAACAGTTAATCGAACTGAAGAGTTGCCTTTCGGATGTTCATAATAAATTAGGTAACTCCAATGCTGCAAGTTCTGCTTTTTCTGAGTTTAAGGTCATGAGGGAGACATTTTTGAGAACAATTCAATAAATGAAGCCATGTTGTTATTCCCTAATTCCTTTTTTAAGTATATTTAAATCCTGTTTAAAATGCATAAATATGCTATTTGGATTATCCTTTTTTAGGAGCTTTTCGTAGTTATGTTAAATTATTGGTACCCAATTAGATACTGTATATTTTGAAATGAAGTTAAAATCAGTTAAAGAGATGTTAAAGAGATTATGTCTGGCCTTATTTATTGTATCTGCATTAGCTTGTCAGGCCGACCCAAGGGTTAATATAGTTGTTTCAGAAAGTGATCTAAAACCAGAGCTACAACAATCGGTTATTGCAAAGTCGCTAGTAGAGTTACTGGAAAATTTTCATTATCAGAAGGTAGTGGTAGATGATACTTTTTCGTCAATCGTGTTTGATGAGTACTTAAAGGCATTGGATAATGGGAAAAGTTACTTCCTTCAATCTGATATTGAAGATTTTGAAAAATATCGATTAACAATGGATGATGATATCCGTTCTGGAGATTTGAGTGTTCCTTTTTACATCTTTAATGTTTATCAGAAAAGATATAATGACAGAGTTGCTTTTGCATTAAAGGAGATTTATAAGAAGTTCGATTTCACAAGTAATGAGAGCTATACCTACGACCGCGAGAAACTTCCCTGGCTTAAATCTGAAGCTGAATCAAATAACCTTTGGACTAAGCGGGTGAAATATGAGATGCTTAACCTGAAGGTTACGGGTACCGAGGAATCAAAAATTAAGGAGACTCTGAAAAAGCGATATGAGAATCTAGTTTCTCAATCTACCAAATTTAATAATCAGGATGTTTTTCAGATTTTTATGAATTCCTTCACTGGAACGGTAGATCCGCATACCAATTACTTTGTACCAAACAGGGCGCAAGAATTCAATGAAGACCTTGCCCGTACCTTTGAGGGTATAGGGGCAAGATTACAGCTTGAAAATGAGGTTGTAAAAATTGCAGAAATTATCCCTGGTGGACCAGCTTTCAAAGCAAAAACACTTGAAGTTAGCGATCGAATTGTTGCAGTTGCCCAGGGAAAGGACGGAGAATTTGTAGATGTAATAGGTTGGCGACTTGATGTTACTGTTACCAAAATAAAAGGCCCTAAAGGAACAATTGTTCGATTAAAAGTAATCCCTGCGGGTCAGGAATTATCTGCCACTCCAAAAATAGTTGAACTCGTACGTGACAAGGTGGTGCTTGAAGATCAGTCTGCAAAAAGAATAATAAAGACCGTGACACAGGATGGTAAATCATATAAAATTGGTATCATCCAGATTCCTGCATTTTATGCAGATTTTAAGGCAATGCAGGCCAGGGACCCTAATTACAAGAGTACCACAAGAGATGTGAAACTTTTACTTGATACCTTAAAGCGAGAAAATGTAGATGCTGTAGTGATTGATTTGAGAAGTAATGGAGGAGGTTCTTTACCTGAGGCGATTAGTCTAAGTGGTTTATTCATAAAATCCGGTCCTGTTGTACAGGTACGGGACAGAAGAAATAGTGTTGATATTGAAGAGGATGAAGATCAGTCTGTTGCCTGGACCGGGCCTTTAGGAGTATTACAAGATCGTTTCAGTGCGTCAGCTTCTGAGATTTTTGCGGGTGCAATTCAGGATTATGGACGTGGAATTATTATTGGAAATCAATCATACGGTAAAGGAACTGTGCAACAGGGAATAGATATGGGAAGGGTAATTGGCACAGCTGATAAATTAATGATTAAAGCTGCTCAAAGCGCGGGTAACAAATCTGGAGCTACAGTGAGTGCAAATGCACCACAATTTGGACAGATAAACCTAACTATGGCCAAGTTTTACAGGGTTAATGGCAGTACGACACAGCATAAAGGCGTCGTTCCGGATATAGAATTTCCAACAGTTTTTCCAAAAGATAAATATGGTGAGAGTTCTGAGCCGCGGGCATTACCATGGGATACAATTGCTCCAAGTAAGTACACATTGGTTGCCAATCTGGATGTAATAAAGGCCAAATTACTAAGCATGCATAAGGAACGTATCAAAAATTCATTGGGTTATCAGAATCTTCAGAAGGATATTGCTGATTTTGCAAAGCGTGAAGCCGAAACAACCATAACCTTAAATGAAATTCTGCTTAAGAAGGAACGTGACAGTCAGGAAGCAAAAGTTTTGGAAAGAGAAAATCAGCGACGTATTGCAAAAGGACTTCCTCCATTGAAAAAAGGAGAAACCAACCCTAAGGACGATTTAGATTTTATTCGCGATGAAGGTCTGCAGATTATGGCAGATTACATTAGGCTCAAATAAGCAAGACTTGATTGTATTTATGCCCGGATAAAAAGTTAGTTTAACGGCAGGTCAACTTAAATTGATTCTGGGATACATTTAAATTGAATGTTTTCTATATTGGATAGCAGGATTTGTTTCTTTTCTGTCCTTCTAGACTTGTGTTCTACCCTTATTTTTGCATCAGATTTAATAGATGTAAGGAAGTAACGTCCTGCTATTCGTAATTTGAAATGTAACGCGATTTCTTGCCGGAAATACTCTGGAGGAAGGGCTTAGCTAAGCTATAACACTCGTCTATTGCTTTTCAAAATCAATTATTTCGGCTCCGGAGCGCTACCAGATTAATTATAACCGTATTTTTTACCCTTTCTTAAACCCCATGGATAATAGAAGATTAATTGAATCCAACCTGTGGTATTAGCCTTGAGATTTCTTCTTATTCTCGGTTTCCATAATATTTATACTCATCATCTGTTCCATGGTACGCTTCATACCTTCTGGAGAACCATCAAGGAAAATGACATTCCCTTTGCCGTTCTCTGAGAAATGTTTGATTGCCTCAGTCCACATGGTAAACAAAATTACAGATGTATCAAGATCTGCGGTCTGCATTTCTTTAGCCGCATGGGTCATACCCTTAGCCACTTCTTCTCTGAAAAGTGCGATACCCTGTCCGCGTAATTGCGCCGCTTCACGCTCAGCATTTGCTGCGATCTTTATGGCATTACCCTCTGCTTCAGCAGCTTTGGTTTTGGTAATGAGTAATGCCTGTCCTTCATTTTCTGCTGCGGCTTTCAGATTATTAGATGCAACCACGCGGCTCATTGAGGTTAGGATCACCTCGTCAAAAGTGATATCATTGAGCTGAAGATCCTGTAAATGATAACCCCAGCTTTCTAATACTACATCTATTTCTTCTTTCACATGATCTACAATATCCTTGCGAAGGCTTAGAACTTCAGATTGCTTTTTACTTGCAACAAACGAGCGTATCGTTCCTTCAATAGTACGGATAAGAGCTTGCATCAAATTCTGCTCATTAATAAACTTAAAAGCTACATTTTTTATAGTCTCTTCATCCGGATTGTTGACTGAATAAAGTACCATCGCTTTAAAATACACATTAGCCTGATCTATAGTAACTGCCTGAAATTCCAATTCAACCGAACGGTTCTGAATGGAAACCCTGGAGTGAATCACCTCAATCAGCGGAATTTTAAAGTTTAGTCCGGGTTTAAGCAATCTTCTATACTTTCCAAATATGGTTACAACACCAATTGTTCCCTGTTTAACTGTTACAAACGAGCTAAATAGGATTACAAATGCAATAAATATTAAAAAATAGCTTGTATACATAGTAGTGAAATTTACGGAAGATACGTAACAAAAACTGTTTTCGGCTAGGTATCTTTAGAATAGATGCTAATTACACGATAAATCTTATTGACCAAATGCCAGAAATAGTATTGTGTTAGTTGATTAAATTGACAGTTGAACCAAGCCAAAACAAAAAAACCGTACTTTCTAATTTACGGTGTTAAACAGTTAAAAAAGAATGTAATTTTTGGAGTTGTTAATCTCTCAGAGAGGCGAGTAAACGACCGCCTTTATAATAATATTTTCTCCAGTAAGCCTCATCAAGATCGCTGATCATTACGCCCTTACTGGTTGAAGCATGTGCAAATTTATTATTTCCCATATAAACACCCATGTGTGTAATTGAGCGACTTCCTATTTTGAAAAATACCAGATCACCTTCTTTTAACTCTGATTTGCTGATCGGGTTAACCATACTGAATATGTTTCTCGAATTATTGCCTATCAAAGTACTAAACACCTTATTGTACAGCTGAAATGCAAAGCCAGAACAATCAATTCCTTTTTTGGTTCCGCCACCTAATCTATAGGGAGTACCAATCCAGTCGTAAACAAACTGATAAAGTTTAAGATTTGAGGTAGCTGAGAGAGCCACGCCCATTATTTGCGAAAAGTACTCGGAGGCAAGATTGTCTGGATCCTCAATTTTCTCTATTGGTTTTTGATCCTTATCAATAGTTTGTGCCTGTATTGACACACAAGAAAATATGAGTAGCAACGCTAAAATTACTTTTTTCCGAATCATTTTAGATCTTTCGTTTATAAATAAACAGCATAAGAGTGTTTGGCTGTCTATTGATTAAATTTTAAGAATGCTACAAAAGTATGAATAATTAAAATAAAAACAAGTAATCAGATCCGATTCAGGAATTTTTTCTGGGTATTCTGTCATTAAAAC
>Ga0315899_10003249_pt1 | contig 17748 bp, 14 predicted proteins | sample LakEriMetagenome_2_FD_203518 | JGI IMG/M metagenome (GOLD analysis project Ga0315899, IMG submission 203518) | Freshwater fungal communities from buoy surface, Lake Erie, Ohio, United States - Buoy 4 MA112 | ecosystem: Environmental > Aquatic > Freshwater > Lake | place: USA: Lake Erie, Ohio... | reverse complement strand
AAAATACATCTGCATCCAGAATATCGCTGCCTGTATGCATGTGCAGTCCATTAATCTTCATTTGATGGCTTTGAACTACGCGCAGCACATGTCGCAACTGATAAATGCTAATACCAAATTTAGAATCAATATGACCCACTGAAATGTGGCTATGACCTCCGGCCATGATGTGAGGATTGAGCCGCAAACAGCACTTTACACTACCGCCATAGTAATGTCCGAATTCCTCCAGAATACTGATATTGTCAATATTGATATGAACGCCCAGTTTTACGGCTTCCTGAATCTCCTCAAAATCAACACAGTTAGGAGTATACATGATTTGTTCGGGTGAAAAACCCGCCCTGAGGCCAAGCTGCACCTCCTGAATACTGACTGCATCCAGACCGGCACCTTCATTCTTCAATACACGCAGTATATTTACATTGTTTAGTGCTTTCAATGCATAATGCAGGCTGACTTTCACCCCCGGAAAAGCATTCTTCAAACGGTGATACTGCGTCTTAACTTTTTCTGCATCGTACACATACACAGGTGTACCAAACTGCGCTGCGATTTCGGTGGCGTCTATAGAACCAATTTTCATTTTTTACTCTTTATTTCATAAAAAAAGCGGAGAATAAATCCCCGCTTTTTTGCGAAGACTTATTGTATTAAGCTTTCTTTATGCTTTTATTTTTTTTCAGTCCAAAATCCACTACCACAGGAGTAGCAATGAATATGGATGAATAAGTACCTACAATGATACCCAGCACCAGTGCCAGTGAGAAACCTTTTAATGCATCGCCTCCAAACAGGAAGAGGATAATACATACGAAGAAAACGGTAGCAGAGGTAATCAGGGTACGGCTTAGTGTTTGGTTAATAGCCATGTTGATGAGCTTGTGATCATCTTTTTCCACGCGGCTGTTACCTGAAAGGAATTCACGTATACGGTCGAATACAATTACAGTATCATTCATAGAATAACCGATAACTGTAAGCAATGCAGCAATCAGGTGCTGATCAAATTCCACAGGGAAGGGAACCCAGCCATCCATAATACTGTAGCAAGCCAGAATGAACACAATATCGTGAATCAGGGCAATGGTGGCACCCAGACCATAGGCAGCACTGCGGAAACGCAATAAGATGTAGGCAAACATTAAGAATACGGCTACGATCAGCAATACGGTAGACTTGTTGCGCGTGCTGGCTGCGACAGAAGAACCCACCTTAGAGGTTCCCTTGATCGAATCTGAAGACACACCCAATTCTTTCAGTGCATTAACTACCTCAGTGGTGGTTTTGTCTCTGGCCTCCTTGCTATTCTCATTCAGTCTGTGTGTGGTAATTACACGGAACTGACCTTCTTTACCAAAAGTCTTGGCTTCGTTGCTGCTTCCGGGGAATGCTTTATCCAGGGTTTCCTTAATCTTACCCACAGAAACATCTTTGGCCTTATCAAACTGAATGATGAATGAATTACCCCCTTTAAAGTCGATACCGGTTGTTAAGCCCCCCTTGTAAATAAAGCTACCTATACCAAAAAGAATAATAGGCAGAGAGAGAACGTAGGCACGCTTACGGTATTTAACAAAATCAAAATTGGTGTTGTTCAATACGTTCTCGCTGTATGGGAAAGAGAATTTGAGGTCTTTTTTCTTATTAACCCGATTTTCGAGCATCCAGCGGGTAACCAATAAAGAGGTATAAACGGAAGTAAATACCCCGATTACAAAAATCACGGCAAAACCATAAGCAGGTCCGGAACCGGCCATCAACAGCGCTATACCTGCCAACAGGGTTGTTAAATTGGAGTCAATAATGGCGGACAATGCGTATTTGAAACCGTTTTTAACGGCTTGTGCCAAACTGATTTTATTTCTAAGCTCTTCTTTAATACGTTCATAAATAAGAACGTTGGCATCCACCGCCATACCAATGGTCAATACGATACCGGCCATACCTGGAAGGGTAAGCGAGGCACCGAGACTGGCCAAAATACCAAAAATCAGGAACATGTTGGCAAACACGGCTATGATTGAATACACCCCTGCCCTATTGTAGTAAAGAACCATAAAAATAAGGATACCCACAAAGCCCATGAGCAGTGAATTGGTTCCTCTGCTAATCGATTCTTCACCCAGTGAAGGCCCCACCACATCGCTGGCCACAATTCTTGCTGGCGCAGGCAATTTACCTGCTTTCAACACGTTGGCCAAATCATCTGCTTCTTTGATGTCGAAGTTTCCGGTAATCTGACTTTGGCCTCCGCTAATTTTTTGGTTTACAACGGGAGCAGAGTATACACGGTCATCCAGTACAATGGCGATGTGCTTATTAATATTGGCACCTGTAATCTGGGCCCAGCGGCTGGCGGCCTGCGGCGACATTTCCATGCTCACTTCCACTTCACCTGTCTGGCTGGTTTGCGAACGAGCATCTGAAATGATATTTTCTTCTTCACTGGCAAGGGCGGCTTTACCATCACGATCCAGTTTCAGGAAATATACCAGATGCTGGTCACTATATTCTTCAATAAGTTTATTGGCAGCACTCTCTGATTTTTTATCATTTTTCATGAGTGCACTTTTCAGTTCACCCAGATCAATGGGTTTGGAACTGAAGGCAACCTTGAGGGTTCCTTCCATCACGGAAGCATACTGTGGTTTCTGAAGTTCGGCAATCAGCGCATCCCTGTCGGAACCGCGCACAGATGCAACAGAGCTTCCCATAGATACGAAGTAGCTGTACCCTTTCAGTCTTAACAACAACTTTCCAAGCGGGCCGTCATCTTTTGATTTTGAAGCTATTGCTGTATCTTTTTTGGCAACTACACCTGGGGTATCTGTCTTGGTTATACTCGTATCTGTTTTTGCAGCCAGTGCGGATTGTTTACCGGCTTTGTACAGCACATCAAGCATTTTACTGGCCTCTGCTCCTTTTTGTGTATTTCCATACACCTCATAGAATTCCAGATTGGCACTTTTTTCCAACAGGTCTTCCAGACGGCGGGGATTATCAACACCGGGCAATTCCACGCTGATGCGGCCACCGTCAATTTTCTGTATGGTGGGCTGTGTTACGTTGGCCTGGTTGATACGTTTTTCAACAACATCATATACCCTGTCTATGGCCGTTCCGGTTTCGTCGCTTAATATTTTACGAACCTGTGCTTCTGTACTGGAAGACTGTATTCCATTGGGGTTATTGCTTTTGGCAAATACGTTAACAATTTTACGATTGGGAGCTACCTTGGTGAAAGCAGACATGAAATTGTCTACGTAATTACCACCTTTGTTTTTCTCGTCTTCATCGGCCTGCGCAATGGCTTTCTGAAGGTCTGAATCGGAAGGATCATTTGCCATCCCTTTGATGATGGCGCCTTTATCTACTTCCAGAATAACGTTCATCCCCCCACGCAAATCGAGCCCGAGGTTAATTTCACGCTGTTTACATTCAAAGTAGTTGTAACTGGCTATCCACAGGTCGTAGATGGTTTCACGCGAACCCAGACTATCGATGTAGCCACGGTAAGCTTTGCCATAGTTGAGGCCTTTTTTCTGTTGTTTTTCGGCAAATTGCTGGGCCTTGGTTTCGAAACTTTGTGCTTTCCAGGTGAATGACAGCTGAAATAAACAAGCGATGGCCAAAACGACCGAGAATACAATAACGGAACGATTATTCTTCATGTGATTGAGTCAATGCGGTTTTTAGGAAGTCGCGAAAATACGGAAAAAATTACGAACTGCAAGGAAAAAAAGCAGTTCCAACAAGCAATTTCACATTTGATGTAAAAGCTTGCTAATTTCGACCATAGATTGTTTTTGCATACAATCAAAATGGCCTTTGGGACAGGCATTGAACCCAATTTTACTGCAAGGGCGGCATGCTACGCCTGCTACTTCTGCGAGGATTGGCTTTGAATTCATTGTTTCCGGCAAAAATGGTCCCATGCCAAAATCGGGTATGGTATTGCCCCAGATAGATACAATCGGCTTTCGCAATGCCGCAGCTATATGCATCAAACCTGTGTCATGGGTGACCACTTTTGTGGCACTTGCCAGCACCTGCGCACTTTGATCCAACGTGAGTTTACCGCACATATTGGTTACGCGTTCGGGAAACTGCGATGCAAGTATTTCTCCCACTTGCGAATCATTTCCATCCCCCAGTAAAACCCAGTATTCATTTGAGGTTTTTATTAATTCTTCAATTTTGTTTAGGGGCATACGCTTGGTTGCCCAAGTTCCGCCAATGGCATAAGCAGTGTAACACATGCCTTGCAAACCATTCACCTCCGATTCCGTGTAAAAAAAATCCAGGCCTTTACCGTCGTATTTCACGCCCCATTTTTTTATCGTATCCATATATCTGTATACGACGTGCTCACAGGGTTTGCCGGAAAGTTTTTTCACCAGAAGCCATTTGCGTAGATTTTGCTTGCGAAAAACATGAAATGACACACCGGGAAGTAAAGTTCGAAGAAGCCGGGTTCGCAGATTGGCGTGCAAATCCAGCACTGCGGTGTATTGTTCATTTCTAAGCGATTTTGCCAGCGATGAAACGCTGCCTTGCAGGGTTATTACTTTATCTATATTGGGATTGGCTTCCAGAATGCCCGCATACTGGGGCTTCGTGGCATAATGAATTTCCACCTCCGGCAACTGTTCTTTCAAACAGCGCACCACAGGCGTTGTGAGCACAATATCACCAATGGAACTGAAGCGAAGAATCAGAATTTTCATAAACCCGGCACGAAGTTACGGTCTTTTCAAAGACAGCCATGATTCAAATTCCGCAAGGGTTTTGGCGTTGAGCGTCATTTCTTTGTTGAGTCCGCCCTTACGCGCAGCCATGGTACCAAAGTACATATCATGGTAACCTTCCTTTTCGTGCGCATCGGGGTTGATGGAGATAAGTACTCCTTTTTCAAGTGCATACGGAATGTGTGTCCAGTCTAAATCTAAACGAAACGGATGGGCATTCAGCTCAATCGCCACGCCATTGGCAGCACAGGCATCAATCAGGTAGCGGTGGTTTACGGGATAACCTTTTCGCACCAGCAACAAACGACCGGTGGGATGCCCCAGAATGCGGGTGTAGGGATTTTCAATGGCTTTGATGAGACGCTGCATGGCGCGATCTTCGGTCATATTTAATGGAGAATGAATGCTGGCCACAATCAAATCAAATTTTGCAAGCAAATCAGGTTCGTAATCCAGGGAACCATCATTGAGAATATCGCTCTCAATGCCTTTGATTATGCGAAAGGGAGCCAATTCGGCATTCAACGCATCAATTTCTTCCATTTGCCTCAAAACCTTTTCGTTGCTCAGGCCCTGTGCATAGCCGGCTGTGCGGCTGTGATCGCAAATACCCAGGTATTCGTAGCCCAGCTTTTTGGCATGTTCGGCCATTTCCCGCAGACTATGAAGTCCGTCGCTGTAGGTGGTATGATTGTGTAAAATTCCTTTCAGGTCCTTGAATTCAATCAGGGATTCCTTTCCGGCGGATTGTAATTCTCCGATACCCTCTCTCCTTTCCGGCAAAATGTAAGGGAAACCCAATTGCTGATAAATTTCAACTTCTGTTCGCCCTTGAATGGTAGAGCTTTCATCCATACCCAATGCCTGAAAATGGGCAGCAGAGCCGGTTCCTAAAAACCACTGCTTTTCAAAATCGCTTGCAGGTGTGGTTTCGAAGGCAAACAAAAATCCGTTAGCGTCCCGGAATTTGAGTTCGTTATCGGTGCTGCGTTCCAGTTGATTTGTGGTGGCAAACTCCAACAATTCCGTTTCTTTCAGGGTGGTTAATATGGCTATGGATTCCAGTACAATGGCGTTTCGGCGAAAATCACCGGTAAATTCTGTGCGTGAGGACAGAAACTGCGTTCTGATTTTTTGCAACATTTCCACGGCTGGCGACTCCGCCCTGGCGTAATGAAACCAACCCCTTGCGTTGAGTGCAAACTGAATGGCCTGTTGTATTTCGTGCTGGGTTTTGAGTCCGAAACCTGGAAATTCCACCAAACGGTTTTCGCGGCAAGCATCGAGCAAATCTTCTATGGTTTCAATGCCCATGTTGCGCCAAATCACGCCCACTTTTTTGGGGCCAAGGCCTTTTACCTTCAGCATTTCCAGCACACCGGGCGGGGTTTTGGCGATGAGTTGTTCCAGTTCGGGAAACGTGCCGGTTTGCAACAGGTTTTTGATGGCAGACAACACACTTTTCCCAATACCGGGAAGCGCTGCGAGGGTTTCATCGCTCATATTCTGCAACGGATCCTTGAACTTTTTGATATTGAAAGCTGCCGCCGAAAGCGCCTTTACCTTAAAAGGATTTTCCTCATGTAGTTCAGCCAGTTTGGCGTAGGTACCCAGCAGGGCAGATATGTCGTAGTTGTCCATGAAATATGAATATACGAAAAAAGGGGGAATTTTCCAAATAAAAAGGAATTCAATCCTGTAATAACTTCACCTCACCGCTTTCAAACGCCTTGTCAAAATCTACCCATATAATCATATTGGGGTTTTCGCCCTTTAGATACATTATATTCATGGGCTGACCTGATTTTTTATTGCTGAGTACTTCCACACCCAACACCACAAATTTACGGCCTGCATATTCTTTGGGAAGCTCCGCCACGTCAAAATCACCGGTGGCAAAAAACGACTGAAAAAAACCATTGCCCGTGGCTGTATCATAAGCAGGTTCATTCCCGGCCCATCGGGTTTTGCGATACATATCCAGATGCTTAAACTCTAAACCGCTTGTCTTTCCTATCTGCAGGGTATCGCCACGTTTGAGCTCCACCTCCACCTGCTCGTTTTTCTGGGCCAAAGCTGCATTACTGGCCAACAATGAGATAAAAAACAAACTGCGCATATTTCAAAGATATCAAAAAAAGTGCCGCAATTATTGCGTTTCCTTCATCAATGCGGCCATTTCACGGCTCACCACGGCACTCAGGGCCACACCCATGCCACCCATGCGCACGCAGGCATACAGCCCTTCATCCATTCGTTGTACAATGGGGGTTCTGTTTTGATGCATGCCCATGGTTCCGGCCCATTGGTGTTCAATTTCAAAGGTTTCACCCGGGACCACCACATCACGGAGGTAATTTTCAAGATACTGCATAATATGTTGTGACGTTTCCAGTTCGGGGGTGGTTTCACCTTCAAAATCCAAGTTGCGACCACCGCCAATGAGAATGCGGGTTCCTAAACTGCGGAAATAAATATAACCCTTATCGGCGTGCATCAATCCGCGCCAGGCAAGGCCGGGAATGGAAGATGTTACAAGCACTTGTCCGCGGGCGGGTAATACCTCCAGCTCGGGCAACAGATTGGCGGCATAGCCATTTGTGCAGACCACCAAATTTCTGGCGTCGAAGCGATAACCTTCGTTGGTATTTACGCGCCACTTGCCGCTATCTAACTTCTCGGGTGGCAAAGCGGTGAGTCCGCCCATAATTCGCACGCCGGCAGCAATCGCCGCTTCCTGCACTTTTTTATACAGCAGATGGGTTTGCACCATTCCCTCCAGCGGGGTATAAACACCATTTTCCAGCACCTTCATACCCAGCTTGGATGTGCTTTTCATCTGAAACGGTTTTTCGCCTGCCACAGAATCAAGGGCGCTGTTTACCTTATCGATATTGGCGGCTATGGTTTCGTATTCCGCAAGATCTTCGGGTGTAAAAATCTCATAACCCCCGGTTTTTTCATATCCGATAGCAGTTTCGCCAAAATCTTCCAACAGCTGTTGAAGCCCCTTGTATCGTTTTTCATACAAAGCATAAGCCGTGTTTTCATCGGTACGACTGATATCATCTAAAATTTCACCCATGCTGCCAAAACAGGCAAAACCGGCATTACGGGTACTGGCGCCCAGACTGATGGGTGCACGGTCTATCACCCATACCTCGCGATGAGGCCATTGGTTCTTAATATGACGGGCGGTTTGCAACCCCACCATTCCGGAACCAATGATAAGAATATCGGCATTTTTTAGCCATTGTTGTTCCCAGAATGAAAGGTTAGGCAGGGGTTTCACGACACAAAGGTCGTGAAATTGCCCCTACCTTTCCATATATCGCTTAACAGCTTTTGGGGTACTGTACCATACCCGCCCTTCTTTAAAGGCTTCGAGCTCACCACGCCTTGCCAACAGACTCAGGTATTCCTGACCGTAGGGCACGGCTGGATCATTGGCAATTTGTTCCAATGGAAGGTAATCGTCATAGCCATTGCCTAATGCGGAAAGATACAGTTCAAGGCTGCGCTCGGCTCCCTGAAAAAACAGCAATAGTAGCTTATCAAACTTACCCTGATTGGCTTCATTCAGCGCACGGTAGTATTTGTCTCTGTCTGCACGGAGGATAATTAGCGGCGGGTAACCCATCCCCATTAGGATAAGGTTCATGGCAAGTCTTCCGGTGCGGCCATTTCCATCAAAAAAGGGATGAATCCAAACAAAGCGATGGTGAAATACTGCTGCAAGACTTACCGGATCAAGCTTTTGGGGATTTTGATGCACCCATTCAATCAGCTCATCCAGCAAATCGGGCACCTTCAGCGGATTGGGTGGAATAAAATTGGCACCGGTGATTTGCACCCGCCCGGTTCGAAATCTTCCGCAGAATTCATCATCTATGGAGGCCATGACCAAGCCATGCAGCGTGAGGATATCAGACGCAGTGATATTTTTACCCGGACAAACTACTTCTTCAAGCCAAGATATGGCTTTATGGTGGTTAATCGCTTCAAAATGCTCGCGCATAGTTTTACCGCCTATGGTGAGGCCATCCTGCAACACCACGCGGGTTTCGCGCAAGCTAAGGGTATTGCCTTCTATGCTGTTGGAATTGTAGGTCCATTCCACGGAAATATCTTGCCGCAAACGCTGCAGTGCCGCGTTTGGAAAAGGGCGTAGCTTATCCAGCCTTGTTTTCTTTTCAAGGACGCGAGACTGTTGCTCCGAAGACAAACCATGTAGCGGACACCAATCTTTCATCCCCACAAAGATAATATCGGTAAACCGTATTTTTCACATTCCCGATATTTTAACAGCAATTTTCTTACGCAGTAGTAAAATTCAAAAGAAAATATTTGTCTAAAATCAGCCGATGGCTTCGGCTATAACAGTATTATAAGGCCTTGCAAAATCGCTTACCTCTCCCCAACTGTTGCCGTTCACCACCACTCCGGCGGTTTGTACGGTGCCAATATGTGTTGCGCTAACGCCTGCCTGTTGCATAGCGGTTTCAAACGCTGCTTTCTTATCTGATGAAACACTCACCAGCACCCGGCTTTGGCCTTCGCCAAACAACCAGGCATCATTGCGCATACCGCTCAGGGTACAGATATCAAAGCCAAGTTTACCTGCCATGGCACTTTCCAGCGCTGCCACAAACAATCCGCCTTCGCTGATATCGTGGGTACTTTGCAATAAACCGCTGGTGATTGCACCATAAACCGCCATCTGCACTGCATATTCCTCATCCAGTTCGAAATGGGGACAAGGGCTGTATTCTACCCCTTTCAGCTTAGCCAGATACTGGCTGCTGCCTAAGTCATTGTGGGCTTTACCTACCAAATAAATTAAATCGCCGGCGGCTTTAAAATCCAGGCTCATTCTGTGTTCCGGTTTTTCAATGATGCCCACCATTCCAATGGTTGGGGTTGGGTACACCGCATTGCCATTGGTGCTTTGATTATAGAAACTTACGTTACCGCCAGTAACCGGTGTATCAAACTTAAGGCAAGCCTTACCCATGCCATCTATGGCATGTTTGAATTGGTAATATACCTCAGTATTGTAGGGATTACCAAAGTTGAGACAATTGGTAACGCCCGTTGGAACACCACCGGTTACACGAATGTTGCGTGCGGCTTCAGCCACCGCAATCTGCGTGCCTTTATCGGGATTGGCAAAAATGTAGCGGCTGTTGCAATCCACGGTTAGTGCCAGACTCTTATTGGTACCTTTTACCATCACCACTGCGGCATCGCTGGGTTTGTTGGTGCTTTGGTTTACGGTTCCCACCATGCTGTCGTATTGCTCATACACCCAGCGCTTGCTGGCAATGTTGGGTTCAGCGCAAAGTTTCAGGGCTGCTTCGCGGGCTTCAGCCAACGAAATATCGTTGATGGCATCTAATGAGAACTTATTAATCTCCGCAAAATATGCGGGGATTGTCCACTCTCTTTTATACACCGGTGCGCCACCGCCCAGCACAAGACTCTCAGCAGGAATATCGCCTTCCAACACTCCATTCATATAATAACGAACCCTGCCGGAATCAGTAACTTCACCGATATGGGCAAACGAAATTTCCCATTTTTCAAAAACCTCAATGGCCTTTTTCTCCATTCCTTTCTGTACCACCACCAGCATGCGTTCCTGGCTCTCGCTCAGCAGCAATTCCCAGGCCTTCATATCGGCCTGACGCTTGGGAACTTTATCCAGCCATACGTCCATGCCCACACCACTTTTGGCGCTCATTTCGCTGGTTGAGCAGGTAATACCCGCTGCACCCATGTCCTGCATGCCTACCACAGCACCGGTTTCAATGAGTTCCATGGTGGCTTCCAGAATCAGCTTTTCCCAAAAGGGATCACCCACCTGCACGCTGGGCAAATCCTGAATACTATCTTCACTCATATCCTTGCTGGCGAATGCGGCACCGTGAATACCGTCTTTTCCGGTAGCCGAACCAAAAATATACACAGGATTACCCGGAGGGCCTGCCGCCGCAGAAATGCTTTTGCCTACGGGTACAATCCCCACACTCATGGCATTCACGAGGTTATTCTGCTCGTAGCAATCATCGAAATACACTTCACCGCCCACCGTAGGAATACCAAAGGCATTGCCGTAATCGCCAATGCCCTTCACCACGCCTTTCATCAGCCATTTGGTGCGATCGGTTTTAAGGTTTCCAAATCGCAAGCTGTTCAGTTGGGCAATAGGCCTGGCCCCCATGGAAAAAATATCGCGGTTGATACCGCCCACACCGGTGGCTGCACCCTGATAGGGCTCAATGGCGCTTGGATGGTTATGGCTTTCTATTTTAAAACAACAGGCAAGACCATCTCCAATATCCACCAGACCGGCATTTTCTTCGCCGGCGGCGGCCAGCATCTTGCTGCCTTCACGGGGTAGCGTTTTCAGCCAGGTGATGGAATTTTTGTAACTGCAATGTTCACTCCACATCACGGAATAAACACTGATTTCAGTAAAATTGGGTTCACGCCCAAGGATCTGACATATTTTGTGAAATTCTTCTTCCAAAAGGCCTAGCTGTTTGGCCTGTTCAATGGTGGCGGCTTGCATTGGGTACAAATTTAGTGCAGATTTAAGCCACACTATCCTCAATTTACTGACACTTTTTGCCCGAAAAAATCAACGCAACAGCACAACACTGCCTTTTATGGCATTGCGCCTAACTCGGCTGCCAACAGGCATCTCATACTGAAATACGTAATGATAAACCCCTTCTATGCAATCCTGTTCGGCAGATTTACCATTCCATTGATAAATTCCTTTATCCCTGCTATCAAATACTTTTCCGCCCCAACGATCATAAATCAGCATGAGCAAGGGTTTTCCGCCCCTAACAAAGATCTGAAAGTCATTATTCTTATCATCATTATTGGGGGTAAAAGCGGTAGGAATGAATAAGTCGCATAACTCTTCCTGATAACGAACGGTTACCGCATCCGAAGCTACACCACAAGGATTGGTTACAGTGACGCTGTAATTCCCTCCCTTGGTTACATAAATCACCGAATCCGTTTGACCGTTGCTCCATTGATAGCGGCTTTGGGGCCACGTAGCTGTTAGTTTGAGCATACCACCTTTACATAGCAACGTATCTGAGGGTAGCTGAACAAGAGGTGCGTCTCCCAGAAAAATTCTCAGTGAATCTGCCCAAATACAACCAAGGTCATCCACACTGGCCCGAAATATTCCTCCGGAATTAACCAAAATGGAATTACCCGCCTGACCCGTATTCCATGTAACCGCGCCGGGAGCGGTAACCGTAAGATTAAGACTACTTCCGTTGCAAAGACTGGTATCCCTTCCAAGATTAAAGCGGGGCAAAGGGTGCACAGTGATAGGTACTGTTGCAGAATCAGGGCAATCCGCATCGGGAATGGTATATTTTACCGTATAATTTCCCGGAGGAGAACAAGAGAAGGAGTTGCCTGAAATGGGGCCACCCGAGAAAACTCCACCGGGTGTAACGGGCGATAATGAGATGGATGGGGAATTTTCACATACAAAAGCGGGAAGACCGGTGAATGCCGCTGAAACATTGGCCCTCACACGCACAAAAACGGTATCTGTACTAGAACATCCCTCTTTGCTTCTGGCACTGTGAATCACCCTAAAAGTCCCCGTATCCTTGTAGGAATGAGTGGCGTTTTGCAACACAGAAGAATCGCCATCCCCAAAATACCAACGGTAAAAGACCAGGCCTGAAGTGGAATTCTGGAAGGCAAAACTGTTGTTTTTAAGACACTGAATTGAATCGTTGATTTTGAGTCCGCTGCTGGGATCAGCAATTACGCGCACAAAAATGGCTGCAGTGTCCGTGCAACCCGTATTGAACACATTTCCATTCAAACCATAGGTAGTTTCGCTTCTAAAAAATATCCTGTATTTACCAGGTGAAGTGTAGAAACGGTCCGGATTAGGGAAAGTGGTACTGTCTGCTCCGCCTAGATACCACATAACCCGCTTTCCGCAACGTGGGATTGCAGGAATGGTTGTTTTATCCTCAAAGTAAAAATGGTTCCCATTCAGGCACTGTGCGGTATCCCAGTTTCTCACAGTCGGGCTGCTTTTGGGTCGGGGAACGATGAATACACTGGTCGGACTGGTGAAATTATTGTTACATCCCAGCGAGGGTGAAGCAATGAGCTGAACGGCATAATTACCTCCTGCATTGTAAGTGTAAGAGGCGTTTACACCCGTGTCTTTGTTACCATCTCGGTAAAGCCAGGTATAAGTTATCCATCCAAAACTGGCCTGAGATTTATTGGTAAAGGTGACTTTATTGGTTTTTTCACAACTATCTGTGCGACTAAAACTAAAGTCTAACTTCAGTGAATGGGTAGTAAACGATAAACTGGATGACTTAGCGGTAAGATAGTCAGGCGCTATTCCATCATGTTCGAAAACAGTGAAATGATAGGTAGTGCCCGGAATCAGTCCTGTAATGCTTACGCTGTTTCCGATGTTATCATATACCACATAATTGCCAATTCCAATTTGCGATCCGGCTCCGAAGGCCGAAAAAGCTGTGTATTTAGTTCCATCAGCAGGCGTGGCGTCTACGGCAGCTCCTTGTTTCATAAGCACCGTCCTCCAGGCACCGTCTCCTTTGGCAAACGTTAAATTTACCGCTATACAGGTAAGACCTCCAAACTGAAGATTGCTTGCCGGTACAGTAGGTTCAGCAGCTTTTACACTCCAAAAAAAGGAAAGGAATATGGAGGTAAAAAGAAGAGGGCGCATGGGTAAGTTTTGGCAAATATAACGCCTACGGACTGCCTTATTCAGACCTATAGGTTAAATCTATGACAGCTTTCAACTCCCCATGGTTGCCTCAATAGAGAAATAGTTTATTAAATCGTTGATTTTCAGGCATAAATTACATCCTCATCGGATATATTTTTTTCGCCCCTGAATTTCAGAAAAACCCTTGCCAACGTTAATACATCCTTGCAACAATAGCGTGCGATGCGATCTAAGTCATGGTCTTGCCAGTAAACAGAACCCACCATTGAGCCATCTATGTCATCTTTTGGGGTAGGAATTTCAAATAAATGTGCCAGTAAATTTAATGAGGTAAAACTTTTCCTGTCGCCAAATTTCCAAAGTTCCAACGTATCTAAATGGGGAACTTCCCATGGTTTTTTACCTTGAATATCCAACAGTTTGGGCAGCGCAATTCCTTGCACCATCATTCTTCTGGCCAGGTAGGGGAAATCGAATTCTTTGCCATTGTGAGCGCACAGCAAATAAGTGGCGCCGTTAAAACTTTTATTGAGCAAATTGGCGAATTCCTGGAGAACGGCACGTTCATCATCCCCATAGTAGGATTTAACCCGAAACTGCGTGCCATCTTTACCTCTTCGAATCAATCCTACCCCTATACATATCACCTTACCAAATTCGGCATAGATACTGGCCTGATCATAAATATCGGCCTCCGTTTGTTGTTCCTTTAGCAGATTTCTGGCCTTCCGCTTCCACAAATCCTGCCAATCTGAATTTAAATCTTCAAAGCTCCTGTGTGCCGATACCGTCTCAATGTCCAGAAAAATGATGTTTTCCAGCTGAACCTGTTTGAGGTTTATACCATCCATAAGAAATTACGAATATACGAATTTTTTCTTATTTTTACAAGTCACCTCCTCAATACCGATTTCTCAAGGAAAAAAGTTCCGAATGGCAAAAAAGAGAGCAATAAAGACCAGACGGCCTGCGAAAAAGTAAGCTGCTTTTTGATAAGCATAAACAATATCAGAAGCGAAAAAGCAACAAACAGCACACCATGAATACCACCGATATAAGTTACGGCCGGAGGCCAGTGAAATAAGTACTTCAGTGGCATGGCAACACCCAAAAGCAACAAATAACTCACACCCTCCAGGTGCCCAACCTGAATCAATCTTTTTTCAATCTTTTGTGCAGATCTATTTTGCATACGACAAAAATAGCAGTTTATGGAGCTATGCACAATTGCGGATAACTTAATCAATTGAGTTGTTGGGATTATGGTGAAATTCGCACTGCATGTCGCATGAAATTGAGAATAAAACCAAAAGGCGCAGGCCAAGTGCCCTGCCCGGCATTATAAGCCTGGCTTTGGTTATGTTCATGTTGGGGTTACTCTCAGTCAGCTACCTTGGCTTTCAGGGACTGAGTAAGAGTCTGGTCGAAAGCAGCAGCCTGGATATTTACTTCAAGGATTCCTGTACAGAACCGGCTGTGAATGCGCTGGCCCAGAAATTAAAGCAGGAAAAATGGTTTAAATCATCGCGTTTTGTAAGTCGTGAGGTCGGCATGAAAGAGATGGCGGAGACACAGGATCCCGCATTTATGCAATACGTAGAACTGAATGCACTGCCCTTGAGTCTTGAACTTTATTTCAAGGCAGAATATGCCACGGCAAATCAATTGGAGCGGGTTGCTGCAGAGCTGCGATCCCTGGATATCGTTGAAAGTGTAATTTACCAAAAAAACCTATTGGAATCCGTTAATGATAATGTGACTAAAATTCAGCTCTCTATTTTGGGTTTAACCTTAATATTCGTAATCATTGCCATTGGCCTCATCCACAATTCCACGCGTTTGAACATCTTCTCCAATCGATTTATCATCAAGAGTATGCAGCTGGTTGGTGCCACGCACGGTTTCATCATCAGGCCCATCATGGGAAAATTTATCCTCTACGCAATCATTGCATTTCCCATTTCATTGATTCTGTTGGCCGCAACACTCAAGGGGATGCAGTATATATGGATTGGCTTTGGTTCTATTGCCGAATTCACAGCATTCATAAACCCGGTAAAGGCAGCAATTTGCATGGCAAGCACAGCAGTATGCGGAATTTTAATTGCGGCAGGTAGTGCATGGTTCAGTACACGTAAGTATCTTCGTAGCAAAATTGAAAACCTATACTAATGAGTACGAAAAAAAATATCCCTCAGGAAATTGAAAAAAACACTCAATCCAAGCAGAATCCCATGGTTTTTGGAGCGCTAAACTACCTGCTTTTAGGTGGTTCATTGGTGGTGTTGGTGATTGGATTCGCGCTGATGAGCGGCACCACCGACATATATAACAGCACAAAAATTACCATTGCTCCTATCGTTGTTATGCTTGGATTTGCACTGGGTATTGTTTCCATTTTTTACAAAGGCAAATCAAATTCCGGTGAATGACCTGGGTTGAAAACCTCATTCTATCCGTTTTAGAAGGGATTACTGAGTACTTACCCATCAGCAGCACAGGCCATTTGATGATGGCAGGTGAGGTAATGAAACTCGACCCCACCAAAATAGATACGTACATTATCAGTATACAGTTTGGTGCCATTCTTGCCGTTGTCGCTGCATATCCGGGCAGATTTTTTTCGTTTAAGGATACATCATTTTATCTCAAACTTTTTGCAGGTTTCCTGCCTGCAGCGCTACTGGGACTGATGTTTGACGAATTCCTGGAGAAATTGCTTCAAACCCCTTACATCGTTGGCTTCACGCTCATCATCATTGGTTTCTTTCTACTGTTTATGGAAAAACTTTTACCCGAAGGGAAAAAAACGGTGGATGAAGTTACCTACAAAGACGCATTGAAAATAGGACTGGTACAAAGCTTTGCCATGATACCCGGAGTAAGCCGAAGTGCTGCCTCCATTGCAGGTGCACTGGGCTGTAAACTCAGCAGGGTCGCAGCTACCGAATTCAGTTTTTTTCTGGCCGTGCCAACCCTGTCTGCAGCAGGTTTGTACAAACTCATGAAGAACTGGGATAACTTGACTACAACACAACTGGAAGACATCGCGCTGGGTAATATCTTCAGCTTTGTTACTGCATTAATTGCCATCCGCTTTTTTATACAACTCGTCAAAAACAAAGGATTTGCATGGTTTGGCTACTATCGTATTGCGGTAGGTCTGGCATTTCTGTTGTATCTTTACCTTTAAATTTTTTATAATGTGGGCAATTCAAAGAATCTCACGGGCGTTGGCATTTTCAGCCATAATGATTGGCATGAGTGCATTCACCGGGCATCCAACCGGATATTCTGTAAAACTGGGCCGACTCAAATATAGCGGTGGCGGAGATTGGTACAGCTCAAAAACAGCCCTTGGAAACCTTGCCAAATTCTGCAATACCAGACTGGCTATGAGTATTGATCCCGTAGAAAACATTGTAGATATAGGCGGTCCTGATCTTTTTAACTACCCCTATATTTTTATGACCGGCCATGGCAATGTAGTTTTTAGCGATGCTGATGCCGGTAACCTCAGAAAATATTTAGAGAGTGGTGGATTTTTGCACATTTGTGATAACTACGGCATGGACAAATTTGTGCGGACCCAAATGAAAAAAGTATTCCCTGAACTTGAATTCAAGGAACTCCCCCACCGACATCCAATCTATTCAGCTCCATTTTTATTCAACACAGGCCTTCCCAAAATACATCAGCATGATGGAAAATCTCCGCAGGGATTTGGTTTGATACATAAAGGCCGACTGGTTTGTTTTTATGATTATGAATGCGACCTTGGTAATGGCTGGGAAGACCCGGAAGTTCACAATGATCCTGAACCTACCAGACAAAAAGCATTGCAAATGGGTGCCAATATTTTATATTACGTATTCAGAAACTGATGCCCGACGATAGTAAAAAAATTGCATTTCTTATCAATCCTGTATCAGGAAGTGCTGCAGTTCGCAAAAAGGGAGTTGCAATGGTGGAAGCATTGAAATCAATGAGCGGTTATTCTGTTTTCGAAACTCAATCAGCTGCGGAACTGCTGGAAATCACAAAACACCTGGCTCAGAAAAATTATCGCGCTGTTTTTGCCTGCGGCGGAGACGGTACATTGAATCTCGTGAGCAGCCAGTTGGTGGCAACTGAAACCGGTATGGGCATCATTCCAATGGGTTCGGGCAATGGCTATGCGAGACATCATCATATATCACTAAAATGGCAGGAAGCGCTGCAGGCAGCAGA
>Ga0315899_10003248_pt1 | contig 17749 bp, 5 predicted proteins | sample LakEriMetagenome_2_FD_203518 | JGI IMG/M metagenome (GOLD analysis project Ga0315899, IMG submission 203518) | Freshwater fungal communities from buoy surface, Lake Erie, Ohio, United States - Buoy 4 MA112 | ecosystem: Environmental > Aquatic > Freshwater > Lake | place: USA: Lake Erie, Ohio... | reverse complement strand
AAATTCAAGTGGGAGGGCAAAGAATTCTTCAGAAGTCCGGGGTGTTTGAATGTTCGATTACATCAGGTGCGCCTGCTCCGCTGAAGACTGTGCTTGAAAGGGCAGAACCATGGATGAGAATGAACGGTATTGATAGCGCACAGACAGAAACGTGGTCGGATTTCAAGCTGATTTTGAGAGATGAATACGGCAATCGTATCACAGAGGGCATTGCCCTTGATCAGATTTCTGTCTCTATCTCCGGCCCTTCTTATCCAGTTATGAGTATCAAAAACCAGTATTGTACAGATCATGCCAAAGATACTAGTGTAAAATGCGGGAGAAGTTTTGGAGCAACGTGGCACGACAATGACGGCTCGTATCTGGTTTCATACGCCACAACAGCTCAAGGAAGATATTCTGTCTCCGTAAATGTGCAAAATGTCCCTGTCGTTGGGAGCCCCTTCATTCGAGAGGCAAGTCCCAATAGCCCTAGCCCAGATACTACGTACGCAAATGGGAATGCTCTGTCAAGCGGATATGCTGGTGTGGAGGGAGTTTTTGCTCTGGCAGTTTTCGACCAGTTCGGCAATCCCACTACAAGAAAAACCATCACCAATGTGACCCTACAGTCTAAATTTGGCAGCACGAAGTTTTCGTTCCGTGGAAGTTCCATGCAAATGACTTCGGGCTCAGACTACGAGGGCTATTACAGGGCAACTGTGGCGGGCAAGTACGATTTGGGAGTGCTTGTCAACGGTTTCTCTGTGAAAGGAAGCCCATTCTTACTCGAAATTTTGCCCGGCGAGACGCACTACAGTCAGTGTGTTGCATCCGGTCCGGGCACAGAGTCCGTTGTTGCAGGGACAATTGCCACATTTCAAATCAGAGCCCGCGATAGGTACGGAAACGATCGCACGCTAGGAGGAGATGAATTTAGGACTAATTTGGCTGGGCAGCAGCTTGTATCTGCTGCTGTAATCGACTATAGGAATGGCACGTACTTATGTAGCTTTATGCTGACATTGGCTGGTGAATACACCCTCATGTCGTCTCTTGGGATGGATCAATTTCTATACAAATTTCCATTTCCGTGTCTGGCTGCAGCCTTTGATGGACAGGCAACGGAGCTCACCAACAACAAGGTGCAGCAACGAATCCCGGCGACAATGGAAACTGGTATTTGTAGGAAAGATGGTCGGTGGCGGGGTGGTCCTGGCTGCGAGTTTTTCTTCCAGGCGCGTGACGAATATGGATCAGAGATCAAGCACTGCGATGATGTACCAGAAATCATGGTCAATTCTGAATCAACAGTAACTGGAGAAAAGATTTCCTATAACGGAACTTCTGTGGTCATCAGCACAGGTGCAATCAATTGTGTGGACGGATATTTCACAGGATCGCTTGCACGCTATTTTGGATTCCCGGATCCGAATACCTGTAACGGGCCTTGCAATGGAAATGCAGGAATTACGAAGGCAGGTACTTATTCAGTTTCTATTCTGGTGAATGGACAGCATTTATTCGGCAGCCCTTTTCGCACCGTGGTCACTGCTGCTGATACATTTGCCCGGGCTTCTGTTGCGTTTGCTGTTCATGTTCAAATCGGTGCTCAAGCTCCTCAAAGGACCAGCACAGCCGGAGTACCTGAATCCTTCACAATCCAGAGCCGCGATCCTTACGGGAACAACGTCATGTATGATCCATTCAAGCCTCTTGATGTTTTTGGGGCAATTATGCAAACACTCGGCTTGTCCTGCGATGAAAATGGTCGGCCTATTGACGTCGGTGCCGTATGTGTGGTAGCAACTGTTCGAAACAATCTGGACTCAACGCACACTGTCTTCTATACTCCAATGACATCGGGAAGATATGAGCTGAACGCCGTGCTGGTGAAAGACGGTGCTCGAATGTCCATTTCAAACAGCCCGTTCGCCAGCACTGTCCAGGCCAACGTCGTGAGCATCAAAAACAGTGTTGTAACTGGTGATAGCATAACTTGGGCACAGACGGTTACCATGAACAGCACTGCAGATGCGTTCACCTCGTTCAATCTCTGGGCTCGTGACGACTTCAACAACATTAATGAACAATCAAGCATCGCTTTTGGCGCGTATGCCAGCCGCCGAGGTCTTGTAGACGGAGATGTGGCAACTTACCGTAGCGATGTCGCTGTTATGAACAATAATGATGGGTCGTATGAGGTCAGTTACACCATCACTACTGCAGCCAAGTACACTCTCACAATTGAATACGGTGGAAAGCAAATCAAGGGCAGCCCGTTTCCTCTCGACGTGAGTCCCGGCACCCTGGAGCCATCAGAGTGTACATGTGAAGGTGGGGGTTTTTCAGGGGGAATGACAGGATTTCCAGTAACGTATCGGATCATCGCTCGTGACCGTTTTGGCAACCAAGTGTCAGAGGGTGGCGCTGAGTTCGCGATTTACATTTTTACCACCAGAGATCTGTCGTTAAGAGCAGAAATTGCATCTATCCGCCCGGTCGCCATTGATAATAAGGACGGTTCATATCTTGTGACCTACCTCTCCCCGGAGACCGGAAAGCATAGGATCATGACTTATCTTGTGAGAAATGGAGTGCAGACAGAAATCCGTGACTTCATTAACGACAACGTGGTTTTCATGGTAGATGACGGCTACTCTGTACCGGCCCAGACATATGCATTTGGAGCGGGTATCAAGGGAGGAAGGGTCGGAGAAGACCTGCTCTTCACCACGCAAATCCGAAACGAGGTCGGGCTGAATCGGAATGTTGGCGGCATCCAACTCAATTGTGGGTTGTCCCACCTGTCCTCTGAATTGACAATTCCCGTAGAAACCTTTGATTCGAATGACGGGAGGTACAGAAGTTTTTACATGACCGAGATGGCTGGCAGCTACGAACTTGTCATCAAAATGTCTACCGATCATATTCAGGGAAGCCCATTCACCGTCGTGATTTTGCCTGGAAAGACCTCCGCAAGATCATCGATGGTCCAAGCGAGCAACATGATAAGCATTGTGTCTGAAACAGTAACTTTTAAAATTGTTGCCAAAGATGAGTTCTACAACGAGCAGCAGTACGATGAATTTATTGGTCCAGATCCGTTCGTTGCCAGACTTATGATGAGCGGAGGAGGATATGAATTTGATGCTGATATCCTGAACAATTTAGATGGGACTTACCAGGTTTCATACATGACGACTAGGGCAGGACTATACACCCTCTCTGTCACGCTTTCAGGTCAAACGGTTGACGAACGCGATGATGTGAGGGTGAGTCCTGGGGATGTTGTAACAGAGAATTGTTTGACCGAAGGTTCAGGACTTACGGATCTGGAGGCTGGGCAGGTCGGGTATATCTCAGTGACTGCCCTTGACATTTATGGCAACATCGTTCAGGCTGGCTTTGAAAAGTTCAACGTGACAATGATCAAGTTAGGTGGCGATGAAGCATGGCTTGGAGTGGCCCAGCATTGTGATGATGCTTGTATTTCTAAGACTACTTGTCCATGTACAGAAATCAAACCCGGGACATACATGATGTCCTATCAAGTAACAGTGTCAGCAAACTACAAGGTTTCTGTCGACCGCGGTGGGACCTTGCTCACCAAATTCCCTCGAGACCTTCAAATTACACCCAGCATGGTAGACACAACACAAGTGTCTGTATTGGGCTGCGAATCAAGTTGCACACCCTGTTCCATAGCTTCTCAGTGTGCTCCATGCGAGTGTCCCGTGACGAACAAGATGCAGGCTGGGCTGGTATCTACCTTCAAGTTGCAAAGCCGTGACAGATTTGGTAACAGGGTGTTGAGCGGAGGCTTGGCGTTCAGAGCTGTGATGGGCAAGGCTATTCCATCGGGAAAGACAGGCTGCTACTTATCGGATGGATGCATTCCATCGACCGTGGAGGGAGAGGTGAATGATAACAAAGACGGCACCTACCAAGTCACGTTGAGCGGCTGGATTCCCGGTTTATATACCCTAAACCTAACGAGAGCTGGCATTCCCATCTTCGGGTCGCCGATGTCCATTCGCTTGTCTCCTGGCACTGCTAGTTCGGCACCAGAAGGCTCTTTGTTTGCGTTGGATCCAATTGCCACGGCAGGCCATGTAAAAACTTTCATCATCCAGTCTCGCGACGCCTTTGGAAGCGTGTTGTCCATGGGCAACGAGCAGTTTGTCATGCAGCTGATTGGGACAAGTGCAGCCTTCAGAAATATGGTGGTCTTAGGTGCGGTAGAGGACAACAACGATGGAACGTATTTGTCGTATTTCATGGTAGAGAGAGCAGGGCTGTACGATGCCACAGTTAGATTAGATGGAGTGCCAATTTATCCTGAAAGGTGGCCCATTACGGTTTTCCCTGCTGCTGTGGATGAATCGAAGTCAACCGTGACGGGCACTGGTCTGGATGAAATCCAATCTGCTGGTGACGTACGGGTGGACTCTAGGTATATTGCCCCTGAAATCCGCATCGTTCCCCGTGATATATTTGGGAACGTCTACAGTTTCGATGGCCTGCACATCGAATCGATTTCCACTGGACCACTTGTTCTCAGCAGATCCACACAAGACAAAAGATACTCCAAGTTCGTCGAGTGTGGTGCTGGTTGCGGTGAATATATAATCTACAACCCGCTGACCATCTCCGGTACGTACAGCATCGATGTGCTACTCCGTGGCTCAGATGGCGTTGGCCAGTCTCTTTTGGCAAGTGGCCCAAAGGTCTTCCAGCTTGATGCATCTACTGCCAAAAGCTCAAAATGTACCTACGATGAGACGGTTAACTCCGAGGCAAAGGTGTGCTCCACAGACAAAGTTTGCACCTTCGAGGTCCAGTCTGTAGATGATTTTGGCAATGAGGTGAAGCAAAGGGGCGATACATACGAAGCTAAGTTGACGTACATCACCTCGAAACCGGTGTCGACTTCGTTTCTCGGCAACTCATCTGAGCTCAAAGCAATGGGCTCCGTCGTTCCTGGGAAGTACGTCATTTCTTACGGTGTCACTATGAGTGGTGATTATGTGATGCAGATTTCACGATATGGGGTTGCCATAGCCAATAGCCCTTCGATAGTGACCATCAATCCGGGTGTTCCAATGGCGAGCTCCTGTACCACGCACCCTGTTCAAGAGAGCGATGGCCTTGGGATGATTGGTGGGAAGAAGAGCGTACCAGCGTCCTTCACCATTTACGCACGAGACCGTTATGGAAACGTTGCGAAGACCCCAAGCATCGTAAGTGGTCTAACTGTTGATATGACTGCAGACGATGGCTCCAAGGTCAATGTTGACATGGCGTCCCCTATGAGCGGAGGAAGATATCGGGTGAGCTACACTCCGACTCGTGCAGGGACACATAAGATGGTTATCAAGCTAGATGGGGCGCACATCTCCGGAAGCCCCTTTTCGGTGAGAATTGAGGAAATGGCCACACCTGAACCTGACCAAGCGTACTGCACTATCCTTGATGGTTCCTACATGATCAATACCGTGAACTCAATCAAAACAATTCCCTTGACGATTAGAAACAACGTAGGGGACAATCTCGCGTGGGCGTTCGGCGCAAAATTCGAGGCGCGGCTCGAAAACGTTCAATGTGGATCTTGCAGTGACAATCCTGTTGTGGTGAATCCTTCGATTGATAACGCTTGTTGCATTAATCATCCAACGGGATCGTCTGGCGGTCCTCCTAAAATCACCTATTACTCCATGAAGGCAGGCTTGGCGAGGTTGTTTGTTGCGATGGTGCGTGGTGACATGATGACAAACCCAAAAATCTTGAATAGTCCTTTCGAAGTCCAGATCTTGCCGGGCGTTACACATGCACAGTCATCTGTCTTGAAATACAAGGAATCAGTAGTTACAGGTAACGTTCCAATTCAGGCGACTGCGGGATTGGCGAACAAACATGTAATCGTGTCAAAGGATGCATTCGGTAATCAGCAGCTGTTCACGGAGGGCGCGGCAGCAGCTGTCAGCCTAGCAATGTCAGGACCAGCACAGGTCATTCCATCGCTTCTTGACGGCGCAGACGGCACATTCGCCCTGTTTTACGATGTCACAAGGGCAGGCTTATATTCCCTGAGTGTAACAATTGCAGGAATCCCGATAAGAGGCAGCCCGTTCAATGTGACTGTGCAATCTGAAAATCTGTTTGTCCGTGCATCGACATCCGAATTTTCCGTTTGGAAATATGCTGATTCTGGCCAGCACATGGGCAAATATGTCGGCCGCGCAGGAATTCCAAATGTTGCCTCGGTGCACAGCCGAGATGCCTTTGGAAATGTGTTTCTTGGAACCGGGTCCTCATTTTCTATGTCGTTGAAACTAGACATCACAACTACAAGGACCCTGAAGCCAAAAGACCCCGAATCAGGATCGGGTTTGTATATAGCAGAATGGGACTTGACGAAGGCTGGCAAGTATTTCGGAGCCATTTTCGGGGTACTGGACGGGTGCACCAGCTACACGACTTGTGCAAACGTGAAGGGAAGCCCATTCACGGTTGAAATTCTGCCAGACGTTATAGTGGCAGAAAGGTGCAGGGTATATGGGGCAGGCTCGGCGTACTCTCGAGCTAATTCTAATGCTGTTCTCTTCATCATTGCCCGTGACAGGTTTGACAACGACGTGGTGTCTCAAGATTCAGCGAGCTTCTTCGAAATGTTTCTTACTTCGAAAGCAAGCAAGCGCAATGGCTTTTATGAGTGGGACCTTCAAGGTGACAGAAACGAGAAGATTGACGCGCAGATTGACTCTGTCAGCGCTGCAGGCATCAAGGTGATCTACACGGCTGTAATGCCTGGTCGCTATGAAATCGACGTACACTACAACAACACACGAATTGGTGGAACTAGTGGTCTTTCTTGTGGACCCGACAAGCCTTGCCCTCTTGTGGGCAAAGCCTCTTCGCCAAGGTCACTAAGAGCTCAGTTCTCTGATTCAGGTGGTCATATTTACGTTGACTTCGACCAGCCGACGAACAAGGCTAACGTAACAGGGGCCTTCTCTTGCAGTATCATCCTTGAAGACGAAAGCGTTGCGCTTCTAGCTGCAGTTCCTAGCGATGCAACTTGCCGCTTCTTATCTGCTACTCAGCTCGATATTGTCCTTGGCTTTGGGGCAACGGTTCTCGTTAACGATGACCTCAAATGGAAACCCAACGTTGTGAGGCGGAGGCCGGTATGCTCCTTCAAGGATGTGTGCTACGACTATTCAGAAGCCCTCGAGGGCAAGGAACGTGTAAAACGGCCGACAAGCCCAGTTTCCCCGACAGCCGTGCTAAAGGCACCTGCAAGCGTTGGGCCATGCGACAGCGTGACACTGGATGCGTCAGCATCTTATGGTTCAGCAGGAAGGCAGCTGCAATTTCTGTTTGGCCTCCTACCAGGAACAGCGAACGACGAGGTTGTCCGCAACTTCATCCTGAGCAAGGTTGTCAAGCCGTACGAGGTGGATGCAATTAAGATTCCCAAGCACCTTCTGCAAGTTGGAGAAACATACCAGTTCGTGGTCAAAGTCACGAACTTTCTGGATGCGGCACATACCGATATCGTCACGGTGAGAAAGGTGGAAGACAGCGGTCCTGCTGTGTTCATTGAAGGCCCTAACACTGTAAGTGCGCGATCATCGCAGTCCTTCAAACTCCGCGGGTCGGCAACCCTGTCTGCATGCAACAAGGGGCGGGAGGATATTGAATGGGCATGGTCTGTGACCTCCAGCGCGCCTTCGAGCATGCTGCTAACCTTGAACGAAAAGACGAAAGACACCAGGAACCTGTACGTTCCCGAAAATTCTCTGGTGCCTGGACACTCATACTCGTTCACCCTGACCGGGAAGATGGCTGCAAATACGTCGAACGTTGGAGCTGCTACTGTAGTGGTGAACTGTGTCTTTGCCCCGGTACTAGCACGAATTTCTGGAGGTGACAAGGGCGTTGCCATGAATGGCGACTTGTTGCTGGATGCTGGAGGGTCGCTTGACCTGGATGGTACTAACGCTGTCGGTGTGTTCAACTACAAGTGGACTTGCCAGAATGCAGCTGGCAAGGAGTGCTTTAATGATGTGGATGGGCTGTTGTTGCGAGATACAAGGATACTAGAATTGACACGTGGCACCCTCGTCCCTGGTGTGTATACCTTCGGAGTAACTGTGTCAAAAGAGCCGGGGCCCAGGAGTGCTTTCACTAAAGTCACCGTCTATGTCATGCCGACAGCGCAAATGCCAGTCTCTGTACTTCCTCTTCCCAAAGCAAAGATCAACTCCAATGAAAGGCTTGTTTTGGACAGTCAGTTCGAGACTGGATGTGGAGCTGCTCAATTGCCGGATCTCACGTGGTCTCAAATTGCAGGCGACGACGTCTTGCAGTATCCTTCAATGATCTCCACTCCTGTCACACTCAAAGCACTTGCCTTGTATCCAGATGTCCTGGTTCCGGGGGCAACATATCGATTCCGATTGACTGCTCGCTGCCCGGAGTCTTCCGCCGGTCCCATCACTGCGCCAGTCGGCTTCGGCGAAATCGAGGTGAAGGTCAACGTGGCGCCTTCCAGTGGGCAGTTCAAGGTGACGCCATCAGTTGGCAGAGGGACTGAAGACAAGTTCAAATTGACAATGCTGAACTGGGTAGATGATCCTGAAGATTTGCCCTTCAAGTATGAATTCCGGTATGCGACGGAAAACTCGACTGATCAGGTGCCGCTGGGCACCGTGGACAGAAATTACATTGAAGCACGCCTTCCAGGCCCTGGAAAACAATCTGAAAAACCACCACCAGCCTCACACAAAATTGTGCTGTTTGCGTTCGTAGTAGATCAGTATGCAGCCTCCAGCACGTCGAAGTTTACTGTGACGGTCACGCGATCAAACAGCACTGGGGGTGCATTTTCCGGTTCGCTCCTTGATGAGCATGTAGCCACGGGCAATGTCGAGGGGATCATTGAAATGACAATCAGCTTGTCAAACCAAGAGGGGCTGACATGCGATTCAAAGCAGGGCATGATTGCAAATTTGAAGGATGCAGCTGCAAAGGTGGTGATGAACAAAGCTGAAGTTGCTGGCTTCGCATATGCTGTAAAATTGGCCGTGGCAGGCGATTGCGTGTCACCTTCTGGAAGGCGTCTGCTTGCCGATACTGCAACAAATGATGCCTTAGAACTGACAGGCAGCCTTGTCGGCAACTCAATGGGGGCTGGTCTGGATCCGACCGCAGAGAGAGGCATGGCAGATACCTTGAGTTCGTCGCTTGGCAGCATTTCCTCGAAGAACACAGCACGCAGGAGTCTGCGACGACTGCTTTCAATGGACATGTACATGCAGCATGGAGTTCCTGCAACCCCACCCTTCTTCAGGGGGAAAGAAGGGCGCGATCTTGTCATTCCACGGAGAATTTCAGAAGTACAGTACCACCTCCTTTCTGAAACATCTGGCGCGTCGCAAAAATCAGGTGACATGCTGATGGGGGCAAGAGACTCGTTGATGTCATCGCAGTTGAACGGTGCAGTGACTGGTGAAGATGCCAAGGGTGTTGACACCGAAAAGATTGCAATGAGTGCTCAGCAGAGAAATCCAGATGATCTTGCTGGGGCCAGCCTTGGAACCGGGTCTAGCAAGTTTGCAACACCAGCGAGCATGTTCAAACCGGGCACAGGAGGCGACATGATGGCAAAGTCATCAAATCTGGCGGACTCGCCATTTGACTCAGACAACGAGGTGGGTAACGTTGCGGGCTTGTCCATGGGCGTCAAGGTTGCAAACCTGAGCGATCCGATCGCATTGGAAATGCCCTCGAAGGCATCTGCCAAGAGCGCAGGGCGTGGACCGCCAATCGAGTACAAGTGCGTCGATGTAAATGGCAAGCTTACCAACCTTACCTTCACCGCCTTCAACGATTGCGTGGCCACTTGCGTGAACAAGACAAAGGGATCATGTATCGAAATGCCGAATAATGCCTGCCAGAAAGACGAGTGGGATTCCTGTGTGGACGGTGAAGTTGATACTTGCCGGTTCTGGAACTCAGATCTCAACGACTGGGACGGAGAAGGATGTATTGTGGAGGGTTCGGTTGCCGACGGCGGCGTCATGTGTCACTGCTACCATTTGACAGATTTCGGAGGTGCAGGAAATGACGTTATGCCGAAGATGAACGTGCCGGATCCCACGAACCCTGGTGCTGCGTTCAAAAATATTGGCGCAGACAAGATCCTGGTGATCGTCATTCTCTGCCTTTTCCTGCTGATGTATTGGGGCCTCTTCTACTGGGGATGGCGTCAGGATAGGATCGACAACGAGAGGATGGAGTCCATGGACGGCCAGGAGTTGAGCAAGGCGCAGGAGCGCAAAATGCGCAATAGCGAGCAGGAAGAGGCAATGGTGCAAGGTAACAACTTCAGGCTTTTACAAAAGGCGATGAACGGCAGATTATCAAAGGGCATCCTGATGGTTAGGAACAAAGCAGTCAAGCTTTTTTGTGGCCAGCACAAGCTCTTCAGCGCCTTTTATTCAAAACGCCACCACTATACCCGTCCTCGTCGCTTCACGGTTCTTTTCATCATGCTTATTGGTAACATGATGGTGAATGGCTTCTTCTGTGGCAATGAGAAGAGTAGTATGGTCGCCAAGATTATCATGGGTCTTATCGCGTCCATTATCATGGTACCTCCCACCATGTTCTTCAAATTCATTTTCATGACACTCGACGTTGATCCTAAAACCAGGGCAAGATGGAACCGCGAGGATGAACAAAGAGCGGCGCGCAGGAAGCAGGAGATGGCCATGACGCTGACCACAGGTCCCGCAGCTGATGGAATCTCTGCTCCACCTCCTCATCTTCGCGGGGTGATTCCTCCCCGCAAAATCGCGCGAGGATATGTGCCTGAACCCGATCAAGCACGCATGGGTGTCGCTTCTCGTATAAACACATTTGCGACCGGATTCAAGCGCAGATGGACTTCGACCGTTGTTGACAAAGCACCGGCCGATTCTCAAGATGAAGGTGACAAAGTGGGAAACAGGGTGTTCACTCCTGTTTCTATTGGCCGTCAGTCCTCGTCGCGCTCGGTAGATTCTGGATCCTCAAGTTCTGGTGAATTTGACAGACAGCAGGAAGTTGGCGCGTACTTGCCTCGCCGTGCGCTTCCCATGCGCTCCAATCCGCGTCCTCCGGCTCCTTCGGTTGTCGCCAGCAGCAGGGACGACTTATCTTCGTCGACGCCCGTGCCTCTTCATCTGACCCGGGAGATGGAGGATGGACCAGATGAACAGCGGGAATCCTTGCGAAAGCACGAAATTCATTCGAAGAAGGAGCAGCGGAAGCTGGCCGGCAGAGCCAAATTTGAGGCAGCCGTTGCCAAAAAATTAGTCGCGGCCATATCCAAGCCGGTAAACGAGAAGGAAGAGAAGAGGAAGAAGCTTATCGACCATCGCTTCCAGTATATGGCCTATTTCTTGGCGACAATGTTCTACGGAATCTGCTTTTACTTCTGCCTTCTGCTGGGTGTGACCTTCTCAAAAGAGATTGAGCGCGCCTGGCTAATGGCCTTCTTCATGGCGATTTTCCAGGATCTCTTCATCACTGAGACTATGGTGATTAGTGCGGTCACCTCCGTGAAAATGGTCCTCATCCCCAACCTCGCCTCAGTTATCTCCGGGAGCATAGCCAAGAAGTACATGTGAGCACCTCTTCTGTAGTTTTTAGTTCCCTTTGGAGCAAAAACCGAATGTAATGTATTTTAATTGTGTCTTGTGTGTGAAATCAAGCCTTTTATGCGCATGTTATGTGCGCTTCACAATATCTTGTGTGTGCGCTTCTTTCTGGAGCGATGGCTGTAGGCCCGCCGACCTACTGGTCTGTGCTTCAAGGTACTACCACGTTGGTTACGCCTGGTGCTGAGGAACTTCCTCAGCAAGTTCCTCAGAGGACTGTGTAGAGCTCTCGCTTGGGTTCACATCCAGCGAGACCGGCATTGTCTTAGTGTGAAATGTAGATTAAATAATCTTGCAGTTGCGGTTGTGACATAGCACTCTGCCTGACCCGTGGTTCGGGCTGTTAAGGGTGCATACGAGCTGGGGGACTTGCTCTGAGAGCAGAAAACGACCGATTCCTCCTAGTGGAGGGATCCTTCGGCGCCGGTAGACGCGCAGGAATGGCACACGCCCATTTGCTCTTGACGTGGTTTAATGCAAACGGTAACGCGGCAAACTCACCTTCCGCTCCCCGGCCCTCAAAACGCTCTCTCGTGCAAACGGCAATTTTTGCTTTAAAAAAAAATAAGAGACTCCAAAAGGGTTCCAAATCGTTTCCTGAAGGCCGAGAAACCACGCTTTCTGTTTCAAGGTCCCTGAGATGCCCTTAAAAACCCCACGCCTCAAACACTGTCGGCGCTCCTGTCGGCGCTAAGAATCGCTAAACGACGCTTTGTACGGGCGAACAGAGATAACATGGTAGTCAGAACTACTTTTGTATCTCCGTTCGCCTTCTGGCCAGATCTCAGTGATGTCGAAAGTGGACGTGGGCAATGGGATGAGGCAGTGCTTTCCAGTAATGCGCAGCACAGCTGAGCTCGCGTGTGTGCGCACGAACAAGGCTGCTCACTTTGCTCGGGGTTCAATAATCACAGATGTCGTACATTCTGTTGGAGCAGAAGGTTTCTAATATCTCCTACTTCGTGTTCTCCCTCATCCCTAACAAGTCTGCGCATGCGCGATTCTTTGCGCGCGTCTCGGCAGTCGCGGGAACGTCGTGGTTAGGTTTGTTAAAGCGCTTTTCGACCGCGTCGCAGCCGCCCCATGCGTCCGCAAAGCGCCCGTTGGGCAGCATGCCGCGGACGATGAAAGTAGCCATTTTGACGTTACCTTGGTCGTTGTGCATTATTTCGCACTGTCGAATCTCGAAAGAGATGTCGAATGCCATGGCGAGCTTGCGCCAACCACTCTTTTTGATAAAATGCTTGCCCGCTACCTTCTGCTTATCCTCAGGTACGAGTATTTGATTACAGAGTTTCTGGTAAGCATCGTAGTCAGTAATACGTGGCATGGGGCCTGACATCAGGTACCCCTGGTTGTGCGAAGGTGAGGGCCCTGATTCTCCAGCCGCTGAGCCGGCTGCGCTCCGCATTCCAATTCCACCGTCTCTCCTCTCCGCTCCTACACCCCCGCCCCCTGCTGCTCCTGACTCAAATCCGTTTCCCATAGACTTTGTGGAGCGGTGATTGCTGAAAAGGCTGCGCGATCATCGACAGTGACAAAATGGTGGAATCAAGGGTTAGTTTCCACCATTTTGCAGTTTTCGTCCATCAAAACAGTAAGGCCCCAGAACGTGTGAAAAGAGACCAACACTTTTTCTTTTTCCTCATTTCTCTTTCCTCCCACTCAGTTCGTCTAGAGTGGTTCTCCCCTAGACCTGCACTCGTGCTCTCCAGTGTGCGCTCACTGCCAACCGCCAGCAAAAACGCCATGAGAGGACAAGGAAACAGGGAGGGGGCACGGGAACGCGGGCTCAGAGTAGAGAGGTGACGCCATAGCTCTTCGCGAGGCACTGCGGCGCGGCTGGTTCGCTCGTGCGCTTGGGGGCGTACCTGCGCTCCGAATTCGGCGCCATCCTGGTTGCGTGCGAGGTTGTCTGCTGCGGCGGTGGAGGGAGGGGCGGTGGAGGGAGGGGCGGCTGGCCATTCTGGTGTGGGGGTAGCTGGTGTTGGTGCAGCCTGCAGTCGGGCGGGTGCATCCCGCTGCTGCTCGCGGCGCCAGTTGTCGCGGAGCCGCCCATCACACCGTTTGCGACGGCCTGCCCGCCGACAGAGCCCGTGGCTCCCGGGCCGGCGTGCTGCCCTTGCCCCTGCGGCCCCTGGGGCAGCCGCGGCAAAATGCCGCGGCTGCTGCTGCTCCCGGCGCCGTGCGGCGCCGCCCAAATTTGCCATTCTGCGCCGCAGGCTCCAGGCAGCCGGCCCGGCTGGACGCTGTTGGTGCTGCTGCTGTTGAGCGGGAGGTGCACAGACGGCTGCAGTGGACCTCGGTGTTGCTCTTCCTGCCTTGTCGCCGGTTTGAAAGAGCTCTCTGGTGTTTGCGCCAAGGGCAACCCCTGTCAGCGTTCATTTCTCTGCACAGCGTGAGCGCGGGCGTGCGCGCGCGCGCAGGCTGGCAAGGCACCTCTGCCCCGCCCTCACCGGCATTGTTCAGACACGCCTCGATCTCAGGAGACAGGTACTCGTCGGCCTGGCTCAGCGTCTCCATCATCAGGAAGCGCACAAATTTTGAAATTTCCGTGCGAGCTCAAAATCCCAAATGCGTCTTAGAGGATCTACTGTCTACTGTAGACATTTGCTATGATGCAGGAAGGTCAGCCGTCCAAGACAGAGATGAAGCAGCAGGCTGCAGCAACAGCCATTGTCGGAGTGATCTGTATCGGCCTCATCCGCATTGCGCCCGTCGCACTGGAGACTCTTGGCTTTGGCTCCGCGTGAGCGGGGGCGCGGCCTAGCGCTTGCACGCTTCGGTATGTACACGTGCGTATGCCCGCGGGATGGCGCAGGCGAGGCGGGGAGAGGTGTCGGAGATGATCGGCTCCTTGGTGGTGTGTGCATGGCTCCTGTGGCATACGGCCCCCGTCGGCGCCGGGGCCGCTGCGGTCTGCTCGCCCGTGGGGTCGGGCTTTAGGCGCCTCCGCCATCCAGGAGGCGGGATGACGACGGGTCAGGGCCTGCTGGAGGCAGCAGTATGCGCGTACGGCAGCGACAGCAGCGGGGAGGATGAGATGCGTGTTAGCAAGGACGGCGCACAAACACAGCAGGCCACAGCAGCTGAAGAGGACTGCGGGCCAGCAGCACCCGTAGAGGAAGCCTTGAAAAGGCGGCGCCTAGCATGCGACGCTGCACGCGGGCAGGCAACGCCACAGCGCGAGTCGGCGCCGCAAATATCGGCGGATGGGCGGGTGCGGTCTTTCCCGCATGTGGAAGGTAACTACGCGGGGTTCGTCTACGTGCCGTTGAGGGGAATCGAAGGGATCGAGGCGGCGTCAGTGGAGGCAACCAAGATTGCGCAGGAAGTATTGACCAAAAAGTGCTTGCTGCACCGCATTCATGTGCAAGACCTGCACATCAGTGTGAGCAGGACATTCGGACTTCGCCGCGTACAGATTAAGGCTGTCGTCGACGACCTGCGCCGGACCCTCCGTGCGCTTCCTTGCTTTGACGCGACCGTGTCGGGCGTGGACCTCTACAGCAACGAGGAAAATACGCGCTCCTTTGTGGGGCTGTCGCTCTCAGTGGGCGCTACACGCATGCAAACGACAACTCGCGCGGTCGACTATGCTCTCAGCACCGTTCCCGTAGAGCCCTTCTACGACGAGATGCGCTTCCACGTGTCTGTGGCGTGGTTTGCAGGGGCAGTGCCTCAAGGTGTCCCGTTGGTCCTCGTGGCAGATACTGGTTTGAGGGGAGATCAGGGTAGGAATGAGGGTTGTAAAGCGGAACAAGCGAGCGGGAGAGCAAAGGACGGAAGAGCGGGGACGTCGTGCAAAGGGAAGGCAAAAGATGAGCAAGAGCTGCAGAATGCTCGGCTGCGTGTTTCTTTCTCAGTCAAAACCATTGAGGCAAAAATCGGAGCAAAGAAATACTCTTTCAAGCTGAAAGAAGGGTGAGGCCCACAGGCTGCTGAGGTGACGTGTTAATCTAGGGCCGGTGATGTGACGTTTTTTGATCTAACAGAGTTAGTATCGGTAGTGATGGGGGACTTGCACAAGGGAGAGAGAGAGAGAGAGAGAGAGAGAGAGAGAGGTTTGTTGACAATCAATAGATGACTGTAGGTTGGTAAGAACAACGCCACTTTCGGGTGACACCGCCTCTGGGCGCTCCGGGCTCAGCATGTGGCGGCGAGTACTCCACTCCCGAGAGAGAGAGAGAGATTATTAGGTATCTATCATTACGGATAAGCACGGATAGGAATACATGCATACTGCGACCCGCTGCCTTGCATGTGTGTCCCAACCCTTCTCACCGACGTGTTTCACAAAAACCCGCTCGGATGATATCCCCCCATAGTGACACGCACGCACGTGCATATCACTTCACACACTTCACACGCACCGCGACCGCGAACACGCATCGCACATGTCACGGCCCAGAGAAGGCTTGCGAGAGGAACTGATACATGAACATGGCCTTGGATTTGACATCATGTCACCACCACGTCAGTCATCGAGCTTGGTGACGCATACCATTCAAATCCGCCGCTCGTGAATGTTTTTGAGAACAAATTAAATAGATCCGCTTGCGCCGCGATCCTGGCCTCCAGTGACGCGGTGACGCTGGTAAGTTCGTGACAGATCTGCTTGTGCGCGCTGTAGCAGCTTGGCAGTTGCCCTGCACATAGGAGGTTTGGGAGGAGGTCGGGGAGGCGCGAGGCAGAGAGGGGTGGGGGGGAGAGAGAGAGAGAAGAAGAAGATTCAGACAGACACAGACACAGACAACCGAACCCCCCCCCAAACAGACAGGAGAACACGGGCAAACAAAAGTCGAATTGCCATGCAGCAACAACAACCGCCAGTTCCACTCTCTTCCTCGTGCACGCTCTCTCTGTCGTGGGACCTGCTCACTATGTACACGCTGGTCTCTTTAGAATGTGTTCTCGACCGAATGTGTTCTCTATAGAATGTGTTTTATATAGAATGTGTTCTCTATGAGCGTGGCAATCACGCACTCTCTGAGAGAGTGACAGAGCACAAACAGGACCTGTTTCCCTCAACACCCGCAGCAGCCATCAGTCGGCGCACTTGCTCGATCTCGGCCTCGTCCTAGAAAAAAAAGTCTTTAAAAACTCTCCGTCCCTCCCTCCCTCTCCATCCCTCCCTCCTACTTCTTGTATTTAGGGTTCGTGGTTGAGAGTTTGCCTCGCACCAGCGCAGCGCAGCGTTGAAGAGTCTAGGGGCTAGGGTGCGTGCGGGGTAAACCCTGAAACCAAAACGTTGTGGGGTTGACTTTCAGGGGTTACCTGGCAGCAGCGCAGCGCAGCATTGAAGAGGCTTGCGTCGGGTGCAAGATTGTGGCTGCCCATGCGTTGAGCACTATTCTTCAGGCACGATATGTTCATGTGTCTTGAGGCTCGACACGTTCACACATGAGCCCGTGTATGCACACTCATAAATCGACACGCCCGCACACGTCCGCGCACGACCGCACACGCTCGCACAAGCCCGCACGCACGAATACATACATACATACCTGGCGGCCAGATCAAGTAGGCCGCGGGCTTCAGCAGTTCGCCCAATACAGGCAAAGGCATGCATCATTGCCGCATACACTCGTGCTGACCTTTCCTGCTCCGGTAGTCCCCGCAGCAGACGCCTATGTGTGTGTGTGGTGTGAGAGAGCGCAAGAGAGCGAGCGAGCGAGAGAGAGAAAGAGGGAGGGAGAGAGAGAGAGAGAGAGAGAGAGAGAGAGAGAGAGAGAGAGAGAGAGAGAGAGAAGAGAGAGAGACCAAGCCTGGAGCACGTAAGGCTCGCGCAAGTCGTGGAGTTTCTTTTTTTGTGAAAACAAAAACTTGTAGTAAAAATCACACAAAAAAATACATAAAAAAAAATACCAAGCCTTGAGGACGTAGGTCTCGCGCAAGTCACGGAGTTTCTTTGCGTACCCAGATGCGCGCAGTACCGCAACCTCCTCCTCCTCCCCTTCCCCGTCCACACCATCCTCCTCGGGCACATATGTGTAGTCAAAATAGCCACGAATAGACCTGAAGCCATTTGCACTCCATCCCCGCAGGCCCTCCTCCGC
>Ga0315899_10003246_pt1 | contig 17758 bp, 9 predicted proteins | sample LakEriMetagenome_2_FD_203518 | JGI IMG/M metagenome (GOLD analysis project Ga0315899, IMG submission 203518) | Freshwater fungal communities from buoy surface, Lake Erie, Ohio, United States - Buoy 4 MA112 | ecosystem: Environmental > Aquatic > Freshwater > Lake | place: USA: Lake Erie, Ohio... | reverse complement strand
TCTGGAACTTTCGCATCCCAATGAGGTCTGTGAGACATAGTAAGTTGTTGAACCCACTGCAGCAGTGGAGGGCGTAATAGTTGGAACACCTGTGCCGCCGGTTGCTGTGGTATACCACAACAAATTATTTCCTATCGCTGTAAGTGGGTTAGCGGTGACGCCTACACAGTAATCAACCGGGCTGGTTGTGGGAGCTGTCGGGATGGGATTGATAGTTACAACAATAACCGTTCTGGGACTTTCGCCGCAGCTGGTTGTTTGACTAACAAAATAGGTAAATGTACCAGGCGTGGTTGTAGATGGTGTGATTGTTGGAACTCCTGTTCCTCCGGTAGGTGTGGTGTACCAAAGCAGTCCTGATCCTGTAGCAGTCAGTGGTAAAGCAGTCGCACTTTCGCAATATGTAACAGGACTGACTACTGTTGGTGCCGGTGTGGCTGCGAGAACAGTTACAACAATAGCAGCTCTAGGTCCCTGACATCCGTTTACAGTCTGACTTACATAATAGGCGGTATTTCCGGGAGCGGTTGTCGTTGGAGTGGGTGCTGTTGTGAATGCAGTGCCACCGGTTGCAAAATAGTACCAAAGTAAGTTGCTACCCGAAGCTGTCAACGGAGCAGCAGCAGCGTTGAGACAATAAGTGATGGGAGTCACTACAGTTGGCGCGGCAGGAGCAGGAACAATTGTTACTATCAGAGGAGTCCGGGGACTTTCGCCGCAGCTTCCGCTCTGAGAAACGAAATAAGTAGTATTGCCTGCTGTAGTGGTTGAAGGTATCGGTGCAGTTGAGGTGCCTATACCTCCTGTGGCAGCAGTATACCACAGCAATGCATTTCCTGTTGCCGTGAGTGCTGTAGCGATGGAATTTTGGCAGAAGGTTACTGGACTGTTGACTATCGGTCCGGGCGTACCTGCAGTTACGTTAACTACGATTTGTACTCTCACACTTTCGCCGCAAGGCAATGTTTGAGACACATAGTAGTTGGTTGTTCCCACTGTTGCTGTATTGGGTGTTGGTGCAGTAGATGAACCAGTACCTCCAGTAGGAGTGGTATACCAAAGTAATGATGTGCCGTTTGCCGTGAGGGGATTTGCTGTTGCATTCTGACAGAGATTGACGGGCGTGCTCACGGTTGGTGGCGGCGGCGTTGTGATAACAGTGACAATTACATTACTAGTCAAAGGGCAATTGCCTGTGGCATCCGCAGAAGTAACAGTATATGTGGTTGTGGTTACTGGAGATGCCACGACTGTAGCACCTGCATTGGTATTTAATCCTGCACCGGTCCATGTGTAGGTTGTACCTCCTCCTGTTGCAGAGAGGGTGACACTTTGTCCTGGGCAAATGTTTGCATCAGTCGGAGTGATGCTGAGTATGTTTACGCCGCTGATTGGTGCGATACTGTAATCACATTCGTCTCCAGCATATCCATCAAATAAAAGGAAATAGGTATTACCCGGGGTAAGTCCTGTGGCTGTAATTACCGAGGGAAATGCACTGGGTTCAATTTGATTATAACAGCCATATTCATTGACAGCTCCTGAGCCGCATCCTCCGTCATAAAACATCATTTGGATGCCAAAGCCGTCTGTACTGTTGCTAACCCAAACGTTGAAAGATGCAGTTGTAGCCGAAGCTACAAAGGTGACGAAAGAGTTGTTGTCCAAAGAACCGCAAAAAGCCGCGGTCAGTTCCGGCCAGGTATTGACGGTGTACGTAGCTGATGTATTGCCGCAGTAGCCATTGAAATTACAAACCGGAGTGGCGGCAGTGCAGTCGTTGCCAGCAGGTCCGTTCCCCAGACAGGGTGGCTGGACGGGTGGAGGTGGAGCAGGCGTATTGTTGAAAGTAATACTCCAGCTGTTGAGTGTGCCGGTAAAGCTACCAAATATATCTTGTATGCAAAGCGACCAAACACCATTGGCATTTTGTCCATTGTTGATGGTCCCTAAGGGCTCGGTAGGCAGATAATCTCCTGTAAAAGGGGCAATGCCGTTGGTTATCGATTGAATGGCTACGCCTGTGAAACAGGTGCCGGTGAAATTATCACCCGAGCCGCCTTCCTGAATTGCAAGGCTTACAATCGTGCCATCGGGAGCCTGTAATTTGATCTCAAGATCTGCATCCCAAGTATGTGTGATATCCAGGCAAACTGAGTACAGCCCATAACTGTTGTTGATGGCGCCGACATTGGTGACCGTTACAGGAAAACAGGTAGGGCTTGCACCATTGTCCGGAATGGCTCCACCTGTTCCTGTAAAAGTTTGTGCCGTGGAAACATAGCCGAGACTCAAAAATATAATGATGAAAAATAATCGTATGGATTGCATGCGTTGCTTATTGTTTGATATTTAAAATCAAGGACGCTTCTTGTTGAAACGATGATTTGTTGACTTGTAAATCAGGTATGCCTTTTCTTTGCCTGAGACGCCGTAACCGAAACTTTTAATCTGGTATTTGTTCTTGGGTATCCATGACGCGAACTCCTCTTGTGTAATCGGCTTTTTGGTTTTCAACATGAAGCATCTGACCGGAAAGCGTTCCGCCATAAAATACACAACTCCTTTTTTGGGCTGTATCAGCTCTTCAAGAAAGATAACATCAGCCCTTGAATTGATATTACTCAGGGAGATAAAATAGGAGGTTTTCTCATCTGGTTTTATTGTTTGACCAAAGATGTAATTACTGGTCAAAAGGATCGCGATGGCGACGAAAGAAGATCTTAGAAACATCTCGAGTTTTTAATTGTTGGTTTCACATTAATTTGAGTTTTCTAAAGGTATAAAAAAACTCTTATTTTTTGAATAATTTAAGTCCGGTCTCAGCGTGCAACATACGCGTCTTGTTATTTTGTTTTGAATAATCATTACTACTTTTAAAGTGTGGTTGTAAATTGCCTTTTTTATTCCAATATGATGTCAATGATAAGAATGCTCGGCTTGTTTATTTGTATCAATTTCAATTTTGCTGAGGCCCAGACGCTCGAGTATCATGAGTATCGTCTGTTCAAAGGATTACAATACCAAACCATCCCTATAAAATTCTCACTTACTCAAAAGACGAATTCAGATCAGCTTGTTTATTGTGAGCGGCAGCAACTGAGATTTGATAGTTTAGGCCAATTCAAGACTACAGTTGGTTCTGGAAAGGTTATTTCAGGTAGTTTTCAAGAGATCATCTGGTCTGAAGGCAGTTACATGTTCAAGATCGCCGCTGACACCAATGATGCTGCTGCACAATCTATCAATAAAGAAATCGGCATTCGTATACCAACTGATCTCAACAGGCCACATGTGGAGGGGCAGATTACAGAAAAAGGCAATACCGGATCGGGCGCCCTCATCATTCCCAATCCATATGGCAGACGACCTTTGAAAATCACATTGGATCTTTCTACAAGTTATGTGAATGTGGATTATCCTGCCGGCAATTATCCTGTATACAGACATTTTGAATGGTTTGATGAAGATGGTGATGGTAAAGGGAATGCTATAAATCTGACTTTCAGCGAAAAAACCAATCATGCCATATTTCTGCAATCACAAAAAATAGGCGAGGTAAAATTATTTCCAAAAGCATTTCAGGAGTTTGTCATTGCTCAGCTTGACAATCAAATCGAAATCAATATTTCCAAGCCGGAAGCTATTACTTATTTTAATCAAACGTACGCCATCAAAGGACCTTGGAAGGTGATCTATTATGTGGAGTGGGACTATTGAGCCGGTGCTGTTGGGGGAGCTTCTTCCTTTGGCAGTGCAGTTGTCTTTTTTTGCTTTAGCTGTTTTTCTTTACTGCCTTTTTTCTTGCTTTTCTTTTTAGCATTTTTCTCAGCTATTTCATCTGCTTTGTCATCATCTATCTTTAGTTTGGCGTGTTGAATAACAAAATAAAATTTCTTGGTCGTGAGGTTGTCGATGGCTGTGATGACCTCCAGAAAATCACCATTTCTATTCCACTCGGTATCTTTTGACTCGATTTCATACCCAACGTTTGGAATGAAATGTTCGCCGTCGGCCATACCCAATGAAAAAATGGGGTTTTCTGGTGTGCGGCCTTTCCCACTATAGATCATCGCTTCCATAAGTTTATCATTCAATGCCATGAAATAAATGGAACTGTCCTGGTACATGACAGCTGTGTCCATGATGAACTGGTTTTGATAGAACTTGCTGATTTTTTGACTGGCGAATGAAGCTTCACGATTGACGAGTAAGCTGAGCGGGTGATTTTGAAGGTATTTCACTGCTTGATCAAAGGCTTCCTGGTATTGGCCATCCATGTTCAGGTCAAAAATCTCCTGTTCAGTCTCCATATCCTCCAAAGGCTTGTAATAGGAATTCTCCGTGAAGCCAATCATCAAAGCTAAAGTTTCATATTTACTGAGCGTGCTGTCATTTTTCAAAAAACGATCCAGTAAATGATTGTAATAAAGCGCTGTTCCGGGTTCCATTGTACTATCTAGGATGTTCTTAAAGTCTTTCTTGTAACTGAAAACGGCTTGTATTAAGCTGTCTTTTGGTGTTTGAGCCTGTATATATTCCGGCGAAAAAATCAACATTAACAACGTAGTAATCAATAATTTGAACCGCATGGAATCGAATTTGAAATCAAGATAATGATAAGTATGAAATGTTGGGCATTCAAAATTCTAAAAAAATACCAAATCCTTTTGACAAAAGGGATAATTACATTAGCTTTGCGGCGCTGAAAGTCGGTATGTCTTGATTTTTTAGTCGGCTTATCAGCATCACATGAGATCGCTTACAACCATATCAAACCCATTCAGCATAAGCTGAATTTCTTTGGGTACCGCTTTTCACTTTTCGAAAAGTTTTGGCAACAATTTTTTCTTATCAACAACAACATAAAAAATAAACAAGATGGCAGATTTACGTTATCAACGAAATTTTGGTATTGCCGCACATATCGATGCCGGTAAAACCACTACCACCGAGCGCATTCTGTATTATACAGGTGTGAATCACAAAATCGGTGAGGTGCATGAAGGTGCCGCTACCATGGACTGGATGGCGCAAGAACAGGAAAGAGGGATCACAATCACCTCAGCTGCAACCACCTGTTTCTGGAACTTCCCAACCAATCAGGGACAAAAAGTTGCAGATACTAAGCAATTCAAATTCAACATTATCGATACTCCGGGTCACGTGGATTTCACTGTGGAAGTGGAACGTTCACTCCGTGTACTCGATGGTTTGCTCGCATTGTTTTGCGCCGTATCCGGTGTGGAGCCACAATCTGAAACCGTATGGCGTCAGGCCAACAGGTATAAAGTACCCCGTATCGGATTCGTCAACAAGATGGATCGTAGCGGTGCCGACTTCCTGAATGTGGTGAAGCAAGTAAAGGAAATGCTGGGTGCTAAAGCGGTTCCACTTCAATTGCCTATCGGAGCTGAAGATAACTTCAAAGGCGTGGTGGATCTGATTACCATGAAAGGTATCATCTGGGACGATTCTACTCAAGGTATGACTTACCAGGAAGTAGCCATTCCTGCCGATATGGTGGATGAAGTAAACGAATGGCGCCAGCATCTCGTGGAGGCTGTGGCTGAATACGATGACAATTTGCTGGAAAAATTCTTCGACGATCCAAACAGCATCACAGAAGCAGAAATGCATGAAGCGATCCGTAAAGCGGTAATCGATATTTCTATCATTCCGATGATGTGTGGTTCTTCATTCAAAAACAAAGGTGTTCAAACCGCACTGGATGCGATTTGCCGCTACCTGCCAGGTCCGCTGGATATTGATGCCGTGATTGGTACAAATCCGGACAATGGTGAAGAATTGACTCGTAAAGCAGATGCCAAAGAACCATTTGCAGCGCTTGCGTTCAAAATCATGACTGATCCTTTCGTAGGTCGTTTGGCGTTCTTCAGGGCTTATAGCGGCCACTTGGATGCAGGTTCTTATGTATTGAATACAAGAACAGGCAAGAAAGAAAGAATCAGCCGTATCATGCAGATGCACGCCAACAAACAAAATCCAATCGACTTTATCGAAGCAGGTGATATCGGAGCAGGTGTTGGTTTTAAAGATATCAAAACAGGTGATACCCTTTGTGACGAAAACAACCCGATTGTTCTGGAGGCCATGACTTTCCCTGAGCCCGTAATTTCAATTGCCGTTGAACCTAAAACACAGGCCGACGTTGATAAAATGGGTATGGCGATTGCCAAACTGGTGGAAGAAGATCCTACTTTGCGTGTAAAAACCGATGAAGAAACAGGTCAAACCATCCTCTCAGGTATGGGCGAATTGCATCTTGAAATCATCGTTGATCGTATGAAGCGTGAGTTTAAAGTTGAAATCAATCAGGGTGCTCCAATGGTTGCTTACAAAGAAGCTTTCAAAGTTTCTGTTCAGCACAGAGAAACCTATAAGAAACAAACTGGTGGTCGCGGTAAATTCGGTGATATCGCATTCGAAATCGGGCCAGCTGATGAAGAATGGATCAAGGAAAATCCTTTGGGTGGCATGCAATTCGTCAACGAAATTTTTGGCGGATCTATTCCAAAAGAATTCATCGCTCCCATCATCAAAGGATTTACATCCAGCATGACCTCAGGTGTTTTGGCCGGATATCCGATCGTTGATATGAAAGTAAGAATATTCGATGGTAGTTACCATGATGTGGATTCTGATGCAATCTCTTTCGAACTTTGTGCCAAACAAGGTTTCCGTGAGGCAGGTCGTAAAGCAAAACCAGTTTTGCTTGAGCCCATCATGAAAGTAGAAGTACTCACTCCTGACCAATACATGGGTGATGTTACCGGTGACTTGAACCGTCGTCGTGGCATGCTTGAAGGTATGGACAGTAGACATGGTGTGCAAGTCATCAAAGCAAAAGTGCCTTTGAGTGAAATGTTCGGCTATGTTACGCAACTGCGTTCATTATCAAGCGGTCGTGCTACTTCAACCATGGAATTCAGTCACTACGCCCCTGCACCTAACAACATCGCAGAAGAAGTGATTGCCAAATCAAAAGGCAAATTGAAAGTAGAAGATTAATAATCTTTCTCCAAGATAAAAAAAGCGCCGACTTTAATAGTTGGCGCTTTTTTTATTGAACAGCATAAAAAAAAGTGGACTGCCCATATAGAAGAAATAATGTTTTTTGAATTGTTGGCTATTGGAGAATGAAAGAAACGAATGCCGTTATCAAATTTCTTGATATGGGCCGATTTGGTTCGCCATAACTTTTATAATTGTCCTGCTCGTTGCTAACGGTTTTGAATACATGATTCATGCCTTCGACGACAAGATAATTGGCGTCAGGTTTTGCTTCATGAAGCATTTGGGCGTCTTCGACGGTTACCTGCAGGTCTTTATCGCCCTGAGCGATCATTACCGGTATTCTCAGTTTTTTTATTTCTTGTTGCGGATTGTATTTGAACCAGCTGATTAGATATGGTTGAACGCTTGGGCGAAACACGCTCATCAGTACTTGAGGAGGGTTGTTGACCAAAAGCCCTTCACGCAGGCTGTCTATCATTGTGTTGCACCGGTCCGTCATGTTGGGCAGTTGTTTTTGCAATTGTCGTTTAAGTGTATTGGTGATAGGTTCACCAGCTCCGGCTAATGACAGGTATTTATCTGCAAGACCATTGGCAGCTAACATGCCGATTAAAGAACCTTCGCTGTGGCCAGCAATGACGATGCTTCGGTAATTGAGCTCTTTGCGCATCCATTGCAACCAGGCTTTTGCATCATTGATGTAGGTGTCAAATCTCAAGTCCTCTTCTTTAGTCATGGATGCAAAGCTGGCGGCAATGCCTCTTTTGTCGTACCGAATTGAGGCGATGCCATTGGCTGCCAGGCCTTCTGCCAGCTGAAGTAGGCAGTTGTTTTTCATGAAATTATTGTTGCCGTCGCGGTCGGTTGGGCCTGAGCCTGCTATGATAAGTACAATAGCCTTATGTTCATCATGCAAAGGTTGCATCAGGCTGCCATATAATTTGCCTGAGTTTGTAGGCAATGCCACTTGTATTTGTGGAAAAATGCTGCTGTCGCTGCTACAATGAAACAAAGCTGCCATAGAGCTTAAAGGCATGAAGAGCAGCAAAGCTCCAATGATTCGCATGGTTAGTCAATTTAAATAATCAAGGCGTAGCGACTTTTTTCACCATCATCAAATAAACCGGAAAGTGGTCGCTGTATCCATAATTGTAGGTGATGCCATCCCATGTTCTTTTACTGTAACCTCTCCATTTGCCTGTTTTTTGCACCATGAATTCCCTGTTGAAAAGTACTTGTTTGTGAAAATAATATCCGGTTTGATTTTTATCCAGCCAAGAACCAGAGCATAGTACTTGATCAAACAGCCCCCAAGCATCTTGGTAGGGAGAAGTGCCCATACCTTTTTTGTACATATCGTACCAGGGATTATAAAGTTCATTGGGTTGTACTTTTTTAATATCACCCACGGCGCCCAGGACTTTGGTAATGCTTGGGCTCACGGGATCATCGTTGAGATCGCCCATGAGGATGATTTTAGAAAGCGGGTTGATGGCGATGATGGAATCGATGCATTTTTTTGCTGTTCCTGCAGCAGCAGCACGTGCAGGAATGGAACGTTCCTCGCCTCCGGAACGTGAGGGCCAATGGTTGACAAAAACATGAACAGTATCTCCATCCATCAGGCCTTTTACATAAAGAATATCGCGGGTGAAAAAAGCGTCTTTAGCGCCACCGGGCAACTGCACAAATAATGGTTGGCTGTAGAGTACGCTGAAATATTTGGGATTGTAAAACATGGCTACATCAACACCTCTTCTGTCCGGAGAATTGTAGTGAACGAATTTCCATTTTCTGCTTTTCAGTTTTTCGGTTTTGGTCAAATCACTAAGTACGGTATCATTTTCAATTTCTGCGACTCCAAGTAATGCAAGCCCGTCCGGCGTGATATCCGTTCCCATCTGAGAGATTACGTCGGATAATCTCCCCAACTTATCGGTATAGATGGCGGTACCATAGCGGCGGTCGCTTTTAGGCAAAAATTCTTCGTCATCCACTGTTGGGTTATTGACTGTATCATAAAGATTTTCGAGATTGTAAAAACCTACCAGCGCCACTTTGTATCGGGTGTTTTGGCTGTGAGCGTAATTTGAGCTAATGCTCAGGAGAAATAAAGCAAACAAGAGGTTTTTCATGCTATGTATTTGAATGTTTTTTCAGATGATGTATTGCGTCGTGCGCTTTCTTTAACGAACTCGCATGAACGAAAACTGCTTTAATCACTTATTCAAGATCAAAGATGGGAAAATGTACACAAAGATGAAGTTTTTTTCTTTCTCTGAAATGGTAATCTTACCTTTGTCAATTACAAATTTCTTCTATGATCGATATTTCAAGGAAACGCATCTTGACTATATTCTGCTCCATGATGGCATCAGCCTTCGCAGTAGAAGCACAGCAAGTAACCCCTCCTGTCGGAGCCGCACAGGATACCACCATTGTTGACCATGCTCAGGATGATGTTTCAGACAACATCCCGGTTATTTCTATCGACGAAAATGATGGGCAGGACGGAAGTGCACAGAATGTTTCTTCTCAGTTGAGTGCAGGAAGAGATCCATTTTTCAATGCCGCATCTTTCAAGTTCAATGCCGTGAGATTCAGGATAAGGGGCTATGATGCAGATTTGTTTACTACTTTCATGAATGGTGTTCCCATGGAAAATTTGGACAATGGCTTCACACCATTCGGATTGTGGGGAGGATTGAACGATGTCCTTAGGAATCGTGATAATTCCATGGGACTCAGACCTACGCCATATTCCTTTGGAGATGTCGGAGGGATTAATTACCTGGATACCAGAGCTTCTTATCAACGCAAGCAAACAAGCTTCAACTACGCAATATCCAATCGAAATTACGTGCACCGATTCATGCTTACCCATTCCACTGGACTCAACAAAAAAGGCTGGGCTTTCAGTTTTTCAGGATCGAGGAGATGGGCCGAAGAAGGTTTTGCTGATGGCACTTTTTACAACGGCTGGTCATTTTATGCCGGGGTAGACAAGCGATTGAATGCCAAACATCTTTTTTCGTTTGTGGCATTTGCAACACCTACTGAAAATGGCAGACAAGGATCCTCTGTTCAGGAAATGCGTGATTTGTCGGGAGATAATTTTTACAATCCATTCTGGGGGTATCAAAACGGAGTGAAACGCAATGCGAGTGTTGCCCGTACTTTTCAGCCTTTCGGCATCCTGAGTCATGAGTGGAAGCCTACTGAAAATACTACCTTAATGACCTCAATTTCATTTACCAAAGGAGAAAGAGGCGTTACTGGCTTGGACTGGTACAATGCAGCTGACCCACGACCAGACTACTACCGCTATTTGCCTAGTTATCAGGAGGACCCTTTGATCAGGCAACAAGTTTACGACATCATGAAAAACGATGTCAACCGCAGGCAGATCAACTGGGATGCGATTTACAATGCCAACTATGGTTCATATGAGACCATCAACAATGCAAACGGTATTACAGGCAATAATGTTTCGGGTAAACGAGCTCGTTATGTACTTGAAGAAAGGGTCATTGGTGTCACACGAGTTAATTTCGCAAGTACCTTGAATACTTCTATCAGTGAAAATGTTGTATTTAGTGCGGGGTTAAATTACCAGTCACAAAAAAGTAATTATTTCAAGCGTGTTGATGATCTGCTCGGAGCGGATTTCTATGTTGATATCAACCAATTTGCAGAAAGAGATTTCCCTGCGAATCCTTTTGCCGGCCAAAATAACGTTGAAGTACCTAATCGTATTCTCCATACCGGAGATAAGTTCGGTTATGATTATGACATCAACATACAAAAAGCTTCCGTTTGGCTCCAATCCATATTTAAATTTAACAAGCTGGATGTTTTTGTTTCATCTGAACATTCATATACAGGCTTCAACAGATACGGCAATGTGAGAAATGGGTTGTTTTTCAATAATTCTTTTGGCAAATCCAAAACCTATAATTTTTTCAATTCGTCATTCAAGACCGGGGCCACCTATAAAATCAACGGAAGAAATTATGCGTTTGTCAATGGGTTGTTTATGACGAGGGCGCCATTCTTTGAGAATGCCTTCATTGCGCCACGCACAAGAGATTTCGTACAGGGCGACCTGAAATCTGAAGAGATCGCTTCTTTCGAAGCAGGATATGTGATGAATGCCCCACGTGTTAAACTTAGGGCCACAGCTTATTACACCAGCTTCAGAAACCAGCTTAATGTGATGACTTTCTATCACGATGAATACAGAAACTTTGTGAATTATGCCATCAGCAATATTGGCAAAGTCCATTATGGTATGGAGCTGGGCGCCGAAGCTAAAATCTACAAAGGACTTAGTCTTACTGGTGCAGCTGCGATCGGAAGATACATGTTTAGTACTAGGCAGAATGCCAGTGTAACCGTAGATAACAGTGCCGAACTTGTAGAAAAAGATGTTACAGTATACTCTAAAAACTATTTTGTCCCTACACCTCAACAAGCCATTACAATTGGCTTTGACTATCGCTCTCCAAAATTCTGGTTTGTAAATTTGAATGTCAATTTCTTTGATCGGATGTATGCCGATTTCAATCCTGTCAGACGAACAGCATCTGCCGTTGACGGCATTGAATTAGGGAATCCGCTGCGTGACCAGATTCTCGACCAGCAGCAGTTGAGCGCGCAAACTACTGTGGATCTTTTTGCAGGCTACTCCTGGTTGATGAATAGAAAGTATCCGTCCATGAAGAAAAGAACTTTTTTGGTCTTTAATGTGGGCATCAATAATCTGCTGAACAATGAAAACATCGTTACAGGAGGTTTTGAGCAACTCAGATTCGATTTCTCAGAAAAAAATATTGGCAAATTTCCTGACCGCAGATTTTATGCATATGGCCTGAATTTCTTTGCCAGCATGGGTCTTCGATTCTAATACAATAAATAAAAAATAAAATTTTAAAAAATAAGATCATGAAGAAAATCATCAGCTTGAACGGAATCTTACTGTTCATCTTGTCTGTCTCGATTGGGTTCACATCCTGTAAGAAAACTTTTGATGCTCCTCCCGGACCCGGAGAAGTGGATATTGTAGCCAATACAAGCATACAATCACTCAAAACCTATCATACGATTCCGGGTGTATATGATTTGATTAATGAAGATGTGATCATCTCAGGTATTGTAACGGCGAACGACAAAAGTGGCAACTTCTACAAGCAGCTCTTCATTCAAGACAGCACCGGTGCTATGCAGATTCTGGTGGATGCCAACAGCCTATACGCTACGTATCCTGTAGGAAGAAAAGTTTTTGTAAAATGTAAAGGACTCACACTCACCGATTCATACAGTAATATGGTTTTGGGATATAAAGCAACTGTTGATGGCAACCCATCCATTGAGGGAATTCCAGGTGCGGTAGTGAAAAATCACATCATTGGCGGATCATTGAATAACCCCGTACAGCCCATTACTGTTACTGCAGCTGATTTGGGGACAGCTTTGAACAATAAGTATATCAATGCTCTTGTGAAACTTGAAAATTATGAGTTCATAGCAGCAGACACAACAAAAACATACTCCGATACTTCTGCTTACAAAGCCACTTCCAACAGGTTGATTTCTTTGGGCTGCGGCAATGCACTCACCTTAACTGTAAGAACAAGCGGTTATGCCAATTTCTCAGGTATCCGACTGCCTTCTGGCAATGGTAGCATCACAGCAGTTTATACTATTTACAAATCATCACCTACGAGTACGACCACCACAAAACAAATGATCATCCGCGATACTGCTGATGTGCAATTCAATAATGGTCGTTGTGGCGCGCCACCTCCAGGGACCGTTGTTCTGCTGAACGAAGATTTTGAAACACAAACTGCCAACACTGCATTTCCTTACATTCCTATTACCATCAATGCATGGAATAATTTACCAGAATTGGGGACAAGAACATTTGATGCGAGAATTTTCAGCAATAACAAATATGCTTATTTGAGTGCTTTTGGAAGTAATGCCCCTGCTATCACAACATGGCTGGTAACCAAAGGTATCAACCTCAATACAACAGCAACAGAAACGCTTACATTCGACACCAAACAAAACTTTTATTTGACTGCTGTGCCGGGAGGTACTCCTGTGCCATCTGCATTGAAAGTTTTGATCTCATCCAACTACACAGGCAGCGGCAATCCATGGGCGGCCGGTGTTACTTGGACAGATATTACATCTCAAGCTACATTGTCTCCAGGTTCCACAACTTCGAATTTTCCAAGTTCTTATACCGGCTCAGGCAATATCAACTTGAGCAGCTACAGCGGAACCATATACATTGCATTCAGATACGAGGGTGCTGATCCTACAGGAACGGCAACAGACAGAACTTCCGCATGGGAGATCGATAATGTCAAAGTGCTTGGACTTCCTTAAAACATACCAAGAGCCATCCTGAAAAGATGGCTCTTCTTTTCATGTTTTCAATATTACAAGACAATCAATAAAAAATGAGAAAAATATTCACACTCATCCTTCTTGCTTTTTCTTTCCAGGGGTTCTCTCAGTCCACAACTATTGTGATCAGTCAGTTGTATGGTGCTGGAGGAAATGCCGGGGCTGCCTACACGGCAGACTATGTGGAATTGCACAATATTTCCTCGGTGAGCCAAAGCCTTTCTGGCATGTCGATACAATATGCATCAGCTACCAGCACAACCACATGGAGTGGGGTGGCAAGTCTTCCTGCTGTTTCCATTCCTGCAGGGGGCTACTTTCTGATTCAGATGAGTGGTGCTGGAGCAGTAGGCGCTGCGATTCCTACACCAGACCATGTTGCTACGCCTCCAATTGCTATGAGTGGCACCAATGGTCGTGTGGCGCTGGTGAATGGCACAACTGCATTGAGTGCATGTCCCACAACACCTGATGTGATAGATTTGGTGGGCTACGGAACTTCCGTTTGTTTTGAAGGCTCAGCCGCTACAGCAGCCTTAACAGCCACCAATGCAGCGATCAGAAATAATAACGGTTGTGCAGAAACGAATAACAATGGTGCTGATTTTACGGTAGCTCCAGCTGCGCCCAAAAACAGCGCATCACCAGTAGTCGCTTGTGGTGTGGTACCTGTTGGGCCTGCCATTACTGCAGGCGCAGTTAATAATTTTGGAAATGTGGTGGTACTCACTAACTCTGCTTCACAATCTTTCAGTATCTCGGGTTCCAATCTTACAGGAGCACCGGGAAATATCACCATAACCGCTCCGAGCACAGACTTTCAGGTTTCCATTAACAATACTACATGGGGCGCAAGTGCCAATATAGCTTTTACATCTGCAACGCTTGCCTCAACTCTGGTATATGCCAGATTCACTCCGCAAACTGCGGGGTTGAAGACAGGCAATATATCCATTAGCGGGGGTGGTATCACAACTCCTGTAGCCGTTGCCGTGAGTGGCAATGGTACCACAACGACTCCAACAACCGGCGGATTGGTCATCAGTCAAATCTATGGTGCCGGTGGTAATTCAGGTGCACTTTTCAATGCTGATTATGTGGAGATACACAACAAATCCACTGCCACTCAAAGCCTGCAAAACTATTCGATTCAATACGCATCTTCCACTACAACCACTACGTGGTCGGGGAAATCTAATCTGCCAGCAGTCAACATTCCTGCAGGAGGATATTATCTCATTCAAATGAGCGCTACGGGTACAATCGGAAGCACTTTGCCAACGCCTGATTATCTGGCTACACCAACGATTGCCATGAGCGCTTCAAATGGTCGAGTAGCATTGGTAAGTGATACTTTCAATCTGGTGGCATGTCCAACTACTGCTAATGTGGTAGATCTTGTGGGTTACGGAACTTCAGTTTGTTTTGAAGGATCAGCTGCTGTTGGAGCATTGGATACATTGCGCGCCGGTTTCAGAAACAACAATGGTTGCGATGATACCAATAATAACCTTGCAGATTTCACCATCAATACCCCGGCGCCCAGAAACAGCACTTCACCCGTGGCCGTATGTGGTGTGATACCCACGAATCCCACACTTTCAAGCGGTACGCTCACTTCCTTCGGTACAGTTTGTTTGGGGAACACTGCAGGTCCTAATTCTTTTAATGTTAGCGGCAGTAACTTGACTGCTGCAAATATCATTGTAGGACCACTAAGCGGATATGCTTTCAGCCTGACTTCTGGTGGCGCTTACACGCCAAGTTTATCCATTACTCAAACAGGCGGCGCTTTAGCGGCTACGACGGTCTATGTAAATTTTACACCAACAGCAGCGCAGTCGTACAGCGGAAGCATTCCTGTTGCCGGCGGTGGAGCTACAGCTATTTTTGTGGCTGCAACTGGTACAGGCGCAGCGATTGTTACGCCAAGTTTCAATGCCATGAATCCGGTATGTCAAGGTGGTAATTTCTCATTACCTCCAACATCAACCAATGGTATATCCGGCACATGGGCTCCCGCCATCAATAACACTGCCACAACAACTTACACATTCACCCCAGGAACCAATCAATGTGCGGTATCAACAACGATGACAGTGGTCGTTAATCCTAATGTGGTTCCTGTATTTACACAGCCTGCACCTATTTGTAGCGGTACGAGCTATACACTGCCTGCAGATTCAGACAATGGCATTACCGGAAGCTGGTCTCCCGCATTTGACAATACAACAACAACAACGTATACATTTGCTCCGGGAGCCGGACAATGTGCCACCTCAACAACTTTGACCATTGAAGTGATTCCTGCCGCTCCTACAGTTATTACAGGAGATAGCACCGATATACAAGCTAATGCTGCCACACTGCACGGCACGATTACTTTTCAGGGTTGTACCAATATTACGGAGTATGGAATTGAAATCTCCAGTATCAATGGATTCACTCCCGGAACGGGCTACAGGGTCCCTTCGGCAAACCAAAGCAATAATATGTTCTCTGCAAGTGTCAATGGACTTGTGCAAAATACCGTGTATTTCTACAGAGCATATGCAAGAAATGCGAATGCTATTGCCTATGGCGAGGAGAAACTTTTCTTTACCAAACCCATTCCGGCCGGACTGGTTATTTACGGCACCCCAGTGGTCCGTGGCACTACTTTACATTACAGCCTTAGCGGTATTCAGCCCGGACATTATGCAGTAAGAATTTACAATGTAATGGGTCAGCTGGTGTTGCAAAAGGATATCATTGCCCAGGTGAATTTCATAGACACCCAATTGCAGATCCCGGCCAGCTTGCCGATCGGGCTTTATACTTTCCAGATTTTCAATCCTTCATTCAAGATTCAGAAATCGCTGATGATACAGTAAAATATGGTCAAAAAATCATAAAAGGGGACTTCGGTTCCCTTTTTTAATGCCAAGCTGACATATCCATTAAGTTGGTATTCATTTTGTGTAAGCAATTTCAAATAAATAAACATGCAAAAAGGAAACATAAGAGTACAAACGGAGAACATTTTCCCGATCATCAAGAAATTTTTGTACAGTGAACATGATATTTTTATTCGCGAGTTGGTGAGTAATGCGGTGGATGCAAGCCAGAAACTGAAGACCCTTGCCTCCATTGGTGAGGCCAAAGGCGAGATTGGCGAGCTCAGCATTGACATCATCATTGATAAGGAAAAAAATACATTGACCATAGCCGATAAAGGAATCGGGATGAGTGCAGAAGAGATTGACAAGTACCTGAATCAGGTTGCTTTCAGTGGTGCTGAGGAGTTTTTGGAAAAATACAAAGGACAGAACCAGGCAAGCATTATCGGTCATTTCGGTTTGGGTTTCTATAGTTCTTTCATGGTGAGTGATAAAGTTGAAGTATTTTCAAAAAGTTACAAATCGGAAGCGGCCGCTGTAAGGTGGGAGTGTGACGGAAGTCCTGAATACATTTTAGAACCTACGGAAAAAAACGAACGTGGTACCAGTATCGTTCTGCATCTGAATGAAGAAAGCCGTGATTTTTTGGAATCGGCTACTATCAATACCATTCTTGAAAAATTCTGCAAATTTTTACCGGTGCCGATTTTCTTTGAAGGCAAACAGATTAACAACCCTGCACCGGCCTGGATTAAGAAACCCTCAGAGCTCAGTGCCGAAGATTACCAGAATTTTTACAAGGAGCTTTATCCATTCGGTGAGCCGCCATTATTCTGGATCCACCTCAATGTAGATTATCCGTTCAACTTGAATGGAATTCTCTATTTTCCTAAAATCAAACAGAGCTATGAAATCCAGAAGGACAAGATCCAATTGTACAGCAATCAGGTTTTTGTGACTGATGAAGTGAAAGATATTGTCCCCGAATTTCTTATGCTGCTCCATGGCGTGATCGACAGTCCGGATATTCCGCTCAACGTGAGCAGAAGTTATTTGCAGGGTGATCCGAATGTTAAAAAAATCAATGCGCACATCACCAAGAAAGTGGCAGACAAATTGGATGAGATTTTTCATGCAGACAGAAAGGCTTTCGAAGAAAAATGGGAAAGTCTTGGTCTGTTTGTGAAGTATGGTATGATGACAGATGACAAGTTTCTTGATAAGGCTTCCAAATTCTTTATCATGGAAGATACCGTTGGTAAGTTTCAGACATTGGAGGAATACAAAGAAAGTACACAGGTTATTCAAAAAGACAAAGAAGGGAAGCATGTCATCATATATACTACACAGCCCGTGCAGCAGGATGCATATATTCAGCAGGCTGTTGAAAAAGGGTATACTGTGGTGAAGATGGAAACGCT
>Ga0315899_10003245_pt1 | contig 17760 bp, 8 predicted proteins | sample LakEriMetagenome_2_FD_203518 | JGI IMG/M metagenome (GOLD analysis project Ga0315899, IMG submission 203518) | Freshwater fungal communities from buoy surface, Lake Erie, Ohio, United States - Buoy 4 MA112 | ecosystem: Environmental > Aquatic > Freshwater > Lake | place: USA: Lake Erie, Ohio... | reverse complement strand
TTGATTTTTTCCTTCCAAGTTGATTTAAGAGAATCTACTTTCAAATAAGAAAAATCGTCATCGAATCGTAATTTAGCAATGGTTTGAGCATGGCAATTGTATTGAAGAAAAATCCCAAAGCATAAAAACAAATAGATCTTGCGAAATTGAATGCCAAACATCAAAATTGATTAAATCGAATACAAAAAAAAGGCTTTTTAAAATGATATGTACTATTTAGCGACGAAAAAGAGCCTTTTAAATCAAAAAATGTTTGGAATTAGAAAAACCAACTCATTGATTTTATCAAAATTTCAAATCCCTAGTAATTTCAGATGAGTTAACTCACCTAAAACTTCCGTTTTAGCACCTGAAATATTGATGATTCGGAGGCTATAAATATCATCTGGGAAATATTTAAACGGAATATTTCCACTTAAATTTTTAACACAAACTCCATCAAAATTTGATAGTTGGCTTTTATAATCATAGCTCTCCCAAAACATATTGAAAACCCAATATTGATTCAATTTATTTCGAAGAACAATGTAATAGCCATCAGAACCTGTTGAAATAACTGTTTTAGCATTTTCATTGTGATAAAAAATGACATTATCCTTAGTCGCTATATTGAAATTAGTAATATGATTTTTTTCTTTTGGCAATGGTGTGGAAAAATCACTAACTAAAAATCGAGAGATGGCATCCAACTTAGGATCTAATTTGACATACTGATGTGAGAAAGAAATATCAATTACTTCATTCAAATAGATCATACTTGCAACAATAGACGTGGATAAGGAAACTTTAGGCTTGGGCAATAAATAATCTTTTGATATAATTGGATTCGTTAAATCAACTTTTTTATCTTGATTAGACTTATAAAAAAAATGCTCACGATGTTGCAAGTCATGTTTAATAAAATTAGCCGTAACCACATTATTAAAGTTGACACTATCTAATAATTTACTAGTGTAAGAAAAGAAGCAAAAAGAAATTGATGTAAACAATAAAATATACTTCAAAATACGATTGCCTGATATCTTATCATATAACAACAAACAAATTAAGCATAGACCAACCGTCATGGTAATGGCATATCGGCTTTCAAAAACTAATTCGGGTCTTTCATTTGCTCTGCCAATGGAATAGACCAACATGGTTAATAAAATAAAAAGTAATCCAGAAACGATGAAATCAAAATTTGATTTAACTAAAACAATGGATTTAAAATGATCAATTAAAAATTTAATTAATATAGCTGCCAATAAAAGGCCTAAAAAAAAGCTTGATGCAATTAAAATATCAATGGAGCCTAAACTAAAAATTGATACAGATGAACCCAAATAGACAAAAAAACTTTTAGTAATGGGCCAAAACAAAAGGGCATTTTCCAACAAATGAGCCCTTTGCAAGGGATGGACATAACCGGTATAATAAAGTATGACAATGAACAAAAAGGTTATAAGCCAAATGAATACAAACTTGGGATGAGATCCCTTAAATAAGGGCAATGCTGCAATAAATACAAGCAAGCCATTCCCGCTAGTAAATGTGGCTAGAACCGCAAAAAGTAAGGCGAGTGTGAATTTAAACTTTGAATTAAGATCTACTAAAAAATAAAATGTGACTAACATGAAAAACAATATGGTATTATTCTGAAGTGCACAAATAGCCCAAAATGAATTTTGATAGTAAAGGAAGTTGAAAAGAATAAAGGCAATAGGTAAGATAATCCAACGAGGCTTTTTGAATTTCAAAATGTACCCATACAAAATAAAAAATATACCTAAGATTGATAATGAACCAAGCAAATCAAACAACTTATAATTTATGTTCCCAAAAATCCAAAATTGTATAATGGCAATAATAGATAAATACCCTTCGCGATGTTCATTATTTTGGCCAATGATTAAAGATAATTTCTCGAAAAAAGAATCCCCTGCTGAAAAATACCGAATAACTAATCCATTGATGGCATTCCAATCATCTGAATAAGGAGCATTAACAATAAACTTATTTTGGATAAGGAAAAAGAAGAGAATAGGAATGAAAGAAATGAAAAAATAAAAATGAGGATGCTTTCCTAGTCTCATGGGACAAATGTTATTGTTTTTGCCCCGCCTTTGCAATTCACTAACCTGACAGAAATAAAATTAAAATTACTATTCTTAAAACTTTTTTGCAAAAAAAATTAAAAAGGTAGTTGGGATTAGGTAATAGGTATTAGGTAAAAGGTAATAGGTAAAAGGTATTAGGTTTCATTATCTTTTAGCCAATTTTTTTAGTTCTTTTGGGCTTAAAGCGTGATTAAATACTGCTAGACCACCAATTTGCCCTTTAAAGAAATTGCCCATTCCTCGTTTTAAAAGCACCGCTCCAACCGTAAAATCCGATCCATTATTGCCCATTCCATTTGGAAAAAAATAGGGGTTTTTAGACTGAATCAACCCATCTGGATATCCATCAAAGCCCTTCGTGTTGAGTATTAGCTCTTTTTCTCTTGCTTGAAATTCTCCATTGACATACGAACGTATATATTGACCATCATACGTAAAAGCGACAAAAGTCCATTCATTCGCCTTAACTTCTTGTTTGCTCGCGGAGTAATCACTCGAATAAGGAAAAGGGGGGGTCGGCTTGCCGGTATACGATATATGTCCGCAGACTTGATTTTTCCCATTGTAATGAGGTAATGAAACAAACAAACCATATTGCCGTTTCCCGCCATCGAGATACTCATTCCACATGCCGCCAACAAACCCCGTCGTTTCGCCGGTCCATTTAACCCAAGCAACCACAGTGACTCCTTGGCCAGCGCCATAAAGATTCAATAGCCCAGTCTGATCATTTTTTAAAGATAAATAAGCTCCATGACCAAATTTAGCTGAATATCCAGAAAGTGGCCCCTCATCCATTCGATCAATTTGCCCATCTATTTCGGATAATTCATAGGGGCCCAACAATGACTTCCTTTTTTCTCCTTTAGTTTCTTTAAAATCCCATAAGGCAATTAAATTTTTATTTCTTACGATTTGATGTACCAATTTCTTATTTTGACCATGAAGAATTTCACTTGTAACAACAAACAAACACAACAGAATACATTTCAAGTTCATATCAATATAAATTAAATGGATGAAAAAAAACCTTTAAATTATCAAAAACAGATTCTAAAAATTCGTGTCAAATACATCATATCACGCAACAAATATAAGCTTTGTCGATATTAAAAATTACACGATATTAAGCCATGCTTAATTTAAACCCAAATATGCTCTCTAATGATTGAAAAAATAATTATTATACCTAATTTCGAATTAATGTTTTTATAAACTATGTTTATTCTAACATCATTTAATCATTGCTTTTAAATTAGAAAACCGTCAATTTATCATTTGGCTTCGAATGAAAACCCAAAATAATTTAACTCTTTTTATCGTTTCATTCGTATACTTAATTGTACATTTTGTTCCTGATTTTGGAGGCGCTGATGTGATGGGTGCCCAGTGGTTATATACGAGTATCGTAGATGTCTTGGTTTTAGCCTTCATTTTCTTTCAAAGGAACCTATATTCCGAGGCCATAAAAGCTGTTTTTAGTCAAAAGTTTTCACTGCTTTATACCTTTTATTTTGTTTGGGCCATCATTTCTGTCAGCTATGCCATCAACCCAACAGAGGCCATTGTGTGCCTAGCGAGGCTTGCCAGTACCTTTTTTATCTACACTAATTTTGCCATTCTACTGTATAAAAAAGATATCAAAACTTATTATCTCCCAATTTCCGTACTAATATCCCTGGTTTTATTTTATGATAGCATCACCGTCATATCAAGCTTTACGAAGAACGCAAAAACGATGTTGCTCGATCAAAATATTTTAAGCCTGATGGGAAAAAATGGCAACAAGAACGTGATGGCAGCCAGTTTATTAATCAAATTCCCTTTTGTCCTTTTTGTTGTTTTAAGGTCTAAATTCGTAGGCCGAGTGCTAGGAATATTTATCCTGTTTTTTGGAAGTTTTGCCCTTTTTATCTTAAATACTAGGTCAACTTTTGTGGGGCTATTCTTGATACTTATCATTTTCGCCGCCAGCACAATATACATTAAAATAAAATCCGCATGGCCTAAAATCGTTTGGCCCCTCGCCTACTTGATTGTCCCTATTACCGTTGCTTTCTTTTCGGCCAATTTGGTTTTAGAAAATGCCGTCAAATCTCAGGAAGTTCAAGGAGGCTACGGAACTGTTACCAAAAGAATCGATGACATTACGGCCAACACAAAGGAGGAAAGCCGCTTGAGACTTTGGAAAGCGGGATTAGACTATGTATCGAAACACCCCTTCATCGGAGATGGATATGGCAACTGGAAACTGGCCTCAATCCCCTACGAAAAGGAATATACCAACGACCTATTCGTACCCTATCATGCACATAATGACTTTATAGAGGCGGCAGCCGATTTAGGAATTATTGGTGGTTTGGCTTATCTAGGCTTATTTATCTTGGCATTTTTATTTACGATTAGGCTTTGGCTTAAAGAAGACGCCAAAGAATTTCGCTTATTTGCGACCATATCTTTCATGGCATTAACCTGCTATTTTGTGGATGCATTTCTTAATTTCCCGACTGAACGCACCTCCATGCAAACGATGTTGACGCTTACCGCAGCCTTATTATTTGCCCCAGCATATTCACTGAAGGCACATGTGGGGATTAAAAATACAGCAAATAAAAACGTAACATTACTTTATATTTTAACGGGTTTCATCATCATTGGCGGGTCGATATACATCAACAACCAAGTTTTTAAATCCCTGAAGGTGCAAAAATTTGTCATGGGGGAAATTGACACCGATCCCAAAATGGCTTTGGAAGAAGTGGAGAATGCCTTCCCAGCATTTCCAAATTTGTCCACCTCCACCCTACCCATCAAAGCGCTCATAGCTCGCTATCAATTTAGAGATAAAAATTACGATGCGGCACTTAAATTACTGAGAGAAAGCGACCGAGATAATCCCTATTTGCATTATAACGATTTTATTAGAACTGCCGTTTTTGCTGATAAAAGGCAATTAGATAGCGTAGCTTATTATGCCTATTTAGCTTTTTACAATTGGCCTAGATCAAAAAGCTATTACAAAAACGCGATTTTTGCCGCATCGAAAAAACGTGATACCATAGAAATAAAAAAAATATTCAACCTTTATAATCGGTACAGAACAGGCGGTGAAGCCTATTCTCAATATCTATTAGGTATGTATGAAGTAAAAGGAAGCGCAGACAAAAAGATGTTGAGCATGCTGGAGTTTGCAACGCGAAAATTCCCTGAAGATTCTGTCATTATTTTGAATGCCAAAAATACACTATTGGGAAATGCAGGAGCAAGCAACATCAACAATAATGCGGCACAAGGTGCATTAGCCTTTCAAAAGGGTCTTTACGCCGCAGCCGCTAAGTTTTACCTACAAGCAAGCCAAGTAGAACCAGAAAACTATACCCATTTTGAAAATATAGGCATTTGCTATTACTCCAATAAGAATTACGAAAACTGTATCCAATACTTCGATAAGGCCAATTCATTTGCGCAAAATGCGGCTGGTAAATCCTACTTTTTTAAAGCGATGGCTGCCATTGCCTTAGGAAAAAAAGATCAGGCATGCAGCGCACTTAATGAAGCTAAAAAGAGGGCATATCCAGAGGCAGACACATTCATCAAATCAAATTGTCCATAATTATTATCAATAGTAAAGCAATCAACTACAATTAAAAAGCTCATTCTTATCAAGAATGAGCTTTCAAAAATATGTTGTGTTCTAAAATCTTAAAGAAATAGTTGATCTCCTTTAAATGCAACAAAAATATAATTCAAGAAATTAAAATCAAATTTTTTTTGATTTCATGTGTATTACTTTTAATAAAACCATACGAATCAATTTTCCATTGGACTATATTTTAATGGAAACCTATTATTTAAAATGAAATTATTGCTAAATTCGAATGAGATCCATTGAACCTCCTGAATGTGCTATTTTTTATAGACCTATTTTAAAACATGAAAAAAATCTTATCGTATTGCCTCGTAATTTTGGCTTCATTAACCCAGATATCGCTCGCTCAAAGCAATAAAACTAAATCCAGTCCATTAAAAATTACTAGCTTATTCATTACTCAAGATGCCAAAACAAGCAGTATTTCGATTTTTCGTAAGAATGGAAAATCACCCATCCTCACTCAGGTAGCCAAAGATAATTTCCGTCCATTCCTCCATCCCATCGTAGCGCCAGACGGCAATGGCATATTAACTGAATATAGTCCAGGACATCACAAGCATCAAACCGGAATCTATTGGGGCTATACTCGGGTAAATGGCCGTGATTATTTCCACCATCCGGATGGTGATTATTGGCGTAAATCAAAAGCCAGTGTCATTAAAAACAGTGGCAATGAAGTGAAGTGGGAAACCGTTTACGATTTATTAGATGAGAAAGGAAATGCCGTATTGACCGAAACGCAAACTTGGTCCATGCGCGAGGAAAACGGAAAGTATTTGCTCAAATTAATTTGGACCGGTGAAGCAAAAACGGATGTCACCATTGGCATGTATGATTACGGTGGATTATTTGTTCGTATGCCTTGGAAAGAAGGCATCGACGGCGAAGTGAACAATGGAGCTAGGCAAAAAAATGAAAAAGCAGAAGGCCAACGATCCAATTGGGTCGATGTAGGAATCAAAATAGAAGGCCGCAAAGACCGAGCCCACATAGCCGTTTTTGATCATCCTGAAAATAATGGATTTCCACAGCATTGGCGGGTAGATAACCAACTGGGCATCGGGGTGGCCCGCGCAAGAAAAGGAAATTGGGAAATCAAAAAGGGCAAGATAGAGACGATCAAGCATGAAATCCTGGTCTACACCGGAGATATCACTGAAACAGAAATCAATAAGTTATGGGCTAGCTACAGTGGACAAGATATGTCATTTAACGTGGGGGGTGGTTCCACGGCTTTGTGGGGTGTGGCCCAACAAGAAGGTCGGGATGCTAAGTTTTTAAACCCAGCTGAAGCTACAGCCGCCATGACTTTAAAGCCTGGTTTTAAGGTAAATGCTTGGGCCGCTGAACCTATGATTACGCAGCCCATGGCTTTTTGCTGGGATGATAAGGGCCGACTTTGGATCGCGGAAAATCGGGACTATGAATCCCGTGGATATGGTTTTTCTAAAGCAGGCAATAGCCGGATATTAATCATTGAAGATACCAATCATGACGGTATCGCAGATTCAAAAAAAGTGTTTCTAGAAGGGATCGCTTTCCCCTCCGCCATTGCTGTGGGTTTTGATGGCCTATATTTAGGTGCGCCACCCAATTTACTTTTTGTACCAGACAAAAACCATGATGACGTGGCTGATATGGCCGACATCGAAGTCAAACTAACGGGTTGGGGAATTCGCGATCGCCATGAAACATTAAATAGTTTACACTGGGGACCGGACGGTTGGCTTTATGGCTTACAAGGATTTGCCACGCCTTCTAAAGTGAGAAAGCCCAATGGCAAAGGTAAAATTTACAAGCAAAATGACCCTTTTCCTGAGGATATTTTACAAGGGGAAGGAGTCGATATTAACGGTGGTGTGTGGAGATATCATCCGACCAAAGATATTTTTGAGGTGGTTGCCCATGGATTTAGTAATCCTTGGGGGATTGATTATGATTCAAAAGGCCAACTATTTATTTCCGCATGCGTGATTCCTCACATGTGGCATGTCGTTCCGGGAGGGGTATATCATCGCCAAGGTGGACAGCATTTCAACCCTTATTTGTACAGCGACATTCGAACCATTGCGGATCACACGCATCGTTCAGCCCACGGAGGTGCTCGGGTATATCAATCCGACGCTTTTCCCGCGGACCAAAAAGGAAAGATTTTCATGGCCAATATCCATGAACATGCTATTTTATCCGATGTTTTGGCCAAATCAGGTTCAGGCTTTGTGGCCAAACATGGAGATGAATTACTATTGGCCAATAACGCACAATGGGTTGGCTTTAGCATGGAGGTGGGACCTGACGGGGGTCTCTATGTGTTAGATTGGCATGATGCGGACATCTGTGGAAAAGAAGTTTTAAATGGGGAGACTGGCCGAGTGTATCGAGTGATGCCCACAGAAAATTTGGCTGAAAATTGGGCCGGTAGGTTTGACGATTTAAATACATTGAGCGATTTGAAATTAGCATCCTTTCAAACAAATAGTAGCGATTGGCATTCACGCAGAGCGAGAGTTATTCTTCAAAATAGAAGTTCAAAAGGTAAAATAGATCAAAATGCGATCTCTGAATTACAAAACATTTTGAAAACCAGCTCAAATGCTGACTATCGTTTAAGGGCTATTTGGTCGCTGCATGTGACCCATAGTTTTGCTGCGGGCCAATTGGAAAGTTTGCTTTCCGATTCCGATGAGTACATCCGATCATGGGCCATACAGCTATTATGTGAAGACAAATCTCCATCAGCGCAAGCGCTAAGCACATTTGCCAACATGGCCAAAGAAGATAAATCGGCCGTGGTCCGTTTGTATCTAGCCTCAGCTTTACAAAGGATACCTGAGGCATCAGCGTGGAAAATTGCGAGTGAATTAACCCAACATGCTGAAGACAGTGGAGACCAAAACTTACCGAAAATGATTTGGTTTGGTCTAGAACCTCTAGTTAAAACCAACCCGAAATTAGGTTTAGAATTATTGAAAAACTGCCAAGTTCCCATGATTGCTAATTATATAGCCAGGAGAATGGTGGATGCCAATGAACATGAGCTATTAATTAGTTATATCGGGAACATCAATAAGAATTTGACCCACGTATTAGAAGGAATGAAGGATGGTTTAGAAGGGCGCTTTGACCTAAATGCACCTAAAAACTGGAATGCTGTATTTAAAAAACTGACCTTAAAAAAAGGTGTCGTAGCTACATTGGCGACACAGATATCCCAACGATTTGGCGAAACCGATGCCACGCAAAAATACATAGCGCTGTTGAAGAACAATAAATCGTCTATAGACCAACGCAAAGAGGCCATTAATTACCTTGCTGCTGGAAAGAAAGTGGAGTTGAAAAATGAGATACCGAACTTATTCAGCCAAATTTCCTTGAGAATGGACGTTATTTCTGCGATTGCCAATTTTAACGAAGATAATTTAGGCGCTTTGATTATCAGCAATTATAAAGGTTTATCGATAGTGGAGAAACGCAGGGCCATAGAAACACTTTCTTCCAGACCGAAATACGGTTGGCAGCTGACACAAGCCCTAAAAAACCAAACAATCCCTAAATCTGATATTCCGGCTTACACGGCACGCCAACTACTTCGTGTCGTAGGAAGTGGATTTATCGAATATTGGGGTCCTATCGAGCAGGAACAATCCTTGGAAAAGGCGTACATCAAGTACCGCAATATCCTTACACCAGCCGCTATTTTAGAAGCAAATGCAAAAAAAGGAGAAATCGTATTCCAAAAAAGCTGTGGATCATGTCATAAAATGTATGGAAATGGTGGTAATATAGGCCCTGAATTAACGGGATCAAACCGTGCTAATTTGGACTATTTTTTATTCAACGTCCTAAATCCATCGGGCGAAATACAAGAAGATTATAAATTAGTTGTGATCACGACGCGAGATGGTCGTACCTATTCCGGTAATGTCATCGCTGAAAATGACCGACAAGTTACCATGCGAATCGTTGGAAAGGAATCATCCAAAATAAATAAATCTGATATTCAATCACGGGAAGTGATGCCTAGTTCATTGATGCCAGTGGGTATTTTAGAGACTATCAAAGAAAATGAAGTATTGGATTTAGTAAAATACATGCAAACAATGAAGCCTAAGTCCTAAGTGATTTAAGGTTCAATACATTTTAAAAATTTCCTAGATGTATGCACATCATCCTGTAGAGAAAATCAAACCATCCGTTAAAATATGGTTTTGGGTTATTTGTGTCTAAACCAACAATCCATTCGGTCGTTTTCATACCCTTTAAATACGGTATTAACAGGGAATCCATGCCATAGATTTTCATTAAATCGGGTTCGGGCCAAATAATTAAATGCACCCATATCACCCGTATAGGCAGTTTTGTTGGTGCGATTATACGTTTCATGTATTTCGCATAATTGCTGAAGAAAATCAAAAAAGACAGGAAATGCTCCACCAATAATCCCACAGTTCAGTAGTGTTTCTGCCGCAAAACGTTCTTCATACGCGCGGTAATCGATGATTTGCTCCCGCAGGTGAGTCGCATGTGCGAGCATCCATTCATTGGCTAGTAATTTAGGCTCATCCCCACAAAAAAGAGTTAATGGGTTATCTCGAAACAAAGGATCTATAAATGGATTTTGTGCCAAGGTCACATCTGAAATATCCGTCACAAAAACACCTTGAATAGGATCAAGTGATTTCGCTAAAAAATCACGGTAGACGAAATATCGGTATACATTAGGATTAAATTCGGGATTATACTCGATCCGCTCGAATGAAATATGTGTATTTTCAAATCGCGCACAGGTCTCTTCCGAAAAATTATTGTGAAAAATAATGCCTTTGACATTAGACTTCGCTACAGAATCCGCCCATGCTTGCACTAATTCATAGGCATCATCCACTAAGGTAGTATTCCGATTTACATCATAAACTCCTGTGATGTGGCAGGCCAAAACCAGGTGAATGTTGGAAGCCATTACATGGGGTTTGACGATAGTTCCCTCTTCAAAACAGCACAGGTGCTACTCGGATTATTTCGGTAATATATGTAGGATTTTTGGAACACCTTCTTCGCCCTAAACTGAATTTGAGCTCGTTCATAAAAGGCTGAATCTGCGGCAAATCCACCCTCAAAATCAATACTTTTAAATACTTTCTGATGGCCAAACAAAGTCCCAAAAAGAACGGCATCATCCAAGTGAATGGGCTTACTTAAGTCATTTTTATCTGGAACATAGTAATCGTCTGACGAATTCACCACGGTCTCCGCGGTGGAGCAAATCAGATCTACGTTTTCCATTTCCTGGAGGCAAGCACTTAAGTGAAACGGTTTGTATTCATCATCACTATCTAAAATGGTGATAAATTCACCGACACTTATCAAAACTCCGCGATTAATGGATTGGGCTTGGCCCCGATTACTGTGGCGAATGTATACAATTTTATCCTCGTACTTTTCTACGTATTCCAACAGTGATTTTCGATCGTTTCCCTTGCTTCCGTCGTCAATGATTATGAGTTCGAAATCTTGAAAATCTTGCTCTAAAACAGAATCAATGGCTCTTTTAGTCAAATGAAATTCCGTGTTATATACCGCCATTAACACCGATATTTTTATTTTTTTAGGCATATTTTTCAATGAATTTTACCGTATTGTCTAATTTAGGCAACAAACTTAGTCATTAAAATACAAAACAGAAGACCCATTTAAACTTATCACCAAAACTTAATGTTAAAGACAATCCAAGATCAAAAGCGAAAATGAATCTTTTGACCCAGAATAATTAAAATGATTATTCATAAACCATTATTTTTTATCAAATGGGAATCATGTATGTTGAAATTTAGCGAATCAAAAAAAAGCAGCTTCATTTTACAGCCGAAATGAGTCATATAGCCCCTAGCGTTTATTATTTCCAAAAACACTTAGATTTTTTGATAGAAAGCTTGTTTAATCAAATCGTCTGAATTAATAAATGGCTTAATCTTAAGCATTTTATGATTTTCATTACATCTTCGGAATTTTATTTGGGTTTTTGTCCAAACCATTAAAACAATTCTACATATCCCGAGTTATGCTGTAAAATTTTGATAATTAACAATATGCCGTCAATAATTTGGTGATAAATTGTTGGTTTATTAATAATTTAATAATTTTCGGAATTAATTTTTTTTGATTCAAAATAAATTTAAACCCTTAACAAAAAAGTACATGAAAAAAAATTTACTCATGACTTTCCTGTTGGCTTTCTTTACCCTAACCAGCTTAATTGCTCAGGAAAGAAAAATAACAGGAAAGGTGACTTCGGCCGAAGATGGCTCGAATTTACCAGGCGTTTCAGTTTCGATTAAAGGAACTACCAAAGGAACGCAAACAAATGCTGAAGGAGTCTACTCCATTTCAGTGCCTAATTCAACTACATTGGTATTCTCCTTTGTAGGATTAAATTCTCAATCAATTTCAGTGGGTAACCAATCGGTTATCAACGTTCAGTTATCTACGGATTCCCGTCAGTTATCTGAGGTGGTTGTAACAGGTTACAGTTCTGTACAGAAAAGGACTTTTTCTGGTGCTACAGCAACTATTTCATCTAAGGAAGTAGCAAAGCAGACATTTGGTTCATTTGACCAAGCTTTACAGGGCGCTGCTACAGGTGTTTCTGTTATGGCTAATGGAGGTCAGCCAGGCCAACAAGCCGTTGTGAGAATTAGAGGTAACGGTTCCATCAATGGAATTAATACCCCATTATTTATTTTAGATGGAGTTGAAATTTCAGCTGCAGATTTTCAAACAATGAACCAAGGTGATTTTGATGGCATCGAAGTTTTAAAAGACGCGGTTTCTACAGGTATTTATGGTTCTAGAGGTGCTAATGGAGTATTTGTCATTACGTCTAAACGAGGTAAAGCTGGTCAAGTTCAAATGAATTACGATTATCAAATAGGTCAAAGTACAATGCCTGAAGATCGCCTAATTGTCATGAACAGCGAAGAGAAAATTAAATATGAGCTTCAAAGAGGTAATCCATACGAATGGACAAAAGCTCAAAGTGATTCATTGAGTAAAGTCAAATTTAGCTGGCGAGATGAATTGTTTCGTACCGCAAGAACAGAGCAACATCAAATTTCTGCCAATGGGGGAACTGAAGCAAGCAAGTTTTATGCCTCTCTTGCATACCTAGATCAACAAGGTATCGTCAATACAACGGGTCTTAAGCGTTATACAGCAAGAGCGAACGTAGACAATACGGTTAAGAATTTTAAATTTGGTTTAGGAATTCAAGGTGGTTTTTCAAATAGAACAAATACTTCAGAAGCTAATACCTTTCTAAGTTCTCCTTTGAATGCGATTCGTTGGAGTAATCCTTACGATGTGGCAAAGCTTGCTGATGGAAGTTATAACGAATCAGGGGGTCCAAATACGGGTCAATTGGGTTCAGGTCAGCCAAATGGCGCGATGGAGTTATTTTTAAACTACAACTACAACAAGCAGATTAAGGGTGTGGCTACTTCTTACTTAGAGTATCACATTCCATCTGTTAAAGGTTTGTTTCTAAGAACAAACTGGGGAGTAGACTATACGCAAAATGAGAATGCAGACTTCGTAGACCCAAAGGTTTCAGGTGGTATTGCTCGTCAAGGAATCTTAACAAGATCAATGAACAGAAATTTCCGTTATACCGGAACGACCTCATTAAACTACAATGCAACTTTTGGGAAGCATGAATTGAGTACTGGGGTATTTGGTGAGTTGATCAAGAACGACTTCAGATCATTTGGATTTACGGGGTATGGATTTACCAATGGCTTTACCAACGAAGCAGGTATAACGCCAGGATCAGCCACTACACCGAATTACATACCAGCTGTATCAGGTAATGGAAACGAATATGGATTAATGTCCTTATTTGCAACGGTTAATTACGGATATGATGGTAAGTATTTCTTAAATGTTGTTGCCAGACGAGATGGATCTTCACGTTTCGGGTTAGATAACAAATGGGCAAACTTTGGATCAGTAGGTCTTGTTTGGTTAGCGAGTGAAGAAGCATTCATTCGTAACATTACATTTATCGACAACCTTAAGTTTAGAGCAAGTTTTGGTACCACGGGTAATAACGGTGCAGATTTATATCCAATTCCTCAGTTTGGAAGAACTTCTTATGCGGGTGTTGGAGCTTGGTCACCGAGCGTAGCGGGTAATCCTCGTTTAACTTGGGAGATTAACTCTACAGCCAATATTGGTGTTGATTTTTCTGTGTTGAGAAACAGAATTAATGGTACTGTTGAAGTGTACAACAGAAACACCACAGATCAGTTTTACAACCTACCTGTAGATCCTTCAGGGGGTGGTTTCACAACGATACAAAGTAATTTTGGTCAAGTTAGAAACCAAGGTATCGAAGTATCCTTAAACTCTGATTTGATTAAAACATCCTCATTCACATGGAACGTAGGGGCTAATATTTCATACAATAAGAATGAAATTATGGAATTGCCTCAGGACAATGTTATCTCTGGAGTTACGGTATTAGCCAAAGGTAGCCCGATCAACACTTTATTCCTTGTTCCATATGCAGGTGTAGATGCAGAAACAGGAAATGCATTGTACACAAAATTAGATGGCACAAAAACACAAACGTTCAATGTAGCTGATAAGATCAAGTATGGTACATCTGATGCACCCTTGTTCGGTGGATTAACAACGAGAATCTCCTATGCTGGTTTTGATTTAAGTGCACAGGCTAATTTCTTTTTGGGAAGAGAAATGTATAATAATGATTTAAATAACATTATTAACCCAACCTATTATTTCGATAATATGCATATTTCGATGCTTAATGAGTGGACGCCAACGAATAAAATCACAGATGTTCCAAGACCAGGAAATCCGTACAGAGCGCAAACTTCAAGGTTAATTGATGATGCTAGTTTCTGGAGACTGCGTAATGTAACCTTAGGGTATACTTTCAAAGCAGCTACCTTAAAGAAAATTAAAGTTAGAGCTGCACGCGTTTTTGTTCAAGGACAAAATTTATGGACATCAACTGTCTTTAGAGGCTTTGATCCAGAAGCGACGGGAACTTCTTTAACGGGCGCTCAGTACCCTTCTTTAGTACAAACAACGTTCGGTTTAAACATTGGGTTTTAATTATATAAACACAGAAATTATGATAACTAAAATATTTAAACGTAGTTCTGCATTGCTAATTTTAGCTGCATTTACGTTACAAAGCTGTCAAGACACGTTTGTGAATCTTGCTCCAGAATTCACGCTGGATGCTGTTAATAATCCAACTAATATGGGACAATTAGAGCAGGTGCTTGATGGTGCCTATGCTAATTTTAGAGCAGCAGATTATTATGGATCAGGGAGTGGAACCGGTGGTGGCGCGGCTATCATGCCGGATGTAATGAGTGATAACTTGTATGAAACGATTCAAACGTTGGCAAACTCAAGAGATATGTCAAATTTTCAATTTCAGCAAAATACGGCTCAAATCACAAATATTTACAATGCTATGTACAAAGTGATTTCGGTTGCTAATATTGTTTTGCGTGATGTAGATAAGTTTACAACGCCTGCCAATAAAAAGACTGCAAATCGGATTAAAGGTCAGGCGCATGCGATTAGAGCATTAGCGCATTTTGATCTATTCAAGTATTTTGCAGAAAATTACGATAGAAATAGCACAACTACTTTAGCATTAAATTACAGTAAGACTTTTGAAATTTCTTCTGAGGCAAAGCCTCCAAGATTAACTAATAAAGTGTATTATGATGAATTGTTTGCAGATATCAATGCAGCACAAACACTTCTTGCTGACGTTGACAAAAATGTAAATCAAGGTTTTGCGGCAATTAGACCTAAAATGGGTCTTGCCGCAGCACACCTTTTAAAGGCAAGAGTTTCTCTTTATGCAGGTTTATTTGCTGATGCAATTGCAGCTGCCAATGCCGGCATTGCCATTGCTCCTGCATTAGTTAGCAATCAAACAACCTTTAACGGGATGTATTCTGAGGCAGCAGCTGGAGAAATTATATGGAATGTGCAATTTGATGCGGGTCAAAGTGGACCATCATTTATTGCATTTTTTGCAACGAACAACAGAAGTTATTTCAGACCGGCTTTAGAAATTGCGACGATTTCAGGTACAAGTGGTTTGATACGTAGCAATGACATCCGTTATGGTGCTTATTTTACTAATGTCAACAGAACTACGGAAGTTCCTCAGGCATTAGCTTTAACTAAGTATAGAGGTAAAGGGGGTGTTTCTAATGGGAATGCAAATTTTGTTGCCATGAAAACAGCTGAATTGTATTTAATCAGATCTGAGGCGTATGCGCGTTCGAGCACACCACAGGATGCGATGGCGATGAGAGATTTGAATACGGTAAGAACAGCTAGAATTAGTGGATATGTGAATGAGGATTTAACAGGCGCTACCCTAGTTAATGCTATTGCCGATGAAAGAAGAAGAGAGTTTGTTGGCGAAGGCCACCGCTTCTTTGACTTAAAGCGTACAACTAGAACGTTAAGAAGAGGAAGTACATGCGGAATTCCTTCACAGTCTCCTATTGACAAGTGTTCGTTAACGCCTACATCTCGTGAGTGGACATTCCCAATTACGGAAACATTAACGAATGCAAATCCTAATTTGGTTCAAAATCCAAGTTGGAAGTAATTTTTCTTTAACTAGGTTTCAATAAAAAGGGGGTAGGCATCAGCTTATCCCCTTTTTTATTTAGTGGCTTCTATGCGTCAAATAGCTTTACACATGAAATCTTTCCCGTATCAATTCAATGAAAATTAAAAAATAATGAATTGATTTTAAACCGTAAAAAGATACTTAAGAAAGATTATGATAAAATACTACTCATTCTTTTAGGGTCACAATAATGATCGTAATACCCACTCATTTACACAGACATTTGAAAATATTCATTTAAAAATATTTTTACAGAAGAGTGTAGGGATAAAAAACAAAAAACCTTCATTTAAATACAATATGAAGGTTTTTAAAACTACCTAAGTAGTCCGGTAGGTTTAAGGAAACCCCACTACCCTATCGAACCTTAATAGAATTAAAACCAAACCAGATTAATCTATTTATATTTTATGATTTTTGAAACACATTAATATCGGATGAAATAATGTGGACTTGCTCGCTTATTTGCTGCTTTATATAATTGAATCCATTCCTAACGTTTATCATTTCATCCATCTCCTCAGCGTCCAAGATAGTTCCACAAAAGCTAGATATAAATTTTCAAATAACTACAGATTTTTCTCAATCCACACCGTCGGCGTCATCTTATATTCAGCTCTAAATGCGGCATAAAAGGCAGACAATGTTTTAAATCCTGATTGTTTCGAAATACCTTCAATCGACATTTGTAAATGCTTTTGCTCACGAAACATTTGCACGGCATGTTTTATTCTTAACTGATTCCGAAAGGTTGGAAAAGGAATGTTGATCTGTTTATTGAAACAAGTAGATATTCGAATTTGAGGAATATTCAACGCGCGAGATAAGTCGTGAATAGAAAAATTAGCATTTAAACAAGGCTTTTTTGTTTCGAAGTAGGTTAATATCCGGTCTAAATCCTCCGTTTTTTCAGTTTTTTCCTCGACTTTTTCAAACGACTTTTTGAAAATATTTTTTAAATTAAATATAGGCCAACTTAAGGCATTTGTGCTTGGATTAACTCCAAATATTAGAGTTGGGTAAAAAACGATCAAAGAAATCGGCAGAATTAATGTGACAAAGTAAATTAAATTAAAACTGTAAGTAGCATTGTCAAACGCGAAACTAAATATAAACCTTGAGGATGTACTAGAATAAATAATTAAAAGAATAAATGGCAATATATAAATTATGGTAATCCATATAAATTTTGATAGAAAAAAAGAGATCTTCGGCTTGAATTCTTTTAATTCATTCTTTTTATACATGTAAAAAAATGAATAAGCTAATAAAGCAAAATTATAGATGGGTAATGTATATTGTTGATACTTAAGCTT
>Ga0315899_10003243_pt1 | contig 17764 bp, 18 predicted proteins | sample LakEriMetagenome_2_FD_203518 | JGI IMG/M metagenome (GOLD analysis project Ga0315899, IMG submission 203518) | Freshwater fungal communities from buoy surface, Lake Erie, Ohio, United States - Buoy 4 MA112 | ecosystem: Environmental > Aquatic > Freshwater > Lake | place: USA: Lake Erie, Ohio... | reverse complement strand
TGGTGAATGGTACTGTAAAGGACAAAATGAATGGTGAATCCATTATGGGTGCTGTTATAAAAGTGGATCAATTAGCCAATGTTGTAGTCACTTCAAATGAATACGGATTTTTTGCAATTAGTTTACCAAAAGGTAAATATGATCTAAGAATAAGTTATGTTGGTTATGAAGAAAAAAGAATACCTATTACATTGAATGAACCCATGTCCATTCCGGTTTTTTTAGAGTCCAAGAATCAATTAGTAGAGGTGGTAGTAGAATCTAAGCGTAAGGATGACAATCTGATGAAAGCCCAGATGGGAACGGAAACGCTTAATATGAAATCCATTAGTAGGGTGCCTGTGCTATTTGGTGAAAAAGATGTCTTAAAAACAATCCAATTACTACCTGGGGTAAAATCGGCAGGAGAGGGAAATAGTGGTTTTTATGTTAGGGGAGGCGCCGCAGATCAAAACTTAATCTTACTTGATGAAGCCCCCGTATATAATGCATCTCATTTATTGGGTTTTTTTAGCACTTTTAATAGTGACGCAATCAAAGACGCCACTTTAATTAAAGGTAATGGACCTGCACAATATGGCGGTAGGCTGTCTTCGGTATTGGATGTAAAAATGAAAGAAGGCAATAATAAAAATTACATAGTGAACGGAGGAGTAGGTTTAATAAGTAGTAGATTAAGTATTGAAGGTCCTATTCAAGAAGATAAATCTTCTTTTATTTTATCTGGAAGAAGAACCTATGCTGATATTTTTGTAAAGGCAAACGAGAAATTTAAAGACAATATATTGTACTTCTATGATTTTAATGCAAAAGCAAATTATAAAATTGATGATAAAAATAGAATCTATTTTTCAGGCTATTTTGGTAGAGATGAATTAGGCCTAGGTACTAGCTTTGGTATTAATTGGGGTAATAAAACTGGTACAATTCGTTGGAATAGGGTTATGAGTAATAAATTATTTCTAAATACCTCTTTTATATATAGTGACTATAATTATGATGTGAGTTTAAAAAATGGAGAAACTAAGTTTAATGTAAATTCAAATATAAAGGACGTTAATGTTAAACAAGACTATACCTATTACTTCAACCCAAAAAATACAATTCGTTTTGGTTTCAATACAATTTTACATACCATCACGCCCAGTATTTTTTCGGGCACCGTAAACAATAGCGTCAATAAAGTGGGGCGCAATGGATTAGAGAATGCTATTTATTTCAATAACAATTTTAAAGCCAATCAACAATTTACATTGGACTATGGCTTGAGGGTTTCTGCTTATACACTAATGGGCGGTGATGTATATAATATCTATAATGGAGATGAAAAGACTTCCTCTATTTTATTACAAAAAAATGCCTTCGGTAAAACCTACCTTAATCTTGAGCCAAGAATCACAGGTAACTATAGGATTAATGAATTAAGTAGTGTAAAACTAGCTTATGCACGCAATGTGCAGCATTTACATTTGCTTAGTAATGCCACCGCTTCTAGTCCTTCAGATCAATGGATAGGAAACTCGTATAATATTAAGCCTGAATTAGCGGATCAGACAAGTATTGGGTATTCAAGGAATTTTAAAAATAATACCTATGAGCTAGGAGCCGAGCTCTATTATAAGAAAATGCAAAACCAATTAGATTATAAAGATGGAACCAATATTAATACAATTGCCGATGTAGAAAGCGCTTTATTGTATGGCATTGGGCGTGCTTATGGTTTTGAATTATTGGCAAAAAAGAAAATGGGTATTGTTTCTGGATGGATAAGTTATACTTTATCTAAAGCAGAAAGAAAAATTGAGGGAATTAATGAGGGTGAATGGTACAATGCAAAACAAGACAGAACACATGATATTTCGATTGTAAGTATTGTAGAATTAAATTCAAAATGGTCTGTTTCGGGTGTATTTGTTTACTATACTGGGGATGCTGTTACCTTTCCTACAGGTAAATACTCATTTGAGGGGCAAACAATTTACCAATATGCAAAACGAAACGCTAATAGAATGCCCACTTACCATAGGCTTGATCTAAGTGTTACCTATGAAAATAGGAATAAAAACAAACGTGAAACTTCCTGGAATTTTAGCTTGTATAATGTTTACGGAAGGGAAAATGCGTATAGAATAAACTTCCAAGACGATCCTCTAGATAAAACCAAGACTCAAATTATACAAACATCTTTATTTAGATGGGTTCCAAGTATCACTTATAATTTTAAATTTTAACATAGATGCGTTTAACAATATATTTATTTTTTACCATCCTCTTTTTCGCAAGCTGTGATAAAATTATTACACTTCCCTTGCAAGACAATGAGGTAAAACTGGTGATTGAAGCTAGTATAACAGACCAGCCTGGTCCTTATTTCGTAAAGCTTACTCGATCTATTAATTTGAATGAATTAAATGTATACCCAGTGGTTGAAAATGGCATTGTTATTATTTCGGACAATACAGGAATTAAGGATACACTTAAATATTCTAAGGAAGGAATTTATAAGACGAAACTAATTCAAGGGGTATATGGAAGAACTTATAATTTAGAGGTGAACGTTGATGGTCAAAAGTATACTGCTACCACCACTATGCCTTCTAAAGTAAATTTAGATAGCCTTAGAATTAATACTTTCTCCATTAATGGCGAAAACCAATATAGTATTATTCCTGTTTATACAGACCCTCTGGAACTTGGCAATAATTATCAGTTTATTCAACAGATCAACGACACTTTGGATAATAACTATAATATATTCAACGATAATTTGAATAATGGAAAAATTAATCAACGACCATTAGGGCGCCCCAATATTGATATTGTAATTAAAAATTTAGACCTTGTTACAGTAGAAATGCGTTGTATCAGTAAAGCCACTCATTTGTATTTTTATACACTTAGCCAACAAGGCGGAGCAGGGCCTGGTGGGGGCACAGCGCCTACCAATTTACCTAATAATATTATTGGCGGAGCTTTAGGTTTATTTTCGGCCCACACTACACAAACTAGAACTATACAAATACCTTAGTGGCAAGCCATTTTCTAAATAATTATAAAAGAAGGGTTTAGATGAAAATCGTGAGTCCTTTGTTCTTTTGATTTCTATTTTGAAAATTAATGTAACTTTACCCAATTAAAATATAAAAATTACATCTTTGAATAACTTAATAATAATAGCACACCCAGATAAATCAAGTTTTTGTTATAATGGTATTTTTAATACTATCAAAACAACCCTAGACTCTAAAAATGAAATAGTTCATGTTATAGACCTTTACCAAGAAAATAGTAATTTCAATTTTGGGGTAGATAAAATCAAAGAATACAAAGATCTTATAACTTGGACAGATAGGATTTATATTATATCACCAGTTTGGTGGTTCAGAACAACACCTGCTTTGGAATCCTTCTTTGATCAAATTTTCACTCCTGGTTTTGCTTATAATTTTATACCTATCTCAAAACTATATGGTTATCCAAAGCCATTGCTTAGCCATAAAAAAGTCAGAACCTATCTTACACATGGAGCCCCTGGATTTCCTGTATTATTTCTATACCTTAATTCAGTTAAATTGAGACTCATTATGGGTGTGTATTCATTTGTATTCGGTTGGTTTAAAACCAAAACTCGCCAATTTTGGAGTGTACCATTTGTATCTCAGGAAAAAAGAGCTACCTATTTAAAAAGCGTAGAAAAGGATACATTAAACGATATTTTAAGATCTTCATAATATCATTTAATATTTCTGTCATCTTCTAAAAAAATTTAACAATTGACACCTAATATTGTTACCTATTTAGACTAAAAAGTGCTAAATGTCAATCGAAGTTTCAATAATCTTTCCTAACCAATTATATAAGAAGCATCCTGCTATTCATGATAATAGACCTGTCTATTTGCTGGAGGAATGGCATTTTTTTAATCAGTTTCAATTTCACAAAGAAAAGTTGGTCTTGCATCGGGCAAGTATGAAATTTTATGAACAGTTTTTAAAAGAGCAGGGGGCCACTGTCCATTATATAGAATCACTAGAAACTCAAAATAAAATAGAGTTACTTATTGAAAAGTTATATGCTCATAAAGTCAAACATATTCATATTGTAGATCCAGTTGATAACTGGTTACTAGATAAAATAAAATCAGGCTGTAAAAAATATAAATTGGAACTAACCATTTATGATAATCCTAATTTTTTAAATACCATTCACCAGGTAGCCGATTTTTTTTCAAAAAAGAAAACTTATTTTCAAACCGATTTTTATACCTGGCAAAGAAAATCAAGAAATATTTTACTTGAAAAAGACGGGAAACCATTGGGTGGAAAATGGACTTATGATGCAGATAATAGAGCTAAGTTCCCTAAAAAAGAACTTGCCCCTAAAATACCATCGGCCCCACCAAATAAATATATTAGTGAAGCAGTAAGCTATATAAATAAAAATTATCCGAATAATTATGGGCTAGTTAATGAGCATCATTTATTTGCCATTAATTTTGCGGATACTGAAAATTGGCTTGATGAATTTTTAAAACAGCGATTTGAAAAATTTGGAATTTATGAAGATGCAATAGTGACAAAAGAATCCGTTTTGCATCATTCTGTGTTAAGCCCCATGCTCAATATTGGTTTAATAAGCCCTCAACAAATTATTGATAGAGCAGTAGCCTATTCAAATAAAAATAACATACCACTGAATTCTTTAGAAGGTTTTATTAGACAAATTATGGGATGGCGTGAATTTATCAGAATTGTATATGAGCGCGAGGGTACAAAACAAAGAACTACCAATTACTGGAAGTTTACCAGAAAAATTCCTGCAAGTTTTTGGAAGGGCACCACGGGCATTGCACCTATCGATATTACTATAAAAAAAGTATTAGACACTGGGTATTGCCATCATATTGAAAGGCTGATGGTACTTGGTAATTTTATGCTTTTATGTGAGTTTGATCCTAATGAGGTACATAAGTGGTTTATGGAAATGTTTATTGACGCCTACGACTGGGTAATGGTTCCCAATGTATATGGTATGACACAGTTTGCGGATGGGGGATTAATGACCACAAAACCCTATATCAGTGGCAGTAATTATTTAATGAAAATGAGTGACTATGAAAAAGGAGAATGGCAGCCCATTTGGGATGGTTTATTTTGGCGATTTATGCATGAGCATAGAACCTTTTTCTTAAGTAATCCAAGAATTGGGATGCTTGTACATACTTTTGATAAAATGAGTTCAGATAAACAAAAGACACATTTAGATAATGCCAATCAATTTTTAAAAGAATTAGATAATCAAAATAAGGTATGAAAATACAAATAACAACAGCCGATTTAATTCAAATGGAGCAACGTAAACGAGCACAGTTAATCAATAGTGTGGGGGGCTTTAAAAGCGTTTGTCTTATAGGATCCGTTGATTTAACAGGCCAAACTAATTTGGCAATTTTTAATTCCATAGTGCATATTGGTGCTAATCCTCCCTTAATTAGTTTTATCATGCGACCAGATTCTGTTGAACGCCATACTTTAGCAAATATCTTAGAAACGGGTTCTTATACTATTAACCATTTGAATGAAAGTATTTATAAGAAGGCGCATCAAAGCTCAGCAAGATACCCTAAAGAGGTATCAGAGTTTGATGCGACAGGCTTAAGTACCGAATATAAATCAAATTGCAAGGCTCCCTTTGTAAAAGAAAGTCATGTGCAACTTGAACTTGAATTTAAACAGCGAATTGATTTAACCATTAACAATACCATCTTAATTATTGGCGAAATTAAAAATATATATTTCCCAGAAGACTGTATGCAAGAAGATGGTTTCTTGGATATTGAAAAAGCAGGTACGATTACCTGTTCGGGACTTGATAGCTATCATTTAACTAAAAGTTTAGAGAGACTTCCATATGCAAAAATATAATGAACTATTTCCGTCTGATTATAATAGAATTATTGATAAAATAAATGAAATTAATCCGGTTAAATATGCAAAAACAAGAAATTTCTTAGATGGGGATATTACCTATTTATCGCCTTATATTTCAAGAGGCGTAATATCAACAAAGCAGGTAATGGATACCGTTTTAAAAAATGGATTTACTTTTCTACAAACTGAGAAATTAATTCAAGAACTGGCTTGGCGTGAATATTATCAAAGAGTATGGCAAGCTAAAAAAGAACAAATTTGGGATGATTTAAAACAAGATCAACCAGGGGTGATGCATCATGAAATGCTAACTGCTTTATTAAATTCTAATACGGGTATTCAAGTAATAGATGATCAAATTAGTCAATTATATGAATCAGGATATATGCATAACCATATAAGAATGTACTTAGCATCTATCACATGCAATATTGGAAAAGCGCATTGGAAAATACCTGCTACATGGTTATACTATCATTTATTAGATGGCGATATAGCAAGTAACAATTGCAGTTGGCAATGGGTGGCTGGCGCCTTTTCTTCAAAAAAATATTATTGTAATCAGGAAAATATAAATAAGTACACTCATACAAATCAAATAGGTACTTTTTTAGATACTACTTACGAGCAAATTGTTAGTATAAAAGTGCCTGCTAGTTTAGCAGACACCAGTTCAATAGAATTGAATACAGTTTTGCCAGCTACAAAAATTCCTATACTAGATTTATCTAAACCCACGCTTCTATACAACTCTTACAACTTGGATCCAATTTGGCGTGCAACTGAAAATGTAAACAGGGTATTGATTTTAGAGCCATCTCATTTTAAGCTAAATCCTGTGAGCGAAAACGTTATGCATTTTATAATTGAGCTATCCAAAAATATTCCCGGTATACAAGTGTTTGTTGGAGAAGTTGCAGAACTTGTAGCACTTTATAATGAATCTGGTATGGATATAAACCTAGCGCTCATTTCAAAAGAACATCCAGCTTTTGAATATTATCCCGGTATTAAGGATATGCGTGATTGGATCTTCCCATCAGTTACAGGCTATTACCCTTCCTTTTTTAAATTTTGGGAAAAACGTGCTAAATCCATTCATTATATATATTGAATAAAAATAGTCGGATGATACAACCTAATAAAAGTACAATAAGTGTATTTTTGATTTTCCCTTATTTATCTCTAAAATTATAGTCTAATAATGAGTACAGTTCAAAACTCCTTAAACGTTTTCAATGAGCCTCTAATCATATGTGGGACAAGCCCAATGACAGGTGCCTACAGAGACGGCTGTTGCAATACTGGTTCAAACGACAGAGGAACACATACTATTTGTGCGGTCGTGACCGATGCTTTTTTACAATTTTCAAAAAGCAGAGGCAATGATTTGACAATGGATTACCCGCCAACTAACTTTAAAGGGCTTGTGGCAGGAGATAAATGGTGCCTTTGTGTTTCTAGGTGGGTAGAAGCCTATCAAGCCGGTGTTGCGCCTCCTATTATATTGAAGGCAACTCATATTAAAACTTTAGAATATATCTCCTTAGATGAATTAATAAAATTTGAGTATCCCCAAATACAGTCTAGCGACTGGACTGAAATAAATAATAAATTAGTAAAGACTTTTAAGTTTGATAACTATAATGAAGTGGTCTTATTCTCAAATAAAGTAATGCAAATTGCAATAAATCAAGACCATCATCCAGAAATGAATGTCCATTATAATTTTGTAAAAGTTCTTATCACTGATTATGAAAAAGGAGCTGTGTCAGATAAATGCCACCGATTTATTAATGAGGTGAATAAGATAAGATAAGATAAAATAAAATAAAATAAAACCTTGGCAGGGGACAACTTGCTAATTATTGCTGAAAGTAATGTTGAATTAAAAATGTACCAACACCTGCAATAAATCCAATGAGTGCAATCCAACTTATTTTTTTAAGATACCAGAAAAAATCAATCTTTTCTATTCCCATTACAGCTACTCCTGCAGCAGAACCAATAATTAAACAAGAACCACCTGTTCCTGCAGTGAAAGCTAATAATTCCCAGAAATAATGGTCCTGTGGGTAATCATTTAGGCTATACATACTTTGCAGGGCAGCCACTAAAGGAACATTGTCAAAAACGGCTGACAATAGTCCAATACATATTGCAACCACATTTATATTACCAACACTACTATTTAATGTACTTGCCATTTGAGGCAGTATTCCAATAACTTCTAAGGAGGAAATGCTCATTAGAATTCCAAAAAAGAATAAAATACTCGGAGTGTCTATTTTTCTAAGGGCATGGCTCACAGATAAGATTCCTTTTTCATTGTCTTGCTTTCTTTTGTGTATCAATTCTGTAATTGTCCAAATAATACCTAAGCTCAATAAGATTCCCATATAAGGAGGTAAATGGGTGATTGTTTTAAATATTGGCACAAAAAGAAGGCAACCAATACCCACATAAAAAATGAGATTCCTTTCAAATGAATTGGTGTTAAAGTTTAAATTATTCTCAACATTAGGTTTAAGTTCAATATTTCCTTTAATGATATAATTGATAATTAAAGTAGGAACTATCATGCTCACTAAACTTGCTAAAAATGTTTGTTGTATAATATTCAAAGGCGATATCTGACCCCCAATCCATAACATGGTGCTAGTCACATCTCCAATGGGGCTCCATGCGCCACCAGCATTGGATGAAATAATGACTAATCCCAAAAGCAACCACTTAGTTTTCTTATCTTCTATTAATTTGTTTAATATAGAAATCATAACTATAGTAGTCGTTAAATTGTCCAATACAGCAGATAAGAAAAAAGTGATAACAGAGATAAGCCAAATCAATTTTGTCTTATTAGTGGTTTTTATACTTTCCGTAATATTTTGAAAACCATCGTGTGCGTCAATGATTTCAACTATAGTCATTGCGCCGAGTAAGAAAAATACAATTTCACTTATTGAACTTAAATGATGAGAAAGTTGCTCAATGATGAGTTCTTTACTAGCGGCATTGGAGATAATTAAAGTCCAGCAAAGCACAGCAGTAATTAAGGCTGTTGCAGATTTATTTATTTTAATAGTATGTTCTAGGGTTATGGCTAAATAACCTAATGCGAATACTATTAATAAAATTGTTATCATAAAATGCTTAAACTTGAGCTGAAAAGTAAACAATAAAAATGATTCTAGAAACTATTTCATTTCTTAGCCTAGATACTTGTAAATCAATATTTTAGACTAAATTAGGGGCTATTGCTTGTCTGAATTTGAGGGCATAAGGAGGGCCTAAATTAATTCAAATAAACATTTATATCTTTAATTATGACAGAGAAGCAAATCGTATTTATCATTTTAATTATTTGGAGTATTCCTAGTACTTATTTTCGAAGTAAGTTTAGAAAAATTGTTTACCAAACGGATGATTGGAAAATAAATATTAAACCTCTATTTAAAAAAGAGATTATTGGTTTATTCAGCAATATGTATCCAGATAATAAAGAGTATCTCAAAACAAGAAATTACTATCAAATTTATTTAGCGGTTTATCTTATTTTATTTATTACTTATCAATTAATTTAATAGCATTATTTGATAGCCTTTAAAAATACTATTTAGAAATAGTTGATATATTATGAAGCAATCCCTACTTAATTTATTATTTTCCCTTATCGCCTTTTCTATTGCCTATAGCATTGCGCTATTGACTGGACTACAAGTAATTCAGCAAGCAGTATTGATTGCCTTTCTTATTCAATGGATTTTGTTTATTCCTGCCTTTTATTTTCAAACAGAAAAGTTTTATGATATAACGGGAAGTATAACCTATATATCCGTTGTTAGCTATATAAGTATTCAAAGTTATTATGTAATTAATGTTAATGTTAGTAGTATCCTATTAGCTTCTTGCATTATACTATGGGCAATTCGTTTAGGCAGTTTCTTATTTACAAGAATTCATAAAGCAGGAGAAGATAAAAGGTTTAAACTCATTAAGCCTTCACCAACAAGGTTCTTCATGATATGGACTTTACAAGGAATGTGGGTTTCTATATGTTCCATGTGCGCCTTAACAGCCATAGCAAGCAAAAATGGGGTAATACAAAATGAGGTTTTTTATATGGGTATGCTAGTCTTTCTTACTGGTTTTGTTCTAGAGATTATTGCAGACATGCAAAAGTCTAGATTCCGTAAAAATCCTGATAATAAGGATCAATTTATTGCTCATGGCCTTTGGTATTATTCAAGACATCCAAACTACTTCGGTGAAATTACTTTATGGCTAGGCATTTCCATTATGTCTTTTTCATCCTTATCAGGCTGGCAGTATATCACTTTAATCTCTCCATTATTTACCTATTTACTACTTGTTTATATAAGTGGTGTTAGAATTTTAGAAATCTCAGGAATGGAGAAATGGGGGCATTTAGAGAAGTACCAAGAATATGTACGCACAACATCTTCCTTATTTCCATATTTTAAGTTGTCTAATAAGAAAAAATAAAAATTTATGAAAAAATACATTTTCTATTGTTGGTCATTTATCTTTTTGTTTTTTATAAGTTCGGTCAATGCACAAAATAAATTGAATAAAATAGATGAAAAGTATAGGCCCCAAATTCATTTTACTCCTGAGAAAAACTGGGTAAATGATCCCAATGGCATGGTCTATTATAAAGGGAAGTATCATTTATTTTTTCAACATAGTCCAAACGCAACCGTATGGAATGATATTAGCTGGGGCCATGCAGAAAGTAGTGATCTAGTGCACTGGCAAAGAAAACCAATTGCCATCTATCCTGATAGCCTAGGATTGATATTTTCTGGAAGTGCTGTGGTTGATAAAAATAATTCAAGCGGCCTTGGTAAAAATGGGATTACACCGCTTGTGGCAATGTATACCAGCCATGATATGCTAAAAGAGAAAGCGGGTGTAATTGATGTTGAAAGCCAAAGTATTGCTTATAGTTTAGATGAAGGGGAAACATGGATAAAGTATAAGGCAAATCCAGTTTTAAAAAACCCTGGGGTTAGAGATTTTAGGGATCCAAAGGTATTTTGGCATGAACAATCTAGAAGCTGGGTTGCGTCCATTGCAGCGCAGGATCAAGTTAGTTTTTATGCTTCTTCTGATTTAAAAAATTGGAAAAAATTAAGTGATTTTGGTAAAACAGTTGGCTCTCATGAGGGTGTTTGGGAATGCCCTGATTTATTTCCAATTGAATACGAAGGAAAAACAGTTTGGGTTTTAATTGTGAATATAAATCCTGGTGGCCCAAATGGCGGTTCGGCTTCTCAATATTTTGTAGGTGATTTTAATGGAAAAGAATTTAAATGCGATTACAAACAAACTAAATGGATAGATTATGGACCTGATGAATATGCCGGCGTTACATGGTCTAATACCGGCAAAAGAAAAATATTCATTGGTTGGATGAGTAATTGGCAATATGCAAATATTGTACCTACTGAAAAATTTAGAAATGCATTTACTATACCAAGAGAATTAGGTTTAAAGAAGATTAACGGCGAATATTATATTACTAGTACTCCTATTGCTGAATTAAAAAAAATAGAGAAAAAATCAATTGTTATTAATAATCTAACAATTAATGATTCAACCAATTTGACAAGTAAAATTGGAAATATGGAAGTCCCCAGTAAGTTTAATTTTACACTTTCTGACAAGAATAATTTTTCCATTGAGCTTATTAATAATTTAAATGAAAAAGTAGTTATTGGATATAATAAGGAAAAGAATATGTATTTTCTTGATAGACGCAATTCGGGTAATATTAGTTTTCACAAAATTTTTGCTAGCATTAACTACGCTCCAAGGTTGTCTTCATCAAATGAAATATCTTTATCCATTTATCTCGATTTAGCTTCCATAGAAGTGTTTGCAGATAATGGCTTGTCTGTTCTTACAAGCGTTCTTTTTCCAAATGAAAAATTCTCTACAATTAATATGACAAGTGCTGAAAAAGGGGTGCTTAAGAATTTTACCTACACAGCTTTAAATTCCATTTGGTAATAGTAAGAAGGTAGGAGTATTTATTAGATGCTTATTTTTAAAATACTAGCATTAATTAAATAAAAATATTTTGAAATTAAATTAAAATCGAATGGAAAGAATAGACATAGATAGAGTTATTGAAATGGCCTGGGAGGACCGTACGCCTTTTGAAGCCATTACCATACAGTTTGGCTTATCTGAGGCACAGACCATTAAATTAATGCGTACTGAATTAAAGCGAAATAGTTTTAATCTATGGCGTAAGAGGGTAAATAGTGGTGTAAGTCAGAAGCATTTAATGAAAAGAACTGCCGATATGAAAAGGTTTAAATGCTCTAGGCAAAAAGCTATTTCTATGAATAAGATAAGTAAGCGCTAGGCTTATTAAAGAATAAATCTTTTACTATCCTTTTCAGAGGGAATTGAGCAGGTTTCTTTTTTACCAAATAGGTAGTATCTATTTTTTGCAATGAGATCATAAATTCCATCTCTTAAAAACTTTGGAAAAAGGAAGCCGAATTTTAAAATACTGGGCCATCCGCTAATCTGTTTTGCAATTTCAATAATAGCCTCCGATTTGTAAAGTACAACCCCCTGCTTAATCAAGATAATTGATTTTCTATCATTTAAAACGTCGTACTCCTGCATTATGTTTTCTCCAGCCTTTGTTTGCATTGCTGCAAAGTGGAAAATATTATTTTTATCATATTTGATTAAAAATGGAACAAAATTGTTACATAAATTACAAACACCATCAAATAAAATAATATTCATACACAAAAATATGTAATAGTACTTGAATTAATACACTAATAAATAATTAGCTAGTCTTGGGACTTTTTATTAGAATTTCTTAAGCTATATAAATAGAACGATAGGATAGAGAATAGAAAGCCGATTAGTATAATTATATAATTCATTGGCTTTTCAATAGTCAATGACATTCTCATTAAAATGGTGGTGATAATAAAACTAGCATTTCTGAAAATGGTGAAAAAGGAAAAATGGAAAGTAAATGAAATGAGTAGTAACAATACATCAACAAAAATCATAATGGAGAAGAAGTCCGCGTAAAATACAGTATTCGGATTAGGGTAATTTTGTTGTAATCTTAATGCCTCTAACATATCTGTACCCCATACAAATAAACTACTTATACTTAATAGTATTAAAATTAATATCATGCTTAATGACACTAATTTTTTAATATTAATAAAATCGTTCAGCTCATTAATAATTTCAGATTTACGGTTATTTTGGTAAATTTTATAATATAAAATTGTAAGACCTAACATAATTAAGGAAGCTATTAGGTCATATAGTAAGCTAATGAACTCTGGGTTATTAATGTTAATAGAATTTTTTAAATCAAGATCTGCAATATCATGAAAAAAACTTCTTAGGGTTATTAAAGTAATAACTTCAAACTGCTTTCCAATAAATTCAGAGATAGATTTTGGAATGATGATGACTAGTAAAAATACCTCGTAAAATAATATAAAACTAAATGGGGTATAGATGGCCTTTAAATAGCTGTGCTGTAAATTTTTAAAATAAATAAAATTATTTCCTAGAAATATAACTATCAAATGAAATAGGAATGCAAAAACTGCAACTCGAAGAATTAATAACTCAATTTTTCTTACATTGCTAGCATTGAAAAATTTATCAAAATAATTACCTGAATTTAATAATAAATTTTTCATACTGCTTTTAGTATTTATTTGTTGCCTCTGTATTTATTCAGCGCTAGAATAAATGCCACACCAAATAAGAGTGTAATGAATGCTGCGAAATAGGGTATAATTTCTATCATTTTTGATTATTTATTAATTTTAATAAAATAGCAAACCCTAATATAGAGGGTACCCATAAGCCAATAAATATTCCCGCTTCTTTTTCACCAGTGAACCATAAATACTCAGAAAAAATTAAAGATAAAAAGGCCGATACTAGCATAAGTGTATCAGATAGTGTGAATTTTTTGAACATATTATTTTTTAGTTTTTTGTAATGTAGAATTATTTATTGGCATCCTTTAACAATTTAATTTATTTAAGAAGACTATCCATAAATTATGGGGTATAAAAAGCCAGTTTACAAATAATTAACAGGTTTGTTTATTATCGTTGAAACAATTTAAGCCGAAACCTCCACACTATGCCAATTAAAAACCAATAATTTTCAATTGGCTTTTGCTGGCCCAATAAGCCCAAAGTATTAGTAGTGGCTGCCCTACAAACAAGCGAATGGATGATTTCAAAGGATTAAAAAGTACAGTGCCTATCATAAATTCTCCTTTTTGAATAAAATAGATATGGCTAGGAATAAAGGCTAATAGCATTATGATGATACCTATTCCCGCTTTGGATCTTGTTGATTTGGGTATTAATAATAGAGCTAGCAGAATTTCTGCTACCCCAGATAAGATATTCACTTCATTAGCCCATTTAAAAAAGTAAGGAGGTATAATAGGTAAATAAAAGGAAGGATTTATGAAATGATTTGCCCCAGCAAACAGATAAAATAATATCAAAATAAACAATAAAATATTTCTCAATAACGGGTATTTCATTTCATGAATTTAAGCTAAAAGATACAAAAAATTGTTAAAAACGACTCCTAGTTCATAGATCAAGGATGCTTTTTTCATTTTTTTTGTAATTTCAAAAACAATCCCTGCAGATTTTTGTTCTAGAATAAAAATTCATAATATGGAAAGGAAAGATTTTATCGAACAAGTAGGTTTAAGCAGTGCTGCCATCTTAATTTTTGGCTGTATGCAGTCATGTTCTAAATCATCGGATATGACTTCAGCTAATAATACAGGAAACAATGCTGGAACTGGCAATGCTGGTACGAATAAACCAGTAGACTTTACAATTAATATTTCAATAGCCCCTTATACAAGCTTAAGTACGAAAGGAGGATTCTATGTGGATAGCACCAGAGGAATAATCATTGCTAGAACCTTGAATGATCAGTTTCTTGCTGTTAGCTCTATTTGTACGCATCAGGGGTCTACTATAACTTATCAGGCAAATGCCAACAGATTTTTTTGTGCTAGCCATGATTCAGCTTTTAATTCTTCTGGCGCTGCTACTGAAGGTCCTGCAAAAGAAAGCGGTCCTTTAAAACAATACAAGGCAGATCTAACTGGTACTAATTTAAGAGTGTACGCTTAAGATTAATTTATGCTTAAGATTAAGTTTTTACGCTTAAGCATAAAAAAGGGGACTATTATTGCTAATAGCCCCCTACCAAAAATCAAAATTAAAAACCTATTTAGGTAAGACAACAGCGTCAATTACGTGAATAATACCGTTTCCTGCTTTCAAATCTGTTGCAGTAACAGTAGCAATTCCACCTTTCTCATCTGTTAAAATAACTTTACCACCTTTTAATGATGCAGTTAAAGTTCCACCACTTACAGCTTTCAATGTAACTTTTCCATTACCGTCCTTGATTGCTTTTAAAACAGCAGTTGCATCTAAATTGCCAGCTACAACATGATACGTCAAAATCTTAGCTAACGTAGCTTTGTTCTCTGGTTTTAAAAGACTTTCAACTGTACCTTTTGGTAATTTAGCAAAAGCATCATTCGTTGGAGCAAAAACTGTGAAAGGTCCTGCGCTTTGTAATGTAGCTACTAAATCAGCTGCTTTTACCGCAGCTACTAATGTTGTGTGTGCGCTAGATCCTACCGCTACGTCTACAACTGTTTTTTGAGCTGATGCAGAGATAATACCTCCAATTAGCATCGTCAATAAAAATTTCATTTTCATAATTGTTAATTTGTTTGCTTCTTAAACACAAAAACAATTAAAAAAGTTCTTACAAATGGGGTATTTACAATTAATTAACATCCCTGTTTATTAAGATATCTAAAAATGAACTTGAAAGCTCCACAAACCAATTTATAATTTTGCAGCAGCCCCCAACAATTAGTTTTCTTAGCTTACCTCATTACTCAAGCCTCACCAGCTTGGCTTTGCCTTGCGTAGGTAGGGAATTGCAGGCCCTGCCAGTATGGGTTTTATTTTATCGAATTTTAAATATGCTTATAAAGAATAATTAGAAAATAGCTTAAGTTTATAAAAAAGAATTTATGCCGCTTGCCCCCAAATCAAGTGCTTTAGGTTTAGCTATTTACAAAGGTAGTTGGTCGGCACAGCAAGTTAAACATTTGCTGAATCGCACTATGTTTGGCGCCAAGGCCTCAGATATTGATTACTTTGCTTCTAAGGGTTTAAATGCAAGCGTTGATGAATTACTCAATGTACAAGCAAGTATAATCCCTGCCCCGCTAAACGATTACAATTCAACTACATTCACCGATCCAAATGTGCCATTAGGTAAAACGTGGATAAATGATATATCTACAGATGGAACTATTAACAGTTATCGTCGCAGTAGTTACAAGAAATGGCTGCTAAGTATTTGGGTAGGACAGGAAAGAAATATTCGTGAAAAACTAACTTTATTTTGGAGCAATCATTTTGGTACAGAGGCAGATACGATTGGATATGGTACAATGTTATATCATCATCATCAAATACTAAGAAACAATTGTACTGGTAATTTTAAGCAATTGGTTCGTGCAGTCACCACAGACCCAGGCATGTTAAGGTATTTAAATGGTTATCTAAATACTAAATCATCGCCAGATGAAAATTATGGAAGAGAATTACAAGAATTATATACTGTGGGCAAGGATGGAGGTGCAAAATATATGGAAGAGGACGTAAAAGCTGCTGCAAAAGTTTTAACGGGATGGAGAATTGATGCCAATTTTAATCCAGTTTTTGACAGCACAAGACATGATACCAGCAATAAAATCTTTTCTGCTTTTTACAATAATACTGTGATTACTGGGAAAACAGCTGCGAATGGAGCGCTAGAAACAGATGAGATGTTGACTATGATTTTTCAGAAACCTGAAGTAGCTAAATTTATATGTAGAAAACTTTATAGATATTTTGTTTACTATGCTATTGATGATGTTGTAGAAAAAAATATAATTACTCCTTTGGCGAATGCTTTTATTGCCAATAATTTTGAAATTAAGCCAGTATTAAAACTGCTTTTTTCCAGTGAACATTTTTATGATGCTTTGTATATTGGATGCCAGATCAAAAGCCCCGTTGATCATGTTGTAGGCTTTCTGAGGCAATATGAAATTACAATCCCTAATGCTGTTTCGGATTATGCCGATGCTTATTTTTTATATAATAATATGGTCAATCAGCTCAATAATATGGGCCAGAACCCTGTCGACCCTCCGAATGTTTCAGGCTGGCCTGCTTACTATCAAGCCCCTGATTACAATGAGCTTTGGATTAATTCAGATACACTACCTAAGCGTAATAAATTTACAGACTTAATGATAGATGCAGGCTACACTAGAAATGGAAAAAAAGTTATTGTAAATACAATACTGTTTGCAAAAGCAGTTTGTAAAAATCCTTCCGACCCCAATATATTAATGGATAGTCTTTTTTCATTTTTAGTATCAACGGACATTTCTCCGGCATTAAAATTAAGTTTGAAAACTCAAATTTTATTAACAGGCCAAACATCTGACTATTATTGGACAGATGCATGGAATATCTATACTGCTAATCCAAACACTATTAATTTTAATATTGTCAATACAAGACTGAAGGCTTTATTAAAGTATATAATGAATTTACCAGATTATCAATTGCAATAAAGTGGAAAGAAGAAAATTTATTAGAAATAGCCTAGCCTTAATTACACCAACCATGATTGGTGGGAATGCCATACATGTATTACAGGATCATCCTTTATTAAAT
>Ga0315899_10003241_pt1 | contig 17767 bp, 16 predicted proteins | sample LakEriMetagenome_2_FD_203518 | JGI IMG/M metagenome (GOLD analysis project Ga0315899, IMG submission 203518) | Freshwater fungal communities from buoy surface, Lake Erie, Ohio, United States - Buoy 4 MA112 | ecosystem: Environmental > Aquatic > Freshwater > Lake | place: USA: Lake Erie, Ohio... | reverse complement strand
TCGGATGCGCGGTGCTGACCGGCGCCGGTGCGGTGTTCAACACCGCGAAGATGGAGGCGGGCGCGCGGACCGCGGTCGTCGGGCTGGGCGGGGTCGGATTCTCGTCGCTGCTGGCGGCGGTGGCGGCCGGGGCGCGCGATGTGGTCGCGGTCGACATGCTGCCCGCCAAGCTCGAGCTCGCGAAGCAGCTCGGCGCGACGCACGTGTTCGACGCGCGGGACCCGGAGGTGATCGCCAAGGTCAAGGCGGCCACCGGCGGCGGGGTCGATTATGCGTTCGAGATGGCGGGCGTGGTGCCGGCGCTGGAACTCGCTTACCGGATCACTCGCCGGGGCGGCACGACGGTGACCGCCGGCCTGCCGAATCCGGCAGCGAACTGGCCGCTGCAGGCGGTGTCGCTGATTGCCGAGGAGCGGACGCTGAAGGGCAGCTACATCGGTTCGTGCGTGCCGAGCCGCGACGTGCCGCGCTTCGTCGCGATGTTCCGGGCGGGGCGGTTGCCGGTCGACCGCCTGCTCAGCGAGCGGGTGAAGCTCGGCGACATCAACGCGGCGCTCGACCGGCTCGCGCGCGGCGAGTCGATCCGCCAGGTCATCGAGATGCACTGACCGGGGCGCACCGGAGGCAAGGCGAGGGGACGGGAATGACGACGCAGCAGACCGAGGCGACGGCCGAGTTCGACTACGTGATCGTGGGGGCGGGCACTGCCGGCTGCCTGCTGGCGAATCGCCTGTCCGCCGATCCGGCCCGGCGCGTGCTGCTGCTGGAAGCCGGCGGCAAGGACGACTGGATGTGGATCCACATCCCGGTCGGCTACCTGTACTGCATCGACAACCCGCGCACCGACTGGCGCTTCCGGACCCAGCCCGAGGCCGGGCTGAACGGACGCGCGCTGATCTACCCGCGCGGCCGCACGCTGGGCGGGTGCTCGTCGATCAACGGGATGATCTACATGCGCGGCCAGCGCGGCGACTACCAGCACTGGGTCGACGCGGGCAACCCCGGCTGGGGCTGGGACGACGTGCTGCCGTACTTCAGGAAGCACGAGGACCACCATGGGCTCGACGGCGGCGGGACGGATCCGCTGCACGGGCACGGCGGCGAGTGGCGCGTCGAGAAGCCTCGGCTGTCCTGGGAGATCCTCGATGCGTTCCGCAAGGCGGCGGCCGAAGCGGGGATCCCGCCGACCGACGACTTCAACCGGGGCGACAACTTCGGCTGCGGGTACTTCGAGGTCAACCAGCGGCGCGGCGTGCGGTGGAACGCATCGAAGGCGTTCCTGCGGCCGGTCCAGTCGCGGCCCAACCTGACGATCTGGACCGAGGCGCATGTCGCGCGGGTCCGGTTCGAGGGGCGGCGGGCGGTCGGCGTCGATGTCTGCCGTGGGCCGGCGGGGGCAGCCGGGCCGGAGCGGTTCGTCCGGGCGCGGGCCGAGGTGATCCTGTCCGCGGGTGCGATCGGGTCGGTGCAGCTGCTGCAGCTGTCCGGCGTGGGGCCGGCGGACCACCTCCGGTCGCTCGGCGTGCCGGTGGTGCACGCGTCGGAGGGTGTCGGCGGGAACCTGCAGGACCACCTGCAGCTGCGGCTCGCCTACAAGGTGTCCGGTGTGACGACGCTGAACCAGCAGGCCAACAGCCTCATCGGCAAGGCCTGGATGGGGATGCAGTACGGCCTGTGGCGCCGCGGACCGCTGACCATGTCGCCGAGCCAACTCGGCGCGTTCACCCGAAGCGACCCGAGTGTGGAGTGGCCGGACCTGGAGTACCACGTCCAGCCGCTGTCGCTGGACCGGTTCGGCGAGCCGCTGCACGCCTTCCCGGCGTTCACCGCGTCCGTGTGCCAGTTGCGTCCGTCTTCGCGCGGGTCCGTCCGGATCGGGAGTGCCGACTGGCGGGTGGCGCCTGAGATCCGACCGAATTACCTCAGCGATCCCCACGACCGTGCGGTCGCGGCGAACGCGATCCGGGTCACGCGGAAGATCGCCAGCATGCCTGCGCTCGCTCGGTATGCGCCCGAGGAGTTCAAGCCGGGGGTGGCGTTCCAGACCGAAGAGGAGCTGGTGAAGGCGGCCGGCGAGATCGGCACGACCATTTTCCATCCGGTCGGTACGGCGAAGATGGGACCGGATGGAGACCCCACCGCCGTGGTCGATGGGCGCCTGAGGGTGCGGGGCGTCGAGGGGCTGCGGGTGGTGGACGCCTCGATCATGCCGACGATCACCTCGGGGAACACGAACTCGCCGACCTTGATGATCGCCGAGCGGGGCGCCGAGATGATCCTGCAGGATGCCCGGGATGTTTCACGTGGAACATCGGCGAGGGCTGGGCAGGCCGTGCCGTCGCGGTAGCGCGGTCGTGATGGCGTGAGCGGACCCGGGGCGGCGCGGTTTCTGTCGCGTCGCACGCGATCGCTCCTCCCTGTTCCGATCGGCCGGGTTGCCGGGGTGGCGCGGGAGCGTCGTGCCACGGAGTCCGCCGGGGGTCCGGCACAACGACGAAGGCCCCTTCCGCCGGGTGTGCTGCGGAGCTGGCAGGGCACCGGAGGTTGGCGGGGCGCCGGCTGGCGACGCTGCCGCGAGCCGCGGTTCGTCCGAACTGAGCGAGCGTCGTCCCCGTTCGAGTGGTAGTCCCGCCTGGGGCGGGACCGGGCCTTCGGGCGGTCGGCATCAGCCGAGGGATCTGAATGCCGACCGACCGCCGGGGTGTGATGGCTTCGTTGTGTCATGCGGGCTCGGCGGTGTCGACACCGGGGTGCTTGGTGGTGGGGCGTGCTCGAGCGTTGCCGCCCGGTCGCATCGGGTCTCGATGCGAGCGTCGAGGTGCGCCCCTCGCTTCTGGTATTCGGCAGCTCCTCCGTCGGGCGCGGTCACGAGGTCGCATTGAGCGAGTCGTGGCTCGTGCAGGTGGGCGTTGTCTCGCGCGGCGTGGGCCGATTGCAGGCTACTCCGCAGGGTCCGGACTGTTGCGATGTTTCACGTGAAACATCGAGTCTGGTCGTCCGATCGCCAGTTCGGGGCCGAGCTCGATCGGACCTGCTCTTGATCAAACGACTTAACCCCAATGAAGCGCGTCCCGACCCTTCGCCCGATTCGCCGTTGTTTCACGTGAAACAACGCCTATAATTCGCTCCCCCTTCAGGCCCACCCTGAGCGAGCGCAGCACCATGGACTACCCCGAGCACTTCGACGTCATCGTCGTCGGTGGCGGCCACGCCGGCACCGAAGCGGCGCTCGCCGCAGCCCGGATGGGTGCCCGCACGCTCCTGCTGACGCACAACATCGAAACGCTCGGGCAGATGTCCTGCAATCCGTCGATCGGTGGCATCGGCAAGGGGCACCTGGTCAAGGAAGTGGACGCCCTCGGTGGCGCAATGGCTGCCGCGACCGACGAAGCAGGCATCCAGTTCCGCATCCTCAACTCGAGCAAGGGTCCGGCCGTCCGGGCCACGCGCGCACAGGCGGACCGCGTCCTCTACCGCCAGGCGATCCGCTCCCGCCTCGAGAACCAGCCGAACCTGTGGCTCTTCCAGCAGGCCGTCGACGATCTGATCCTCGACGGCGACCGCGTCGTCGGCGCGGTCACGCAACTCGGGCTGCGCTTCCGCGCGCGCGCGGTGGTGGTCACCGCCGGCACCTTCCTGAACGGGCTGATTCACGTCGGCCTGAACAACTACTCGGCGGGCCGCGCTGGCGATCCGCCCGCGATCTCGCTCGGCCGGCGTCTGAAGGAGCTCGCGCTGCCGCAGGGCCGGCTCAAGACCGGCACCCCGCCTCGGATCGACGGTCGCTCGATCGACTTCGACCGGCTCGAGGTCCAGCCCGGCGACAGCGACCCGGTCCCGGTCTTCTCGTTCCTGGGCTCGCCGGACCAGCACCCGCGCCAGCTGCCGTGCTGGGTCACGCACACCAACGCCCGGACCCACGACATCATCCGCGCCGGCCTCGACCGCTCGCCGATGTACACCGGCGTCATCGAGGGCGTGGGTCCCCGGTACTGCCCGTCGATCGAGGACAAGATCCATCGCTTCGCGCACAAGGATGCGCATCAGATCTTCCTAGAGCCGGAGGGCCTGACGACGAACGAGTTCTATCCGAACGGCGTGTCGACGAGCCTGCCCTTCGACGTGCAGATCGACCTGGTCCGTTCGATGGTCGGCCTGGAGCGTGCGCACATCCTGCGCCCCGGCTATGCGATCGAGTACGACTACTACGACCCGCGCGCGCTGAAGGCCTCGCTCGAGACGAAGGCGATCGGCGGGCTGTTCTTCGCCGGCCAGATCAACGGCACGACCGGCTACGAGGAGGCCGCGGCCCAGGGCCTGCTCGCCGGCCTGAACGCCGCGCTGCAGGTGAGCGACCGCGAGCCCTGGTGCCCCGCGCGCCACGAGGCCTACCTCGGCGTGCTGGTCGACGACCTGATCACCCGCGGCGTCGCCGAGCCGTACCGGATGTTCACCAGCCGGGCGGAATACCGCCTCAGCCTGCGCGAGGACAACGCGGACCTGCGCCTGACCGAGATCGGCCGCCGCCTCGGCTGTGTCGACGACATCCGCTGGAGCGCCTTCGCGCGCAAGCGCGACGCGATCGACGCCGAGCTGCAGCGCCTGCGCAGCACCTGGGTGAACCCGCGCGTGCTCGACGCGGCGAAGGCCACCGCGCTGCTCGGCGCGCCGCTCGAGCGCGACTATTCGCTGGCCGATCTGGTCAAGCGCCCGGACGTCCGCTACGCCGCCGTGGTCGAGGCGACCGGCCCGGGCGCCGACGACCCCGCGGTCGCCGAGCAGGTCGAGATCCAGCTGAAGTACTCCGGCTACATCGCCCGCCAGCAGGCCGAGGTCGAGCGGCAGAGCCACCAGGAGCACCAGTCGATCCCGGAGGATCTCGACTACGCCGAAGTCCGGGGCCTGTCGTTCGAGGCCCGCCAGCGGCTGGCGCAGCATCGCCCGCAGACCGTCGGCCACGCGTCGCGCATCCAGGGCATCACGCCGGCGGCAATCTCGCTGCTGCTCGTGCACCTGAAGCGTCGCCGCGCGGGCGCCTCGCGCGATGCGGCCTGAGCGCCTCCCGGCGGCCGATCCGGCCGCGCTCGCGCTGCGCCTTCGCCAGGGCGCGGCCGAGCTCGGCCTGGTGCTGCCCGAGCCGGTGCTGCGCCGCCTGCTCGACTACCTGGCGCTGCTCGCCAAGTGGAACGCGGTCTACAACCTGACCGCGATCCGCGACCGGCAGGACATGCTCGTGCAGCACCTGCTCGACGCGCTGTCGATCCTGCCGGCACTGCGTCGCCGACTCGACCTCGACCGCGCCACCGTCGCCGACGTCGGCTCCGGAGCCGGCCTGCCGGGCCTGCCGCTCGCCATCGTCCACCCGGGCGCCCGACTCGTCTCGATCGAGCCCGTCGGAAAGAAGACCGCCTTCCAGCGCCAGGCGTGCGCAGAGTTGGCGCTCACAAACATCGAGGTATACACCGGCCAGGCCGAGTCGCTCGCCCGCCCCTGCGACCTGGTCACCTGCCGGGCGTTCGCGTCGCTGGTCGACTTCGTCGATGCGGCCGCGCGCCTCACCGGCCCCACCACGCTGCTCGCCGCGATGAAGGGGCAGCGGGCCGGCCTCGACGCCGAGGCAGCCGCGCTGCCACGCGACTGCGTCGTCGAGGTCGAGCCGCTGCGCGTGCCGTTCCTCGACGCCGAGCGCCACCTCGTCCTGATCCGCCGCGTCGCGCCCGCGACCGGCGCAGCCCACTAGAGGCCCGCCACCGTGGCCAAGATCTTCGCCATCGCGAACCAGAAGGGCGGCGTCGGAAAGACGACCACCTCCGTGAACCTCGCCGCCGCGCTCGCCCGCCTCGGCAAGCGCGTGCTGCTCGTCGACCTCGACCCGCAGGGCAACGCGACGATGGGCAGCGGCATCGACAAGCGCACGCTCGAGCGCACGGTCTACCAGGTGCTGATCGGCCTGTCGGACGTGACCGAGGCGAGCGTGAAGAGCGAGGCCGGCGGCTACAACGTGCTCCCTGCGAACCGCGAGCTCGCCGGCGCCGAGATCGAGCTGGTCGACTTCGACGAGCGCGAGACGCGCCTGAAGGACGCGCTCGCCGCCGTCGACGACCAGTACGACTTCATCCTGATCGACGCCCCGCCCGCGCTGTCGCTGCTGACGCTGAACGGCCTGTGCGCCGCGCACGGCGTCGTGATCCCGATGCAGTGCGAGTACTACGCGCTCGAGGGCCTGTCCGACCTGGTGTCGACGATCAAGAAGGTCCACGCGAACCTGAACACCAACCTCAAGGTGATCGGCCTGCTGCGCGTGATGTTCGACCCGCGGATGACGCTGTCGCAGCAGGTCTCGGCGCAGCTCGAGCGGCACTTCGGCGACAAGGTCTTCAAGACCGTGATCCCGCGCAACATCCGCCTTGCCGAAGCGCCGAGCTACGGCCAGCCCGGCGTGGTGTTCGACCCCGCGTCGAAGGGCGCGAAGGCCTACATCGACTTCGGCGCCGAGATGATCGAGCGCCTCGACACCCTCTGACCGCGTGCCAGCACGGGAGCCCCGCATGACGACATCCACCGCCACCGCGAAGAAACCCAAGGGGCTCGGCCGCGGCCTCGACGTGCTGCTCGGCGAGGACCGCGCCCCCGCGCCGCGCCCCGAGCCGGCCGAGCCGACGGTGCCGTCGACGCTGCCCGTCGCGCGGATGCAGGCCGGCCGCTACCAGCCGCGCACGCGGATGGACGAGGCCGCGCTGCAGGAGCTCGCCTCGTCGATCCGCCTGCACGGGCTGATGCAGCCGATCGTCGTGCGTCCGATCGGTCACGACCGTTACGAGATCATCGCCGGCGAGCGGCGCTTCCGCGCGGCCCAGATGGCGGGCCTCGATGCGGTGCCAGTGGTCGTGCGCGAGGTGTCCGACCAGAACGCGCTCGCGATGGCGCTGATCGAGAACATCCAGCGCGAGGACCTGAACCCGCTCGAGGAGGCGCAGGCGATCCGCCGGCTGCTCGACGAGTTCCAGTACACGCACGAGCAGGCGTCCGAGGCGATCGGCCGCTCGCGCAGCGCGACCTCGAACCTGCTGCGCCTGCTGAACCTCGCGCCCCCGGTGCAGACGATGCTGCTCGCCGGCGACCTCGAGATGGGCCATGCCCGCGCGCTGCTCGCGCTCGAGCGCGCGCAGCAGATCCTCGCCGCGAACCGCGTCGTCGAGAAGCGCCTGTCGGTGCGCGAGACCGAGAAGCTCGTCGCGCAGCAGGCGGCGGACGAGGGCGCCGCCGGGACGGGCGCGCGCGCGAGGAAGGCCCCGCCCGATGCCGACCTGCTGCGGCTGCAGGAGCGCATCGCCGAGCGGCTCGGCGCTCCGGTCGAGCTGAAGGCCAACGCGAAGGGCAAGGGCTGCCTCGTCGTGCACTTCGACACGATCGAGCAGTTCGAGGGGCTGCGCGAGGCGCTCGGCCTCGACGACGTCCGGCTCGGGGACTGAGCCGCCGCCGGAGAACGCCGACGGCCGCACGTCACGGCCGCGCCTACGGGACGCATGCGGACGCGCACGCCGCAGCCGCCCGCGGCGCCGCCGCGCGGAGGCGGGCCGCGCCGCCCGCCCGCCGCCCGGTCAGATCCCGGTCGCCTTCTTCAGGAAGTCCGATCGGTCGATCGACTTGACCGCCAGGTCCTTGACGTCGCCGTCCTTCAGCACCCGCAGCGGGATCGTCGCGCCCGCCGGACCGACCTTCCACACCTTGCGGTAGAACTCGGCCTGGTCGGCGACCTTCTCGCCCGCCACCCCGATGACGACGTCGCCCGGCGACACGCCCGCGGCCTCGGCCGGCCCGTTGCGCGCGACGCGCACCACCATCAGGTTGCCGCGCACCGATTCGGTGGTCATGCCGAGCCACGGGTTCGCGCCGTCGCCGCGCCGCCCCTTGGCCAGCAGGTCGGCCATGATCGGCTTGAGCAGGTTCACCGGCACCCACAGGTTGCCCGGCACGCCCGGCTGCCCGCTCGCGGCGTCGTTGACGACCAGCGACCCGACCGCGATCAGCCGCCCGTCCTCGGCCGAGATCAGCGCCGCGCCGCTCCAGTTGTTGACCGGCGGGAAGGTGTAGATCGGCGACTCGATCAGGTACTCCCAGCCGGCCGCGAACGGCTTGCGCGACAGCACGAAGATCTCGGTCGCCTCGGGCTCGCCCTGGCCGAGGGTCAGCACCCGCTGCTTCTCCTTGACCCGATCGGAGTCGCCGAGCGCCATCGGCCTGCCGTCGAGGGGCAGCACGGTGCGCACCAGCCCGAAGCCGGTCGCGTGGTCGTAGCCGGCGACCGACGCGGGGATCCGCTTGCCGGAGGCGGTGGTGACCATCACCGCGTCCGCCTCGAGCGTCAGGTAGCCGATCGTCAGCACCGTGCGCTCGTCGAGGATGATCCCGGTGCCGAAGCGCGCGCCGCCGAGGCTCTGCGCGCTCGTTGCGTCCTCCGGCACCTTGGTGTCGAGCCGGACGATCGACGGGTTGAACCGCGTCAGGTCGCCGAGGTTGGTCGAGGGCGGAGGCAGGCGAGGTCCGCCCGACTGCACCGGCACGGCGCGGGCGCCGTCGGCTGCCGTCGCGGGACCGGGCCCGGCGAAGCCCGCTGCGACCGCGGTCGCGAACGCGATGCCGGCCAGCCGCCGGCTCCAGCCCGGGGCGCGTCCCCGGTCGACCCGGGCGACAGTCGCCGGGCGGGCATCGGCGACATCACCGACGGAAGACAGGGAACGCATCGTTGACCTCCTGATGCACGTCGAATCGATTGTTCGGGCGACGCCGGGAAAACGCAAGGACGCCCCTCGCCCGGGATGCGGCATCCGTCGGCCGACCGGAACGGGCGCCCGGCCGCGCCGCCACCGGGCGCACACGGCCCGCCCGCCCGCCGCACGCCCGCCGCGGCGTTCCGGCCCGCCCGATGAACGCAACCCGCGTGCCGGCCTCCCACGCACCGATCCGGCGCACGCCGCACCCAGCCAGGCCCGCCGCATTCGATATGACGAATCCCCCGGTGCCGCCCCGCTGCGTCGTCTCCGGGGTTGCTGCGACGCGTCAACCCGGGTCCGATCTTTGACCCGAAGCGGCCGATCACCTATACTCTTCAGTCTTTGCCTGCCGCACGTCCGGCCGCGATCTCAGCAATGTTCATCGCGGTCGGTCTGCAAGTCGCCACGGTCGCCGTGCTGGCTCTCGTAGCCGGACTCGGGTTCGGCTGGACGAGTGCCAAGTTCCTGGCACTCGGCGGCGCGGCGGCGATCATTCCGAACGGCCTGTTCGCGTTGCGACTGGCGACACACCGGGGAAAGCCCGCGGAGTCCTACCCCGCGGTCTTCTTCCTCGGCGAGTTCGCCAAGATCGGCCTGACCGCCGCACTGGTCGTGTGGGTGGCCAGGTCCTTCGAGTCGATCAACTGGCTGGCCATGCTGATCGGGCTGATCGCGGCGCTGCAGGTCCCGATCTTCGCGCTGCTGCTGCAGCGCGACGTGCCGGGGCCGGGCGACGACGCGGCCGGGGCCCCTGGGGAGGGGCTCCCGGAGGACGCGGCGGCGGGCGGTAGACGATGAAACGACGTCCTCGCGACTGACAGAACCATGGCCGACGCCGCACACGCACCGACCGCCTCCGAATACATCGTCCACCACCTGACGCACCTGAACACCACGGGCAAGGCCCAGGCAAAGGTCGTCGACTTCTCCGTCTACAACATCGACACGATCTTCTGGTCGGTCGCGATGGCGGCGCTCACCGCTTTCCTGCTGTGGCGCGCGGCCAAGCAGGTGCACTCGGGCGTGCCGGGCCGGTTCGTCGGCGCGATCGAGTCGATCGTCGAGTTCGTGCACGAGCAGGCGCGCTCGATCGTCAAGGGCGACCTGACCTACATCGCCCCGCTCGCCCTGGTCTCGTTCGTGTGGATCTTCTTCATGAACGCGATGGACCTGCTGCCGGTCGACCTGCTGCCCGAGCTCGGCCTGCTGCTCGGCATCCACTACCAGCGCGTGGTCCCGACCGCCGACCTGAACGCGACGCTCGCGATGTCGCTCGTCGTGCTGGCCTCGTCGATCTACTACGGCATCAAGATCAAGGGCGGTGGCGGCTTCGTGCACGAGCTGTTCTCCGCGCCGTTCGGCAGCGGCATCCTGCTCGCGCCGTTCAACTTCCTGCTGCAGCTGATCGAGTACGCGGCCAAGACCGTGTCGCTCGGCATGCGGCTGTTCGGGAACATGTTCGCGGGCGAGCTGGTCTTCATGCTGATCGCGCTGCTCGGCGGGACCGCCACTTGGTGGCTGATGGGCCTGCATTTCCTCACCGGCCTGGGATGGGCGATCTTCCACATCCTGATCATCACCCTGCAGGCGTTCATCTTCATGATGCTCACGCTGGTCTACATCGGCCAGGCGCACGAGCACCACTGAGTCCCGCTTCGTCACCCGAAGACCTTCCGCTTCACCTTTCTCCAGTCAAACGGTCAAACCACGAGGAGTCGTCATGACCAACGTTGCATTCGTCGCGATCGCCGCCGGCCTGATCATCGGGCTGGGCGCCCTGGGTGCCTGCATCGGCATCGGCATGATGGGCGGCAAGTACATCGAAGGCGCTGCACGTCAGCCCGAGCTGATGGACAAGCTGCAGACCAAGATGTTCCTGCTGGCCGGCCTGATCGACGCGGCGTTCCTGATCGGCGTCGGTATCGCGATGATGTTCGCGTTCGCCAACCCGTTCCAGGGCTGATCGAACCCACGCACCCAGCAGCCCCGCGCTGCCGTGTCGTGTGAAGGGGCCCGCGCCGAAGCGACGGCTCCCGAACCCATCATAGGAATCCGGTCGTGAACATCAACGCGACGCTTTTCGTCCAGATCGTCGTCTTCGCGGCACTCTGGTGGTTCACCGCGAAGTACGTCTGGCCGCCGATCGTCAAGTCCCTCGACGAACGCAGCAAGCGCATCTCCGACGGGCTCGCCGCCGCCGACAAGGCCAAGTCCGATCTGGCCGCCGCCGAGAAGCGCGTGCAGGCCGAGATCAACTCGGCCCGCGCCAGCGCCGCCGAGGTCCGCGCCTCGGGCGAGAAGCAGGCCGCCTCGCTGATCGAGGAGGCCCGCGCCGAGGCCGCGCGCATCGTCGCCGAGGCCCGCAAGGCCGCCGAGGGCGAAGCCGGGCTCGCCGCCCAGCGCGCCAAGGACCAGCTGCGCGAGCAGGTCGCCACGTTGGCGGTCGCCGGCGCGGAGCGGATCCTCAAGCGCGAGATCGACGCCCAGAAGCACGCCGAACTCCTCGCCGGCCTCAAGGCCGAGCTGCGCTGAGGCGACGGGCACCATGGCTGAATCGCTCACCATCGCCCGGCCGTACGCCGAGGCCGCCTTCAAGCTGGCCCGCGACGCCAATGCGCTGCCGCAGTGGTCCGACGCGCTCGCGCGCCTGTCGGCGGTGGCGGGCAGCGACGCCGCGCGCCCGCTGATCGGCAACCCGCGCATCTCGGACGCCCAGGTGGCCGCGCTGGTCTCCGACGTCGCCGGCAGCCTCTCGACCGAGCAGCGCAACTTCGTGACGGTGCTCGCGGGCAACGACCGGCTCGTCGTGCTGCCCGAGATCGCGGCGGCCTTCGAGGCACTGCGCAACGCCCACGAGGGCGTGCTCGACGCGCGGATCGCCTCGGCGTACCCGCTGTCCGAGCAGCAGGTGGCCGACGTGGTCGCCACCCTCGAAGGCAAGTACGGCCGCAAGGTCAAGGCGTCGGTCAGCGTCGATCCCGATCTGATCGGCGGCATCTCGATCCGCATCGGCGACGAGGTCATGGACGCCTCGGTGCGCGGCAAGCTCGCTCAGCTCGCCGACGCGCTGATGGGCTGACGCGACGACGAACAGAGACAGACAAGGACAAGGACGATGCAACTCAATCCCGCCGAAATCAGCGAACTGCTGAAGACCAAGATCCAGTCCCTGGACGTCGCCGCCGACACGCGCAACCAGGGCACGATCGTCTCCGTCACCGACGGCATCTGCCGCATCCACGGCCTGTCCGGCGTGATGCAGGGCGAGATGATCGAATTCCCGGGCAACACCGTGGGCCTCGCGCTGAACCTCGAGCGCGACTCGGTCGGCGCGGTGGTGCTGGGCGAGTACACGCACCTCTCCGAGGGCGACGTCGTCAAGGCGACCGGCAAGATCCTGTCGGTGCCGGTCGGCCCCGAGCTGCTCGGCCGCGTGGTGAACTCGCTGGGCGAGCCGATCGACGGCAAGGGCCCGATCAACGCGAAGATGACCGACGTCATCGAGAAGGTCGCGCCGGGCGTGATCGCGCGCAAGTCGGTGTCGCAGCCGGTGCAGACCGGCCTGAAGTCGATCGACTCGATGGTGCCGATCGGCCGCGGCCAGCGCGAGCTGATCATCGGCGACCGCCAGACCGGCAAGACCGCGGTGGCCGTCGACTCGATCATCAACCAGAAGGGCAAGGGCGTCTATTGCGTCTACGTGGCGATCGGCCAGAAGGCCTCGACCGTCGCGAACGTCGTGCGCAAGCTCGAAGAGACCGGCGCGATGGCCTACACCATCGTCGTCGCCTCGACCGCCTCCGAGTCGGCCGCGATGCAGTACATCGCCGCGTACTCGGGCTGCACGATGGGCGAGTACTTCCGCGACCGCGGCGAGGACGCGCTGATCGTCTACGACGACCTGTCCAAGCAGGCCGTCGCCTACCGCCAGGTCTCGCTGCTGCTGCGCCGCCCGCCGGGCCGCGAGGCGTTCCCCGGCGACGTGTTCTACCTCCACTCGCGCCTGCTCGAGCGTGCCGCGCGCGTGAACGAGGAGTACGTCGAGAAGTTCACCCAGGGCGCCGTCAAGGGCAAGACCGGCTCGCTGACCGCGCTGCCGGTCATCGAGACGCAGGCCGGCGACGTGTCCGCGTTCGTGCCGACCAACGTCATCTCGATCACCGACGGCCAGATCTTCCTGGAGACCGACCTCTTCAACGCGGGCGTGCGCCCCGCCATCAACGCGGGCATCTCGGTGTCGCGCGTCGGCGGCGCCGCCCAGACCAAGATCATCAAGAAGCTGTCGGGCGGCATCCGGACCGACCTCGCGCAGTACCGCGAGCTCGCCGCGTTCGCGCAGTTCGCCTCCGACCTCGACGAGTCGACCCGCAAGCAGCTCGAGCGCGGCCGCCGCACGGTGGAAGTGCTCAAGCAGCCGCAGTACCAGCCGCTGCAGGTGTGGCAGCTCGCGGTGACGCTGTACGCGGTCACCAAGGGCTACCTCGACGACGTGCCGGTCGAGAAGGTCCTGTCCTTCGAGTCGGCGCTGCACGCGTACATCCGCGACAAGCACGCGGGCTGGGTCGACAGCGTCTCGAAGACCAACGACCTCTCGAAGGAGGACGAGACCGCGCTGCAGGGCGCGATCGACGCCTTCAAGAAGACCGGCGCGTACTGATCCTCGACCGCCCGACGACGCACTAGGGAACACAGGCTGCCATGGCTGGCTCGCGAGAGATCCGCAACAAGATCAAGAGCGTGCAGAACACGCGCAAGATCACCAAGGCGATGGAGATGGTCGCCGCGTCCAAGATGCGCAAGGCGCAGGACCGGATGCGGCACGCCCGTCCCTACGCCGACAAGGTGCGCAACATCGCGGCGCACCTGGCCAACGCCAACCCCGAGTACCGGCACCCGTTCCTGGTGCGCCGGGACACGGTGAAGGCGGCCGGCGTGATCCTCGTGACCACCGACAAGGGCCTGTGCGGCGGCCTGAACACCAACGTGCTGCGGATGGTCACGCAGCGCCTGCGCGAGCTCGACCGCGCGGGCACCAAGGTCCAGGTCACCGCCATCGGCAACAAGGGCCTGGGCTTCATGCAGCGGATCAACGCGAAGGTGGTCTCGCAGCTGACCCAGCTCGGCGACACGCCGCACATGGAGCGGCTGATCGGGCCGGTGAAGCTGCAGCTCGACGCCTACGCCAACGGCGAGATCGACGCGGTCTACCTCGCCTACACCCGCTTCATCAACACGATGAAGCAGGAGCCGGTCGTCGAGCAGCTGCTGCCACTCGATCCGTCGCGCCTGCAGGAAGAGGAAGGCCGCGAGTACTCGTGGGACTACCTGTACGAGCCCGATGCGCAGTCGGTCCTCGACGAGCTGCTGCTGCGCTACGTCGAGGCGATCGTCTACCAGGCGGTGGCCGAGAACATGGCGTCCGAGCAGTCGGCCCGCATGGTCGCGATGAAGTCCGCGTCCGACAACGCCAAGAAGGTCATCGGCGACCTGCAGCTGTCCTACAACAAGGCGCGGCAGGCGGCGATCACGAAAGAACTGAGCGAGATCGTGGGGGGCGCGGCCGCGGTCTGACGCGACGCCCCGAGACGGTCCCCACACGAACCCAACGATACGGAATCAACGAGGTCCCGACATGCAACAAGGCCAGATCGTTCAGTGCATCGGCGCAGTGGTCGACATCCAGTTCCCGCGCGACTCGATGCCGCACGTCTACGACGCGCTCGTGCTCGGCGACGCCGGCGACTCGCTCGCCGAGCCGGGCCTGACCTTCGAGGTCCAGCAGCAGCTCGGCGACGGCGTGGTCCGCACGATCGCGCTGGGCTCCTCCGACGGCCTGCGCCGCGGCATGCCGGTCACCAACACCGGGGCCGCGATCTCGGTGCCGGTGGGCGAGGCCACGCTGGGCCGCATCATGGACGTGCTCGGCCGCCCGATCGACGAGGCCGGCCCGATCAAGACCGAGGAGCGCCGCGCGATCCACCAGGTGGCGCCGAAGTTCGCGGACCTCTCGCCGTCGGTCGAGCTGCTGCCCACCGGCATCAAGGTCATCGACCTGGTCTGCCCGTTCGCGAAGGGCGGCAAGATCGGCCTGTTCGGCGGCGCCGGCGTCGGCAAGACCGTCAACATGATGGAGCTGATCAACAACATCGCGAAGCAGTACTCGGGCTACTCGGTGTTCGCCGGCGTGGGCGAGCGCACCCGCGAGGGCAACGACTTCTATCACGAGATGGAAGAGTCGAACGTGCTCGACAAGGTCGCGATGGTGTTCGGCCAGATGAACGAGCCCCCGGGCAACCGCCTGCGCGTGGCGCTGACCGGCCTCACGATGGCCGAGCGCTTCCGCGACGAGGGCAAGGACATCCTCTTCTTCGTCGACAACATCTACCGCTACACGCTGGCCGGCACCGAGGTGTCCGCGCTGCTGGGCCGGATGCCGTCGGCGGTGGGCTACCAGCCGACGCTGGCCGAGGAGATGGGCCGCCTGCAGGAGCGGATCACCTCGACCAAGACCGGCTCGATCACCTCGATCCAGGCGGTGTACGTGCCGGCGGACGACCTGACCGACCCGTCGCCGGCGACGACCTTCGCCCACCTCGACGCGACCGTCGTGCTGTCGCGCGACATCGCCGCGCTGGGCATCTACCCGGCGGTCGACCCGCTCGACTCGACCTCGCGCCAGGTCGACCCGTACATCATCGGCGAGGAGCACTACACGATCACCCGCCGCGTGCAGGCGACGCTGCAGCGCTACAAGGAGCTGCGCGACATCATCGCGATCCTGGGCATGGACGAGCTCTCGCCGGACGACAAGCTGGCCGTGGCCCGCGCGCGCAAGATCCAGCGCTTCCTGTCGCAGCCGTTCCACGTGGCCGAGGTGTTCACCGGCTCGCCGGGCAAGTTCGTGCCGCTGAACGAGACGCTGCGCGGCTTCAAGATGATCGTCGACGGCGAGTGCGACGCGCTGCCCGAGCAGGCGTTCTACATGGTCGGCACGATCGACGAGGCGTTCGAGAAAGCCAAGTCGATGAAGTGACCGGAGCCCATCGATGAACACCATCAAAGTCGACGTCGTCAGCGCCGAGGAGTCGATCTTCGAAGGCGAGGCGGAATTCGTCGCGCTGCCGGGCGAGGCGGGCGAGCTGGGGATCTATCCGCAGCACACCCCGCTGATCACCCGCATCCGTCCGGGGGCGGTGCGCATCAAGGTGGCCGGCCGCAGCGACGAGGAGTTCGTCTTCGTGGCCGGCGGCATCCTCGAGGTGCAGCCGAACCGCGTGACGGTGCTCGCCGACACCGCGATCCGCGGCCACGACCTCGACGAGGCGAAGGCCGAGGAGGCCCGCAAGGCCGCCGAGGAGGCACTGGCCAACCGCTCGGCCGACATCGACTACGCGAAGGCGCAGGCCGAGCTCGCAGCGGCGATGGCGCAGATCGCGGCGATCAGGAAGCTGCGCGGGAAGTGACGCCGGGGCGGACCGGCGGCCGAGGCGAGGCCCCGACCGCCCGATCTGCGCGACCGGACGTCGTCCCGTCGGTCGCCGTGGGGCTGCTCGCGCTGCACGGCCGCCTCGCGGCGGCGCTCGCCGCCGCGTCGGACGACGACGCCCCGTGGGGCCCCGCCGCGCTCGTGGCCCTCGCCGCGTTCGCCCTGCTCGCCTGGACCGGATACGACCTGCTCCACCCCGTCCTCGCCGACGGGTCGTAGCGGGGCCGACCGCCTCCCGGGCGACGCGCCGGCGTCCGGCTCAAGGCAGCGTGCGCGCCGCCTCGTGCAGCGCCTCTGCGAGCTCGACGACGCGCCGGAAGCCGCCGCAGGCGGTGAGGACCGCGACGCCCGCGCGCGGCGCGGCGGACCACTGCAGGTAGGCGGAGAAGCCGGTCGTCTCGCCGCCCTTGAGGAAGCGCTCGAGCCCGGCGATCTGCCGGTCGATCTCGATCGCGTAGCCGATCTGCCGCGGCCCCGGCCCGGTGTTGAGCGGCACGGTCGCGCGGGCGATCGCGGGCGCGAGCGGGCTCGCCTCGCGCCCCGTCACCGCGCGCAGCAGGCGGAGCATGTCCTCGCCGGTGGTCACGATCTCGCCGGCGCCGGCGAGTACCCCCATCCGACCGACAATGCCGGGCACGCGCCGCGTGCCGTCCACGACGTGCCCGGTCGCGAGCCGCTCGAGGGCGGCGGGCGGGATCGCGTCGACCTCGCCCCAGGTGTCGCGCATGCCGAGCGCGTCGGTGACGAGGCGACGCATCGTCGCGTGGTGGCCGCCGAGGCCGAGATGGTCCTGGAGGCCGACCGCCACCAGACCGATCCCGAGGTTCGAATACCGGTAGCCCGCGCTCGCCGGCGCACGCCAGCCCTGCAGCGCCGAGCGCAGGTCGGCACGCGAGTACCCGGTGCCGGGGCTGCGCAGGTCGATGCCCGCGTCGGGCCGGCCGTCGCCGTCGCGGTCGACGAAGTTCGCCGGCATCTCCGGCAGGCCGCTGCGATGGCTGATCAGCGCCCCCAGCGTCGGCCAGCTCGCCGCCGCGTCGCGCAGGTCCGCCCCGAGCAGCGCGCCGACCGAGGTACCGGGCCCGAAGGCACCCTCCTCGACCAGGCGGGCCATCGCGATCCCGGTGAACGCCTTGGAGATCGAGCCGATCTGGAACAGCGTCGTCCCGCCGGGCGCCGTCGTGCCGCCGAGGGCGGTCGCCCCGTAGCCGCGCACGAGCTCCCGCGTGGGCGTGACGACCACGGCCACGCCGCCGACGCACTGCTCGAGGTCGGCGGGCGTCGGGGCGAACGCGGGCGCCATGATCGCGTCGACCCGCTGCAGCAGGGCCTTCTCCTGCTCGACGCCGTCCCCCGCCGACGCCGCGGGCGGCGAGGGCGCGGGCGCTTGCGGGGGCGCGGCGGCGCCCGAGGGGCCCGGCGCGACGCCGCCGCCACCGCCGCCGCACGCCGCCAGCACGAGCGCCATCGCGCCGAGCGAGGCCGCGACCCGCCCGCGCCCCGGGCG
>Ga0315899_10003235_pt1 | contig 17778 bp, 17 predicted proteins | sample LakEriMetagenome_2_FD_203518 | JGI IMG/M metagenome (GOLD analysis project Ga0315899, IMG submission 203518) | Freshwater fungal communities from buoy surface, Lake Erie, Ohio, United States - Buoy 4 MA112 | ecosystem: Environmental > Aquatic > Freshwater > Lake | place: USA: Lake Erie, Ohio... | reverse complement strand
TACGTAGTTGATGCTTTTTCAAAGAGTGGAAAGTATATTCGATAATTACAAAAAAGTAATAATAGAACTCTACAAATGTAATATATGAGTTAAACCAAATATATACTTGCTACGAAAGCCGAAAAGTGACAGTGGAACGGGGGTAAAACTGGGTGGGGGGGGTGGGCGGTAGGATGTTAGTTTGGTCTTTCCAAAATAAAGAAAAACTGATTTTCATCCCCATTAACTCCCCCGTAAGTAATTTGACTCTTTATCAAGAACCCGCAATACCGCGCGTCGTGTAATACATTTTCTAAATTATCCGGCATATACAGTATTTTTTCGTTTTTACGAATTTTCGAACTCGTTACGTCTTGAAACGTTTCTGTAAAAACAACAATATCCTTTTTCGTAAAGTCATACTCCGATTTATACTTAAATTTCTCAAAATCAACAACTGTATTTGTCACTCTTTCTGTAGAATATTTGTTAATATTATACATATCCTTATCCGTCATTAATAGTATTTGTTCTTTTCCCGCAGGAATAACTGTATTGAATGTATTTTTATTTACTAAATGTATTATTAAATATGCGTTCGGTTTTAACCAGAAATAACAATTTCTAAAAAAAGCGATTTTGTCTTTAATTTCATATATAGTCATTCCAATACAAAAAATATGTGTAAAAGTCCCTTTTTCAAAGAGCATAGGGTCAACGAACGCATCCCCCACCTTAACCTTTAAATTCGGATATTTCTCCAGGCATTCAACCGCCATCGCCTGCGATTTCTCCAATCCGTAAATATTGGTGTATCCTTTACTATTCAATGTATTTAACAGTTCGCCTGTTCCACACCCAATATCTAGTATTGTTGTAAAATTGGGGGACGGCTCGGTCAATTTAAATACATTGTTTAATACGTATTGCGACTCTCTTTCTGGGTGAAAGATAAGGTCGTATATTTTACAAGTAAATTCGTCATATATATTTTCATTACGTTTAACAATAAAAGGCGGTTCTTGTATAAACGATTCTTTTACCCCGTTCCCCGAGTGTTGAGATATAATATAGTTGCGTAATAAAACTAAAATGAAGAAAATAGAAAGAATAAATAAAACCATTATATAGTTGTTCGATTCTTCAAACATTTGTATTATATATTTATGTGGATTTATTGTGGTCGTCTAATACACCCTATAGCCCCCGCAACTGTTGTTTCGTTGCGTTATTAAATACGCCTTTTCCGACCGTCGAATTCGCAATATTGGCGTTTTGTCTTGTATGATATGTTTCTTTTTGAAAGAGACGCGGAAAAGGCTGTTCATACCCATCGAGTGACGAACCCGCGACATTTGCTTTATATAGGTCACTATTTGACGACGGTATATACGTGGCATTTATGGCTCCGTGTTGTAACCCGAAAAATTGGTTTCTTAAAGAAGATTCCGTATTTATATTTCGTAGATACCCCTCCACCGGTGCGTTTGCCTGAATTGAACTAAATACTTTTGTTGTATCGTATTCTAAATAATTCCGTATTGGTGCTGGTGGCCGATTAAGCACTTCTTTGGAAACATAAGGGGATATGGGAAAAACAAAATGACGGGTTTCTACTGGTCGTGGGTCAAAGTTTGGGCGTAGGGGCGTGTTTGTCGTAAGCGTTCTATCGTAAATACGCTTATCTATTTCGTCCGTTCTTTCGAATTGGCCGTAGTAAAGTGGTTCTGGGTAATCAGGGTTAACTTTAAGGTCATTCGAATGTAAAAACGAATTTATAGAGATCGATGCAGAAGACGGCAATAATATATGGCTTTCACTTTGAAAAATTGATGTCATTCTTTGTAAATATATAAATATACAATTATTATATATTTCATATTATTCGCAACAAATAGTTAATTGTTTATAAATGTCCTTTTCATCTTACTTTTGGCCGGTTGACGTCGAAAATAGCGGTGAACAACTCGACCACGAAGACGGTAACGCCGAGAACGATCACAATAAAGAAAATAATAGTGATTTAGACTTTTTAGGTATATGGTTACCGTCTGGCGTAGTTAATAGTGATATTGAAAACGAAATAATAACAAATACTTATAGTGAATTGTTTGAGGAGTATGATTATGATATTGAACAGGAAATTCAAGAAAATGATGAATTATATAATAATGTTGAACAAATATACTATAGAGATTCTGTGTTTTTGGATTCTATCAAAGAACACAAAAAGTATTATATAGGCTATACGGTTATTAAACCGAATATAACAAATACAGTCGATTCATATGAGTTTCTTTTAAATAGTTGTATTTCACCGTCGGTTTTCTTTGATTATTCGATTTGGTCAGTTAAAACATATTTATATGAGTTTTCAATTATATACAACAATAATTATTTATTAAACAATCGTATTGAAATTATGCAGTTATATGTTAATGATGATAACGATACTTACAATGTCGTTTTAAAAACCGTCTGGTTACGAATTTTTCAAAGAAAATGGAAAAAATGGAATGTGGAAAGAAAAGCCGTTTTAAAACATCGTATGAAATTGTCGAGTTTACGGTATTTTGAACAAAATGGGCGTTGGCCGGTTTGTTTCTAATGGGTTATTGTATGTTTGTTGAATGTGATTATTGTATATAATTGTTTTTTTTAACTCTTATTTGAAACAAGCATTTTATAAATTTCTAAATTTTAGAACTTTATAAAATAATTAACTCTTTAATGTTTTCCATGTTTTTACAAAATTCAAATATTTTACTTTTTATAATATATTTGAAACCATATATGGTGTAGTATATCATACAAATTATAAAATTAATTAACCTTGAAATCCGCAGGTTAAACTGTTAAAGGGTTAATAGCATATATTTTTAAAACATTTGTTATATAATGTAAATAGATTTATTATAAAGGTTATAATAAATATTTTTAATGTATATACATGTCATTGGCAACAGGATATTATATAAATAATGTAGATATAGGGGAATATTTAAATCAAAAAGTTGAAAAATTAAACGTCCAAATGACATTTAATGATCCTTCTACACCTTCTACATTTACTATATTATTACCAAAATACGGAACGTATCTTTTTCTTTTTAGCAATACTAATAATTCTAATAGTGGTTACTATTCATCATACATTTACTTGAATAGCAGTAATATCAATATAAGAACTTACGCAACCAGTTCCTTTAATGTTAGTTGCATATTTACCGTAATTAAGTTAGATGGCAAACCTTCATTAACTGTTGCAGGTACACCAAGTACTGGCAATCAAAATGGGTTGTACAATGCTTTATTTTTATATTTGGGTGGGTAAATTATTACTGTTTGGTTATATTGGGAAAAAATGTAAAAAATAATTACCTTTTTGTATTTTTGGATATTCATGTAATGTGATAGCACGTTAACGTTTAGCGATTTAATTGGCGGATTCAATTATTAATGACTTTTAAAACATTTAACCCCATTTATGGTAAAAAATGTATATATGACCATACATAAATTCGTCGGTAAAATCGTTAAAGGGTTAAAATAACATTTACGATTTAAATGTTAACCATTTAACGTTTTAACCTGTGGATTTCAAGGTTAATAATTTTTATAAATTGTATAAGTTGTATGAAATACTATACCATATATGGTTTCAATTATTTTATAAAAAGTAAAATATTTGAATTTAGTAAAAACACGAAAAACGTTAAAGGGTTAAAGGGTCTAATACAGTGTATAATGGCTCAAGTTACGAACCGCTGAAAATAAATTCCCTTCTTTCGTGCTTGTCATTTGTCCATAGCAAAAATCGGCAAACCCGCTTTGGTCATTCGGTATGGTCGTATTGGCGGTTGAATGAAATGGTCGTAACGACTGTTCAAACACCAGTTTATCATTCAAGCTTTTAAATAATTTATCGGCTATGTTTGGTTGGCCTGGGTTTTGTTCTTGGACTAAATCCTTGGCATGTTGTAATATAGAATCGCTTACAAGTTCGTTTGTAATTGGTGGCGCCCCCTTTCGTGTAGGATTGTATTCGATATCCGGCACTAATACATTACTAAAAGGGTTTTGAGTGGTCGGGTGGTTAAAGACTTCGATATTGTTTGGAATAGTTCCTTTTTCTTTTAAATAAACTCGTGTAGGATTGGAATATCCTTCTAAAAGTTCTTTTTTAGTATTCTTATTCTTGTTATTGAGATAATAAACATATATAGCAAATAGTGTAATACCAGTAACGGCGAAAATCCACAAGTTACGGGTAAATATAAATAATAATACTGATATTAATAACACAACTCTTGTAATCGTATTTAACTTTTGATAGTAAGTCATGTCGGAAGTAGGGTAAAATTCAAAGACATATTCTTTATTAAACAGCACATTTGGGTCTTCCGTCCAAAACGGGGGGGATGGTTTTACTTCTGCTGCCGTCGACTTTTTAATAAAATTAGAATCATCCATAGGTTTATTTTTATTTACAAGTGATGGTAACGACATATATAAAATTGATTATATTTTTTTAAAATAAATAACCTGTATATTACCAAACTAAAATACTATAATGTCAACATTAAAAGTCGCAAGAAACTTGAAAAAGACGTTCTATGACCGTATACAGAAACTACCAGATGATATTAAAACCAAAATATACACTGAATACTTTGAACCTATTATAAAGAAAAAACAAATGCTATATTTGATGGTAAAGTGTAATACAGCTTGTGAAAACGGATATGATTTACAACTGCTCTTAATAAAGGTAATAAAGTATATATTAACCAATGAACATACTTGTGCGTACGTTGTAAAAATGTGTGAGGATTTTAATAGTGTATATCATATGTATTATTTAAAAAATGATTTGTCGTTTCCGTTAATTGCGGATAAATACGCAAAATTTACAGCACATTTATTAACAAAAGCATATCATTAAATTGTTTACTATGAAATAGTCTGTCTTCTTTGAATGCTCTTTTATGTGCCTTCTTCGTATGTGTGGGTGGGTATGTGAGTGTGTGTGCGTCTGTGTAAAAAAAACAAAAAAACAAAAAAACAAAAAAAGTGGTATTTCAGTTACTACCACTTTTTTTATATACCCCTCACTATTCTTGTATTCATGTATTATATAATGAATAATCCACCAGAAATAAACAATAAACCGCCGATTGAACCACCGATTATTAAAAAGCCTAAAAAACAACCAATTAAAAAAAATAAACCTGTTGTAAAATCCTTTAATACCCCCCTGTGTGACAAATCAATGACATTTGAAGAGTGTCAATTAGCAATATTGCGTAATGCTATAGATATAAATGAGAAAGCACAAGAAGAATTACAAAAACAAGAACACGTAAATGGCGAAGAATTAACAGCCATTTTCAATATTTTAGAAGAATTCATTTCTCGTAAAAAACTACTCCTATACGGCGGATTTGCTATAAATGCGTTATTGCCCCATTACGACAAATTTTATGATGCGAAGCACGATATTCCCGATTACGACGTTTATTCTCCGAATGCGTTAGAAGATACGATTGAGCTAGCAGACCTTTTTTATAGTAAAGGATACAAAGATGTCGAATCAAGGGCGGGGGTTCATTACGGCACATATAAGGTATATGTTAATTTCAATAGTATAGCCGATATTACGCTACTTGATAAAACCGTGTTTTATAACGTCCAAAAAGAAGCGGTAATACTCAATAAACTCTATTACTGTCCAGTTAATTTTCTTAAAAGAAATGTATATAAAGAATTGTGTCAACCTCTCGGTGAGGTAACCCGTTGGGAAAAAATCTTTAAACGTGTAAGTAAGTTAAATAGTAATTACCCGTTAACTAATCCATATAAATGCGAAGATGTCGATTTCCAAAGAGAAATGGAAAATACCGAACAAAGCGATGCTATATATGATACTCTTCGCGAAGCGTTTATTTTTATTGGTGCCGTTTTTTTTGGCGGTTATGCGTGTAGTCTTTATTCTCAATATATGCCTCCTGAAGACCGTAAAATAATCCAAAAAATACCGAACTTTGATGTTTTAATGGAAAATAGCCAAAGCGGGGCGCAAATGGTTAAAGAAAAACTTATTTCTGCCGGGTTTTATGACGTACAATTAATAAGATACGAACCTATAGGCGAAATTATTCCGCTTCATTACGAAATTCGCGTAGGAAGGGACACTGTCGCTTTCATTTACGAGGCAAACGAATGTTATAGTTACAACACAGTCGTTATAAATAGACAACAAATTAAAGTTGCTTCAATCGATACAATGTTATTTTTCTACTTTTCATTCTATTATTGTAATCAACCATATTATTATCGCGACCGTATTCTTTGTATGATAGATATTTTGTATAAAGTAGAACAAGAAAATCTGTTAAATCAACGGGGGTTATTAAAACGGTTTCAATCAACCTGTATAGGTGTTCAAAATAATTTACTTACACTACGAAAACGAAAATCCGAAAAATTTAAACAGCTAGTAAATAATAGAGACACACGAGAATACCATTCGTGGTTTTTAAAATACAGTCCCGATAGACACGACCGACCGGAGTTTATGAAGCAAAGACAAAACAGACCATTGAGACAACCGCGTCGTCACGTTTCTTTAAAGAAAAAAGGTAAATGGGAAAATCCCGAAAAAGAACCAGAAAGAGCAAAAGACAGACACTATTTACCTACGGTTAACTATAATCAATATGTGGGTAAACGAAATAAAATTACTCGACGACATAAAGTACAAGTAAATCCAGATGATAACGGGATTATAGATTATCAACCAAAAAAAGAACGCTATTTATCCAAAATTAATGGTAAACAAGATAAAGTATCTCGACGACGTAAACCGCGAATTAATTTATACAATGATGCGAACAAAGAGCCGGAGAATGACCGTTTATCAAAAAATAATAACAAACAATACCAACAAAAAGGTAAATGGAATATTATAGAATGGTAGCAAATTTGTTAACAGTTCAACGTTTTACACCCATTTACGGTAATAATTGTATATATAACTTTACATAATTCAAAATTCATTTACCGACAAATCCGTCGGTAAAATCGTTAAAGGGTTAAAAAATTGATTATAATATAAAAGTTTATTTAAGTTATATTTAAGCGATTTAACACATTCTTATCACAAATACTAAACCTATATACTACCGAGTTATGGAACAAAATTTATATACTAATATTGACAGTGAATGGATGAGGTTTTTGTCTAATCAAACTGATATATTGGAATTCGAAAATGAACCGGTTGAAACCCACCACAATCTTCAACAGAATGAAAAAGAAAAATGTCAACACGACACTTTCGTCCCTCTAGTAAATACACGTAATGACCCGCCCCGTGTTGTTGAGAAGGTGGTAGAACCGGTAAAAATGACCCAAGCAGTAACCCCCTTCGAATTAATCATATCGACAAAAACAAAAGTCCTTTTCCTTAATAAACCTGTCGATATATTTACTATTTTCTGGAAAATACCAATTATTGAATACTGGAAACCGGAGAGGGGAGTTATAAAAAAACAGATTAAAATTGTTTCAAAAACAAGGGAAGAATTAGAAGACTATCGGTCGAAACTGGTGAACCTTAATTATTATCAGGAACATATTATTAAACAGATTGATAATCCTACCTCGCGGAGCATTAAATTCAAAGATGAGCGTAAAATAACGGTTGGTATGTCTAAAAAAGATATAACTATTCAAAGAAACCGTGTAAAAAATGCGTTTTATAACTGTATGGCGTTAATTATTAGGTTTAGGTTTAACGAGGTGTTTAAAGAAATTCACGTGAAAATTTTCAATACTGGAAAAATGGAAATACCTGGTATTGTTGACTATACAATGCTGGAATACGTTAAGCTAATGATTCTAGAGATACTGAAAGCGAATGTGGGCGAAGAGGAGGTAACCGTTACAGAAACGACGTCGCCACCGGAGGCGAACCCTGAATTACTAGAACCCTTTTATTTCGTGGAGAATTTCAAAGAAGAACACGTATTAGTAAATTCCAATTTTAACTGTGGGTACTTTATTAATCGTGAAAAATTATACAATATATTAATTAGTCCAAAATATGGGTTGGAATCGTCGTATGATCCGTGTAATTACTCCGGTGTAAAATGCTGTTACTACTTTAATAACGTTATTGGGCTGGATATTGAACGACAACGGGGGGTTATATTAAACGAAGACAAACAAATGAAGCTTTCAATACTAATAGAGTCAAAGAAATACACAGAAGTATCGTTAATGTTGTTTCGTACAGGGAGTTGTATTATTGTTGGAAACTGTAGTGAAAAGATATTACGTTTTATATTTGAATTTATTAAAAACTTACTTATTGAAGAATATAGCAATATTTGTTTTAATACTGATATTCCGCAAATAAAAAACAAAACTTTTAAAATGATTAAACGAAATATTACTAGAACGTTAGAAGATGTATAAAGATATTTAGGGATTTTCCGGTAGCAGTAAAAGAAAGGATAAAATTATTCGTTAATATGTCTATTTTATTTTTATTTTTGTAATATAAATTTGTTTAATAATGAGTTCATCCACAGTAACTACAACAAATAGCGGGGCTAAACCTGGATATAGAATTCCTGACAATACTACTCTTCAACACGCCTGTAATATGTCTATTACACATGACAAGCCGATTTTACTTGACTATTGGACGGCTTCGTTGGATAAAACGGCGCTAATTGGAGTGAAAGAAGAAGATGGTGAAAAATTATTAGTAAAAAGTGCTGAAGAATATACCAGTCCAATTGTAAAGATATTTAAGGTGAGTAGCGAGTATATTGTTGTTACTGAAAATTCGATATATTTGGTGGATGTAAATATTCCTACTAAACGTATTTCGACCTAATCCGGGAAACCTACGGTTTCCCCGAATGCCCCTTCCCTTTTACAGGAATTTACGGTTTATATTTTTTATACAAATATTTTACAATTATATAAAATATTTGAAATCATTTACTATGTGATTACATACACAATTTTGATGGTGGTGGTGGTGGTGGTGGGGCGGGTGTGGAAACGGGGCAGGACGGGTTTTACAATACATTCTTAATTATTTCCTTCTTTGACTCTTCTAACGAACCCGGAAATACAATATCAAAATCAATTATTAAATTCCCCACATTACCGTCGCGTTTTATACCCAGTTTTGGAATTACCTGTTTTTGCCCAGGTGAAATAATAGAACTATTTTTTATACAAAAATTCGACCCGTTCAAATGTTTTATATTAAATTCAAATCCACAAAGTGCCTCTTTCAGTAAAATGCTTTTTCTAAGAATTAAGTTTAACCCGTTGCGTTCAAATACCATTTCAACGGGATTCGATTCGTCTTTTTTAATACCAATAAAAACCTTTATATCGCCCCTTATTCCATTCGGTGCTTCATTGCCTTTATCGCGAATAATAATAACTTCATTATTATCAATTCCTTCGGGAATAGTGACATATATTTTTTCTACATTACGCACCTGTTCGCCGTTAATTAATTCTGCTTTATTAATTTCAATCGGGATAACACACCCACAATAAGACTGTGTAAGTGAAATTTCTATATTAATTACTATTGGCATCGGTTTATTGAGTTGTTGATGAATATGTTGATGAAAAAATTCGGGGTTAAATCCGCCACCACCAAACACGGTTTCGAATATATTACCTATATTCGCAAAATCGACGTGTTCGCCCCCACCCCCAAAATTTGTATGAAAAAACATCTGTCCAGGTCCACCTCCTCGCCCGTTGGCAAAAGCGGGGAACTCCATTCCGCCACCACCGCCGTTTAATTGAAGGTCATAACGTTTACGATTTTCTTTGTCCCCGAGTGTTTCATATGCGGTATTTATGTTTCGAATTTTTTCCGTCGCTTCGGGTGAAGGGTTACGGTCGGGGTGGTATTGCAAAGAAAGACGGCGATAAGATTTTTTTATTTCATCCTCGGTCGCTTCTTTGCCAATTTCTAGTATTTCATAGTAGGTTTTATTGGAAATGTGCGTTTGTTGTGGCGGTGAAAACATTTATATATGAAATTTCTATACAAATCTTTATATAATATACAATACATACAATATACAACATACAATAAAAAACACACACAACAACACAGGTTACACACACAGACATACCCACCATTTTCCTTCTATCAAACATACGCGCGCATATACCCATCATTGCTTACCTTAAATGTAAAGATTCCATATGTAAATCGTTCCAAATTAACCATTCTTTGATTACTGTGTATTTTTACAGTAATCAAAGGCTTTTTTTCATAATAACTTTTCAATGCCTCAACTGCCATATCTAATGTTTCATCGTCAATACTTTGGATTTTTCCATATTCGAATGTTGTATCACCAATATCATATATAGAATCTATGTTTATCATAACCTTTTTCATTACTTCATAAAGCTCATTGCTTCTCCCTTTACGCAAATCCGACCGAATAACTACTACAGTTTCTATTACCGCTTGGATTGAATACCATACCGCAGATTGTGGTTCGTCTTCTTCTTTAATGGATCGGAGTATATTGCCAAATGTATGGTCACTCGTTTCTTCTTTATTTTCTTCGTATGTGTCATACTCATTACTATACTGGTAATCTAACTTTCGCAAAACAGAAGATGAAGAACCCATATTAAATAAATAGTACTATAGTTAGGTAGTTGTATATAGTCTTATAAACTCGCAATATTAACATGTATTATTAAAGAAAAAATAGAATCAATTTTCTTTGAATTGTATAAAACTGTTGTAACTAATTATACTATTTTTTCGCTTACTGCGTTAAATAATTCCGGATTATACACCAATTTACCCGTCGGTTTATACTTATCGATTGGTGTAAACCGGGTTGAGTCGTTCCGCTTTTTCCCTTCGGCCTGATTGTTGCCAGTATTAAATAGTTTAGAATTACTCGCCTCCAGGTCATCCCCACCACTTGTTTCTCCCGAGGACTTCGATGTGGCGACAAGCTGTCCCTTTTCGTCGATTTGTTTCCCGGTTTTCTTTTTTACCTCATTTCGAACATAGGCAGGTATCCATTGTTCCCACGAAATAAAGAGTGTATTTGGATGTATATATTTCGCGTAAAATCCATTATCCACTATTTTATTCACGACATAGGCTATACAATCACTTTGGTTATATGTTGGTTCGCCGAAAATGAACTCGGGAATAACAAACCAAATGTATTTTTCAGTGGTTTTATTTCTCGCGGTCAATTTAATTCGGTTGTGAACACGGTTTAGTATTTTATTAAAAATAGAGAGTTGTTTTAAATCCCGTTTAAGGTTTTTATCGTATAACTCGTCGATATTTAATTTACCGGTAGCTTCTTCGTCATTTATTAGTAAAATACTTGCCATAGATTATAATATAGTAGAATTTTTGAAGGGACGGGCATTTACGCAGCACCGGTGTTTTTTAATCCGCTTTTTATACAGAAAAATCGCCGTTTTACTACTTTTTCTTTATAAAAAATTGACTGGATACTTAAGCTAGTATGTCCACTTATATAAAGATTTCTTAATATTATTATTGAATGAGTATTTTACAACCAACCGTTGTTTTAAAGAAAACGAAGAAAATACATAAGAATGTTAACGTCCAACAAACGATATATGACAATGGTATGCTCGATAGCATTGATTTGGGCAAGCTCTCCGCCCCCTCCACGCCCCCAGTTCCTACCATTACAGTTGGAGAATTACCCGTTCACACGTCGACTAAAACAAGAAAAAGCAGAAAGATTATATCCCCTATGGAAAAAATTAAAATATGGGAAATGTTTGAGTTACCTTCAACACCATCCGATCATGAAACGAATAGTGAGTATTTCAATGGTTTGATGGTAAAACGAGAAGAAAAAGGCGAAGAAAAAGGCGAAGAAAAAGGCGAAGAAAAAGGCGAAGAAAAAGGCGAAGAAAAAGGAGAAAAAAAAGGAGAAAAAAAAGCCATATGTATCGACAATGAACACGCCCTTACCTTGGAAAACGAAACTGTGTATGATCCGTCTAGTGACCACCTGCTAAAACCGAAAGATGACGAAATGTATAAAATACGTCATCTTTGTCAAAATTGCGATTCTGTACTTTTAATTATGGAGGATGGTGTGCCTACTTGTATGAATTCTCAATGTGGAATGATTTATACCGACGTGGTAGATTACTCCCCTGAATGGAAATTTTATAATTCTGGTGATAATAAACACGGGGCGGACACTACCCGTTGTGGAAACCCTATAAATCCACTTTTAATGGAATCGTCGTTTGGTTGTAAAATTCTATGTAATGGGACTTCTTCGTTTGAAATGAAACGTATCCGTAAATGGACAGAATGGACATCAACCCCTCACCGAGAAAAATCGTTATATGAAGAGTTTCAGTTTATAACAACTATGGCACATAATTCCGGTATTCCAAAAATATTTATAGATTGTGCTATGTCGATACACAAGGACATTTCGGAGCAAAAGATGTTTCGGGGAATGAATCGGGATGGAATAAAGGCAGCTTCGATTTATATAAGTTGTAAATTAAATGGATGTCCACGGACGGCGCATGAAATTGCTGAAATATTTAAACTTGATAAACAGAGTACTACATTAGGATGTAGTAATGCTATAAAAATACTTAGTAATGTTGAAAGAAATATGGAGTATTCAAATAAAAGCGAGTTTAAGACAACCACCGCGAGTTCTTTTATAGAACGATACTGTTGTAAATTGGGTATTTCACATGAATTAACGCTATTGGCTAAATTTATTGCGATTAAAACTGAAAAAACGGAGCTGTTATGTGATAATACGCCTCAATCTTCCGCCGCCGGAATTATACAATTTATTAGTCAAACGTTTCATTTAGGAATTTCTAAATTAAATATTAAGGCAGTTTGTGGAGTAAGTGAAGTAACTATATGTAAATGTTGTAAAAAAATGGAATCTATTAAAGAACAGATTATACCACATTCGTTGTTAAAGAAATACGGTGTATTGTAGTTGGTTGGAGGGGTGGGGGGAAGAAAAAAATAAATGGTAAATTTATGTAATATTTGTTTTTTTTTATCATTTTGTAAATGACTTTATAATTTATATGGACTCACTTGTCGAAGAAAATATACAGTATACAATTTTAACAGAGCCTGTTGTGGAGTCTGTAACGGTTACTGAACCCGTCATAGAGCCTGTTGTGGAGTCTGTAACGGTTACTGAATCCGTCATAGAGCCTGTTGTGGAGTCTGTAACGGTTACTGAACCCGTCATAGAGCCTGTTGTGGAGTCTGTAACGGTTACTGACACAGAACCAGCCATAGAGCCTGTCGCACCCTCTCATCCAACATACGAAAATAACAATATTGAATTTCAAATAGTTAAGCCCAATACAGAACCTGTTGATATATATAGTTTACTCTTTAAAAGTAATAATTTAACCATTCCGGTTGTAATATTTATTGTTCCTTATCGTGACCGCGAAAAGGAAAAGGCGTGTTTTGAAGAAAAAATGACAACTATAATGCAAGATTATCCAATTGGTTACTACAAAATATACTATATTCAACAAAACTTTGATAAACCGTTCAACCGCGGAGCAATGAAAAATATAGGTTTTCTTATGGTAAAAACGAAATACCCGAATGATTACAAAAATATAACACTCGTTTTTAATGATATAGATACAATGCCTGTAAGCAAAACAACTATACCAAGCTATTCAACTCAAAGGGGGGTTATTAAGCATTTTTATGGATATAATCATGTATTGGGTGGTATAGTTTCTATTTTAGGTGGCGACTTTGAATTAACAAATGGGTTTCCGAATTACTATTCCTGGGGATTTGAAGACAATGAGTTAAATTATCGAGTAAAACAAAAAGGGCTTATAGTTGACCGAAGTGTTTTTTATCAAATTGGGGACAGTGTGAATATAATTCAACTTGGACAATCACTTATTCGAGTAATTAATAGTGGCGAATTTAGCAGATATGCACGTAAAGTTAATGAAGGAATAAATACTATATATGACTTATTGTTTTCAGTAAATGAAACTACGGGGGTAGTAGACGTAAAGCAGTTTCAAACAGGATATAACGTAAATGAAAGTTTAAATAAAGATTTTGATACAGCTAAAAGTAATATTCCTTTTCGAACAGGGTATTCTGCAAAAAAGAGATGTAGTATGAATTTGGTTATATAATCCGCGAATTTAACCCTTTAACGATTTTATCGACGGATTTGACGATAAATAAATTTTAATTTATGTAAGGTCATATATACATTTATCACCATATATTGTTTTCGTAAATCGTTGAAAACGTTAAAGGGTTAAAAGTTTTATTACAAAATTATTTTTAATAAGAGACTATATATTTTTAAATATTTTATAAAGAGTAAAATATTTAGATTTTATAAAAACATAGAAACCGTTAACCCTTTAACGATTTAACCTGCGGATTTCAAGGTTAATAATTTCTATAAATTGTATAAATTATATAATATACTACACCATATATGGTTTCAAATATTTTATAAAGGGTAAAATATTTAGATTTTGTAAAAATACTGAAAACGTTAAAGGGTTAATATCTGAATCCATGAGTTAACCATAAAACTAAATTCTCGATCCTAGTTCACTAATCTTATACGTTATTCCCACGCTAAACTTATTTTCCCATATTCCGGACACCTTTAGCAAGTAATTTTTCATTTCTTTGCGAATTCCTGCGTCTTCGGCTTCTTTTAATGACATATTTGTAAATGCGTTTGTGTAATAATGATGTATTGCTGAACGATATTTTTTAATACCACCGTCAGATTGCGTTCGCCGTTCAGGGTGTTGCCTCGAGTCGCCCGTAAAATCTAAAGTTCCTTTTACTGGCTCATTCTTATAAATCTTTATATTTCCCGTTTGTAGTTGTGTTTTTAATTGATAAACACTCGCCTTGTTAATTTTATATAAATCTTTGTAATATTCAATAATATTATGTTCAATTGCTGAAAGTTCATTTACAATAGTTAGATTAAAATTGTTTGAATCCAAATAGAATATACTATAATGATTTTTGCGACCACCTGCCCCCAATTCGTCTGTACGTTCATCTGTGTCGATATACGAAACGATATGATTTGGTATTACTTGAAAGTAAATATATAGCCCGTTAAACGTAATATTCGCATCACCATAGATTATCTTTGAAAATTCGCCGTTTATAATATTGTTCTTTTTAATATCTGAAAATGAAATGTAGGCTGGGTCGAATTGTTTTATATCAATCGCTATATTCATTATATAAAAATACACGACCAACTAACTGCGCGAATATGTGATATTAAAGTTTAATCTTTATACTCCAGGAAACCTACGGTTTCCCCGGACGCCCCTTCCCTTTCAGAAAACCTACTTTACGCGTACCTTTTCCAGGAATCCAGGAAACCTACGGTTTCCCCGGACGCCCCTTCCCTTTCAGGATACCTACTTTACGCGTACCTTTTCCAGGAATCCAGGAAACCTACTTTACGCGCGCCCTGTCGGGGGTTGAGGTTTTATTATTTTACATTGTATACAATAATTTACCTTGTATAAAATATTTAAATCCATATATAGTATTGTTAATTTGATATTATAATAAAGATGTTTAGTTTACGATGTTTTTACAGAGTATAATGGCCACCAAAAACGGCCATATTTTACATAATGATATATAACAACCACAATAATCATGATTTTACGCAAAACCACCGGAAAATAGTATTCTCTCGCTTCATTCATAACCAAGTAATGAAACGCGAATACAATTAACCAACCTATATATTTATCTTTCCCAAGGGTAAACCGCCAATAACTAAAGAACGAACACGCAATATTCATTTTTATTATAAACTCCGGTGTAAGTGATAAAAAGGCAATTGAATTTGACAACAAAGCAAAATAATACAACGGATGCCACCACATAGGGGGTATAATACTCTTTTTCACCAATGTCATCAAAAACGACGACAGCTGAATCGCAAACATAGGAGTAAAAGCGGAATTGATATTACCAATCATGTAATAAGTGGCGTACAACTGCATCAAACTATACATCTGTTTTAACATCTGTAACTTTGCATCGGGTATAATCTCATTATATGGCATATTTCGCATAGTGGTTGTCTTAGGAGTAGAATGTTCAAAGACCCCCGTTATTATATCCGCGCATTTCATCGTTAAAAAGCAAACACCCATATTACAAAGAACACTATAGTTATGAGGATGAATGTGTTTTATATACAGTATTGAATTTTCATCGTATATTCTTTGAAAATAGTAAAAAAATAAACAACAATTTATACTTCTCACAGCAAAAATAATATTATGTAACCTAAATTCAGGATATATAATAGGTATTACACGGTTTCGTGTGTTTGAAATACGAAAAAATAAACTCGATAAGCTTAATAGTAAATGTGCGCCCAACAAAACTAACGACGAGGGTGTAGTTAACTCCATATCATAACGTGTGAATAGCAAATAGAAACGATATATATAATTAGTCAGGACGACCATACCCATTATTTTATGAATGTAAAATACATCTTCGTGGGTGTTTAGTTTTTTTAACTTTTCCATGAGTTACTAAAATGTGTAAAAATGAAAGTGAATGTATAATAATTATGGTATATCTTTATGTTTATTTCACCCGTCTGTTATTACACTACGAGTAATACGGGATAATAGTTTATCTGTATCTATTACGCCAGCTACGGTTTGCGCGGTTGCTATAAGTCCACAACAACAATCTTCGTTTTCAAAGGCGGTAAAGCCGTTGTAGTTTTCCGTTTCTGGAAAATTATGTAAAAAGTCGTCGTCCAAAGGTTCTATACATATTGAATCCGCATCGACAAAAATACCGCCGTATATCGGCTTTTCCATTAATTTCCTGTATTACGCACATTTACACCCTTGAACATTTAAAATGGCACAAAAAATGAGTCATTTTCTCTAAAAATACTATATAAAACATAAGGGTTGTGATTATAAATTTAGTGCCGTTAAATATTATTTGAATAATAATGATAGTATGGATAAAACCTGTAATATTTTTGATTGTAAAAAATCTTCATTAACCCTTTAACGTTTTCGGTGTTTTTACAAAAAATCAAATATTTTACTTTTTATAATATATTTGAAACCATATATGGTGTAGTATATCATACAACTTATAAAAATTATAAAAATTATTAACCTTGAAATCCGCAGGTTAAATCGTTAAAGGGTTAAAATGGCAATGGAAGAGATATTACCGGTGGTGAAAACGCATTTTGTAAATTATTCTTTATAAAGCCATTTACAAAACCCATATTCACATTAAATTCCAGCCATCTTGAAACGATATCTTTCGTTAAATTTTCATATGGAATAAAAGACAAATCGTTGGGTGGTTGTAAAACAGTAATATCCGAATAATACGATTTGTAATTAACGCCATTAATTTCTATAGATGCGTTATAACACCACTGAACATTTTTTACTATATTTGACATTCCGTTTACATAAGGAACAACTTCCATCTTAGATATATCCCATGTAAATGTAGGAGTTACTATATAAGTATTTCCCGAATTGTCGTGTAACTCATATGTAAGTACCGTAGGGGTCGGGTTTCCAGAGGGGTCAATGTTTCCAGAGGGGTCAATGTTTCCAGAGGGGTCAATGTTTCCAGAGGGGTCAATGTTTCCAGAGGGGTCAATGTTTCCAGAGGGG
>Ga0315899_10003234_pt1 | contig 17778 bp, 36 predicted proteins | sample LakEriMetagenome_2_FD_203518 | JGI IMG/M metagenome (GOLD analysis project Ga0315899, IMG submission 203518) | Freshwater fungal communities from buoy surface, Lake Erie, Ohio, United States - Buoy 4 MA112 | ecosystem: Environmental > Aquatic > Freshwater > Lake | place: USA: Lake Erie, Ohio... | reverse complement strand
TTCTGCATCAACTGTTGAAGCATCGGGTCCTGAGCTGCTGCCATGTGTACAGCGATGTGAGCCTCGTGGTCTTGCTCGATAAATGCTTTGACAGGTTTGCCCATCAACACATTCTGGTTCTCTTGAACCGGGTCTACAGGCGTAGCATCATCTTCTGTCGGTACTAGCTTATTAGCGTTCTTGATCCCCAATATCTCAATCATTTGGCGGTGTAGTAAAGGCAGGTCATACAAGTGTGGTGCGCCTTGAGCCAACTGAATAACTGCCTGATACTGCGTAATCTTCTGCGCCATGGTGGCCGCGTTAGGATCACTGACAGGAATGATGTCCACGTGGTCGTAGTCGCTACGCTTGACTGAGCGAGTACCATCTTCCGGCTCGTAGGCGTAGTCAGGCGAGGTGTAGTCCGCAATGATGGTCTTCAACAGGCGGAACTCGTTCTTCATCGCGTAATGCAGGCGACCTTGAACTGCCGTGCTGATCTTCAACGTGCGCTCAAGAATAGCAAGCGTAGTACCCACCGGTGCATTAGCCGACATGTCGCTGACATTAATATCACCAGCAGACGCAAAGCTACGACCTTCCTGAATAATCATCTGCAATAACTGATACAGAGTCTGACTTGGCTCTTTATATGGCAGAGGCAAGATGTTGTCGCGTATGGAGCCTGACGCCACATCCACGTCACGGAATTCACCCGGACTGATTGGCGTGTCATCACCCTTGATGCGCAGTCCTTTTGCTTTCAGACCACCGGGCAAGTTAACCAGCGTACCTGCATCAACCAACTGACGCATGATGGCTGTTGCTGCCTTAGCGTAGCCACCGATCAAGTGTATAAACCCAAAGCCGTAGAAGCCAAAGCCGGGAACATAAACGTAGTGTACGAAGTGGTTGCGTTTAAGTTTTAGTTTGTCGTCCTCGTACCAATTTCTGCGAATAGACAGAATAGTACCGGTGCCCTTTTCAATAGTAACAACGTAAGGCAATGCTATACCGGTTGGCTCGCCGTCTTTATCTGTGTCTTCAAAACCGGGCAAGTCAAGTTCTACGTGCATCTCAAGAACTTTATAGCGGTTATCAACGTTACCAACGTAACCTTGCTCGCGCTCTTTTTCTTTTTCAACGTCGTCTAAAACATTCTGTGGTTCACCTAACTCCACGTCACGATAAAAGGCTGCTACCTGAAGTTTGCGCAAGTCGTTCTTAGTTTTGCGCATGATGTGTGTCACACGCTCTGATGTCTCCAGACTTGCTGCGCCATAAGGCACGATCATGTCTTCAGCAGGAATAAACATCGCTACCTGACGCCCCAACGCTGGATCGTAGTACACCTTCTTAAACGCAGAGCCCGCCAGCGGCAAAGCAAACAACATTTTCTCGTGTTCAGGCCGGTACTCCACCATCTCTTCAGTCAGTTTGTAGTTCATATCTTCACGAACCCGCGCTGCTGCTTCTTCTTTTAGCTTGTTTATTGCGCCAACAATTTGTGTCTTAACAGGGCCCATGGCTGGGAACGTTTCAACAATAGATTCTGATTGAAACCGCACTACTGCTTCGGTAAGCATTGGATGGAACACGCCGCACGCTCCAGCCCAAGGTTCTGTACGCTCTTCGTTCTTTAACCCCAACAGTTTTAAACCCTTGGTGTAAGCATCCATCCAATCTTTGCGAGAGTCCACGTCCCCAGTAAAGTCACTCAGTAGCTCGCTACTTAAACTTTCTAACTCACCGTCGTCCATAAATTCAGCAAGGTTGGCGTCGAATGCGTCTGCGCCTTCCTCTTCTTTTTCAATGTCTATCTCCATGCCACCAGCACGAATACTGACCGACTCTGGGTCTTCGATCTCAATTTCCAAGTCGGGTTCCGCCGCAGCCGCGTCGGCTATGCCGAGAGGCGCTGCATACAGTCCTTTATCAATTGCCATGATTTTTCCTATACGTTATAGAAGCGTTCTTGATCCCTGCGTCCTTTGAACCACTTAATTTCTTCTGGCTCGTCACTTGGTAAGCGTATGAACCCACCTTGACGGAATCTTGCTAACGCAAGTGTCGTTGCATCGACCAAGTCATCATGTTCGCCGGAGGGGAAGCTTGCTATCTCATCGACCAACTCCTCAGCCCAGCGAGTCTCTGGCACCCATACTTTGCCTGACGCTATTAAGTCCGACACCGAATTCAACCTACTTATCTTGTCACTGCCTTTGCCCGGCGTGAATTCCTGCGCGGGTATCCCCATCGCCCTGAACTCATATATAAGAGGCGCACCTGTGGCCTTCTTCTCTATTAATACCCCGTCAGGCTCCCACTCGCGGTAGTGCTCGAACGCCTTTTCCTTAAGCTCGATCCACTCCATACGCGCTTTAAAGCTATCTAATAGAATAATATTGGCCTGCCCATGATCCTCGTCGTTGTGCCAAATACCCCACGTGGTGCAAGCGCTATAGTCAGCCCGCGTGTTTTTCTCAAATGCCGTATCCCATGTCTGCAAGATGTACTCACACTGCGGCGGACGCTCGTTCTCCCATATCTTCCACCATTCCCGCTTAATAATTGCACTTGAATCGCTTGTTGGCTCCTGCTGATACTGTGCCATCCACTTACTATTTGGCAATTCAGTACGCAGGGCTTCAAGCTCATCCTTACTCCAAAACTCAGGCCACAACGGGTTGCCACTGGGCAAAATAGCCGGGAACTCAATCACTTCCCAGTCATCCCCACCCCGTGCAGCACTAGATTTAATCACCTGCCCAGTAAGATCGCGGAGTGACCAGCGAGTCATCACTATAACAATAGAGCCCCCCGGCTGGAGTCGCTGACGAGGCCCCGATGTATACCACTCGTACACCTTGTCGTAGATGTCAGGGTTCACCTGAGCCAGTGCGGCCTCTTGTTCTGAGTGCGGGTCGTCAATTATCAGTACATCAGCGCCTTTACCTGTCACCGCACCGCCCACACCGATAGCAAAGTAGTCGCCACCCTTGCTGGTATTCCACCGCCCTGCCGCTTTTGAGTCCGCAGACAGGGACAAACTGGGAAAAATGTTCCGATAAACCTCGGAATCCACCAAATTTCGCACTTTTCGACCGAAACCAACCGCTAATTCTGCTGTATGGGACGCCTGAATCACCTTTTTGTGAGGAAACTTGCCCAAAAACCATGCTGGCAGCAAGTATGAGGCGAATTCTGACTTGGTGTGCCGTGGTGGCATGTTGATGATGAGTCGTTTGCACTCTCCCCGAGCCACTCTTTCAAACGCTTCAGCCATTCGAGCATGATGTCTCCCTGCAATAAAGGTTGGCCAGACTGATTTAACAAACGGAATGAACTTTTTCTGCTGCAGTTCCTTCTGTTTCATTGCATCCAGCGCTTCTAACTCAAACAAAAGCTGCCGCCGCTCCTGTTCCGATAGCTTGGGCAGGATTTTTGGAAGGTCTTTTAGGGATACGGAGTCAATTATGTTCGTCATCGGCCTCCCCTAGCTGGTCTTCTAGGTGTGCCATGGCACGTGGTTCGTCGTCTGCCACGCCAAGCTCGATGTCTAAGCTGTCTGAAATGGGGGTTACGTCGATCACGTCACTATTAAGCAGTCTCTTAATTCTCTCTTTAATAGCTGACTCAAGGTCATCGGACGATTTGTGGTTGATTGTGATCTCGCTGCGCTCGGTGAAAAGGCCAATGTCGCTGTGCTTGCCTAGCAATTCCAAGGCTTTCAGTTCATACCGTGGGTCGCCACAGTTGGCAATCTCCATCAGCTTAGCCGTTATCGCGCTTCGCACTTCGTGCATATCCGCAGCGACTCTGTTCGCATACGTCTTCAGAAATAGATTGGCGGCAAAGGCAGTCTCGGGCCGCTTTAGTTCCTTACCCGCTTTACTGCGCTCGGATGCTTTGAACAGTGAGACCGTTTTGTCTATGTCGGCTGTGTCTATCTCAATAGGGGAACCGAGCTTCTCTAGTATTTCTGCGGTATTTGCGGCGACAACGACTTCATCCTGAAAAGTACTTAGCTCTTCAGGCGCGGTGTTATAGGGCACCGGGTGATCGTCAGTGGGGTCGATCTTAATCATAGCACCGCAGGGGTAATGGCGGGAGTGAGCGGAGCTTAGCACAAAAAATATATACCGGGGGTGTAGCGAAATCAAAATGATAAGGGGGGTGTTGCTGAGAAAAGTATAAGGCTTAGACCGTATAAATATGTATGGGGTGGGGGTAATAACTTATCAATGTAGGCAGGATAAGTTTAATGTTGTCAAATTAGTTATGGAATTGTGATGTGTGGGATTGACTGTGCAAAACAGAGTGTAGGGCGGGCGCGGAGTCCCAAGTCTGATTTCGGGGTGGCGGGGTGTGTCGGGGTGTCGGGAAAAAAAATCTTATTTGTCTTACGTTTTGGTATAGTTCAATCACTGGCACACAACGCTGCCAGTAGCAACAAAAAGCGGTTCTGGTTCTTTGCGCGATATGCGCGGGTTAGCTAGATGATGCTTCGGTATCTGTCGGGCGCGGCTTGCCAAAAATATTGTGTAGGGGTAGGGGCTGCTTTGCTAGTGGGTGTCTTTAAAAATTCGGTGCTGTAACGGTTCGGCAAGCTATGGTTAGACAGCTACCATTGCGGGCTTGATAATCCGATACTTGAATTCATGAAATACGCGCCAACGTGATTATTACGGGCGGGCGCGGATATAGTGTCAGTATTGTATCGGTCGAAAGTGACAGGTTTTCGGGGACTGTCATAGTCAAGTTTTGCACGTGTAGACGACGCCATAGTCTGGAATGAAAAAGACAGGAACCGGATTGACTATTATTGAATCTGGCAAACTCAATAATTGTTTTGATCGCCATAGCACACGGCGCGTAGTGTGTGGACAACCTATTAACTCTCGGGACTGGATTCTCAGTCCGCCTGAGTATACGTTGCGTGCAGCGTATATCAAGGCTTTATTATCAACCTATTATCTTGGAGTCTAAAATGAATGCTATCGCCAAATTTTCCGCTACCGATTTCGACGACGCCGTTGCTCTGTTCCCACCGGCGCAAGTAGTGGTATGCGGTCTAACCGTAACAGAAAAGAAATTGTCCGTTGTCAAACAAGCAAGCTCAATGTCACTCGGTTTTCTCGCTGGTCAAGCTGGCAAGATCGGCAAAGCTGCGCGTGAAGTGGGCGTGATCGACTCTGTCGGTCAAATTGCTACACAATGCAAAACCGGCAACTATAAGCCACTAGCTGACGCTATCGCTGCACTCATGGGTGAGAGTTTGACTATCTCGAATCGCGCATCGTACCAGTCACTCAAGGATCGCTTTGAAGACAAGCTGCGCGACTTGAAAAATGGTGGCTACGTTGTCAACAAGAAAACCGGCGTTGAGTCTGAGTCTGCTAAGCGCAAGGCATTGGTTCAGGTTATCAACCTGATCGCCGCGACTTACACCGTTGCTAACTAAGTAGGTGCATCGTGACAACAAGGGGCGCAACGCGCCCCGTTTTTCTTTGGGGGTTTTATGTGCAAAGTTCATATTGTAAGAAAAGGATCGCTTGGCGTTGCCCTGCCTGAATTGAAGCAAGGTTGGATTGGCAAGCGAATACAAGGCGGTCACGCGCCTGTACCGTACCGTCAGCACTCTAACAACTGGGCACGTACCAACAAGCTCGCACGGGTTCCCGCAGCAAAACCGTGGCTCGATTAGTATTGTAAGAAAAACTGTTATTGTAATGTTAATTGTAAGTGGTATTGTAAGATGTAAGTCCTTGATTTTAAAGCAATGTAAGATTGTAAGAGAATTTTTAGGGTATGAAAGCACCCTCTGGTAGAATCTGAGGGGCAACGAGCCTTTGGGCAACTGCTTAAATTTTGGGCAGCCGTATTCTTATACATCCTCAAAACCTCTTACAACCTTACACAATAATAATAATATAACAAAATAATATATATAATGGCTCAAACCCCGCATTTTTGCTAGACCCCTTCGCATTTTCTTTTGTAAGATTCACTCCTTACATTTCACCCCATTTCTCTTACAACCTTACATCACTTCTCTTACATTCCGTGAGACGGTGCATTGTAAGATTTTCCACGAAAGGAAGCATCATGACTCAAGCACAAATACAACTAGCTCAGAACCTGCTCGCCGCTGAATTCGACTATTGCGTAACAGAAGCAGAAGAAGCGGTGCTCGACCGACTCGAACAGGAGTGGCTAACCATGTGCCGCGCAAACCGACTGGAAGACTTTGACTTCTGGACTGCATAAAAGAAGCGGGGCTTGCCCCCCGCAGGGAACTGGCATTTCTTACACAACACGGAGGACGATATGGACATGGACGACTTGATAACTTGGGTGTGCTGGATTCTGATAGCACTGATACCCGTGGTGCTTTACTTGGGGGTGATATGAAAACATCAGAACTAAAGAAAGGCGCGTTGGACTGGGCGGTGGCGCAAGCCGCAGGGATTACCGTATACCCAAGCAAGCAAGGTAAGAACTGGATGAGTAAAAGGTGGATGACTGCGGACTATGGCGAGTTTAACCATAGGCATGGCACACCGTGGTGGAACCCATCGTGGAACTGGTCGCAAGGCGGGTTAATTATTCAGCGCGAGGGTTTAGGTATCTGGATGTATCAATGGAATGAGCAAGGCGAACCTGAGAATGGATGGTACGCCGAGGATAAAAATGGTGACCACGTGCGAACCGGCACAACCCCACTCATCGCAGCCATGCGCTGCTACGTGGCAAGCAAACTGGGCGACAACATTGAGATACCGGAGGGGGTATGAACAGCAGCACACGATTAAATAACGAACGAGCCTTTTCCACAACTTAAACCGTTGTACCTAACCAAGAAGGAGCTAAGCATGGAAATCAATTTCGGCAAGACCGTGACGTTGAAGCAAGCGGCTGCAATCATCGCAGCTACCCCTAAGAATCGCTACATGCTGCGCGGCGAGCCGGGCATCGGCAAGTCATCCATCATGGCGGCGTTGAAAGAGAAGTTCCCCAACCACCACCTAGCCTACATGGACGTGCCCAACATGGACTTGGGTGACATTGCTATGCCTGTCATCGACAAGGACTCACGCACTACCAAGTACTACCCCAACGCTAGGTTTATGTTCCACACCGGCGAGCCTGTCATCGTGATGCTTGACGAGTTCAGTAAGGGTGCTGCGCCTGTTATCAATATGCTACATCCACTGCTTGAGGCACACAACCCGAGGCTAGGCGACATACCTGTGCACCCCGACAGTATTATCTTCATGACCGGCAACCTTGCCACTGACGGCGTAGGCGATACGTTGAAAGCCCATACGTTGAACCGCATCACGCCGATACAAGTCAGCAAGCCTAGCTTCGAGGAGTGGTCTGAGTGGGCGATGGACAACGGCATCGAGGCTGAGATACTTGCGTTCGGTAAGCAGTTCCCACAGATATTCGCAAGCTACACAGACGGGAGCCAGAAGGAGAACCCGTACATCTACAACCCGCTACGCCCTAGCACTGCGTACGTATCCCCTCGGTCACTGGAGCGTGCATCCAACATCGTCAAGATTCGCAAGCAGTTGGATACAGACAGTGTGATCGCTGCATTGTCCGGCACTATCGGTGAGGCTGCGGCTCGGGATATGCAAGCCTACCTTGAGTTCTCTGACCAGCTACCTACGTGGGAGTCAACGATCAAAGACCCGCGTGGTGCTCTTGTGCCTGAGTCAGCAGGTGCTTGTGCCATCGTGGTGTTCGGTGCAATCAGCAAGGTAGACAAGGCAACCATCACACCATTCATGCAGTATCTGGAACGCTTTGCACCTGAGTGGCAAGCAGCATTCGCAATCAACATCGCCAAGTCCAAGTCTAAGCAGCAGGTAGCGTTTAGCTGCAAGGCATTCAGCGACTGGGTTGCACGTAACGAGGACTTGCTGTGAGTGTGAATCTACGTAAAGAGGAGTACGGCGGCACGTACGGTTGGGGTTGGTTCCCAGAGGACAACCCTGATCGCAAGACACGAAGCAAAGAACCACTACGGGTGCGAGTAGTCAGATACACAACCGAGGGGGTTCAGAAACTTAGTGAGCCAATGAGCCGTGAAGAAGCTATTGAGTATTGCCTACGCATCATCAAGATAACAGGTGGGCGACTACTTGATACTGACAAAGAAGCAGCAGAGGACTTTATTAACAGGAGGGGTATATGACAGAAGAACGCAAGCTGGCGAAGGTCAAGATCAGTCTCATGCGTGAGCCTAAGTTCGCACTGTGGCAGGGTGTGATGATGGTGGGCAAGACACGTATTGATGACAACGTGCCAACGGCAGCAACCAACGGGCGCGATGAGGTGTATGGGCGCAAGTTCGTCAAGGACTTGCCAGAAAAAGAACTGGCATTCGTAGTTCTCCACGAATGTATGCACAAAGCGTATCGGCATCTGACCACGTGGCGCAAGCTATACGACGAGGAGCCGCAGCTAAGCAACGCTGCTTGTGACTACGTGATTAATCTAGAACTCAAAGACCTTGACCCGCATGGGCATTACATCGCTATGCCACGCATGAACGGCAAAGAGATCGGGCTGGTCGATGAACGGTTCCGAGGTATGCACACCAAGCAGGTCTACGACATTCTCAAGCAGGAGCAAGAGGACGGGGGTGGCGGGGGTGGCGGCGGTGGCGATGGCTTCGACGAGCATGACTGGGAGGGGGCGCGAGAGCTAACGGAAGAGGAACAGAAAGACCTAGCCCGTGAGATCGACCAAGCGTTACGGCAGGGTGCTATGGCGCACGAGAAGTTCAACGGCAAAGGTGCTGGCGGTATGAACCGAGAGCTAATGGACATGCTCAACCCCAAGGTCAACTGGCGCGAGATGCTGCGCGAGTTTGTGAAATCAATCTGTGCAGGTAAGGACACATCATCATGGAGACGCGTCAACAGACGGTTCATTGGAAGCGATATTTATATGCCGACAATGATAAGCGAGCGGGTTGGGCATATCGTAATCGGCGTAGATACATCTGGGTCTATCGGGGTCAGGGAGTTAAGCGACTTCCTATCTGAGGTCAAGGGTATCGCTGAGGAAGTTATGCCTGAGCGTGTTGACTTGTTGTACTGGGATAGCGAGGTGGCAGGACATGAGGAATATGACACAAGCAATGTTGCGAACATCATCGAGTCTACAAAACCACGTGGCGGTGGTGGCACAAGCCCTTCGTGTGTCACTGCTTACCTTAAAGATAAAGGCATCAAGCCCGAGTGCGTCATCATGCTCACCGATGGGTATGTCGGTGCGGATTGGGGTGGCGACTGGGAATGCCCTGTTCTCTGGACTATCGTGGGTGGCAACACTAACACTGCCCCAAATGGCAAGACTATTCACATCAACTAAGGAGCTAAGTATGAGCAAGGTAATCGTGAATCTAGGGTATCGGTCTATCGTAGTAGATGCAGACAAGGCAATCGCTATTGCCGACATATTACAACACGCAGAGATGTATCAATCCAAGTATCACAGTGCGGAGAACGGCATTCCTTCGTTCAACACACATCACATCTATCCGGTAGAGCCTGACAACAGCTTCACTATGCAGATGCTGACTAACGAGAGCTACAACCTGTACAAGCTGGCAGGTAAGCCAGACAATAACTAAGTAGTACCAACCGAAAGGAGCTAATCATGGGTATATCAGCAAGCGCAGTGCTGGTTGAGTTGAACGTGTCCAACTGGGGCGCAAGTAAGCTTGACCGTAACGTGACAGATGCAGTCAACGCCAATCACAATGCAACACGTGACGCATCGAAGGTGTACAAGAACCTAGTCGCAGGGTCTACCCTGTGTGCTGACATTGCTAAGTATGCAGCACGTATCAGGCTGTACCACAACGAGATGACGTTGCCGTGGGCTAACAAGGGCGCACGACTCTTGCCCGTCAAGCTGATGCTGGAGTACAAGCAGCACGTCAACAACATGCGTGTCACTTACGATGGCATGTGCAACAACTTCTACACGCAGTACAACACCATCGTAGCCAATGCACAGGCTAACTTGCAGGGCATGTTCAAGGCTGATGACTATCCGACACTGGATGAGGTCAAAGAGAAGTTCGGATTCAGCATCGTGTTCTCACCGTTGCCTGAGACGGGTGACTTCCGACTGGACGTAGCCAACGATGACCTGAAGGAATTGCAAGAGAGCTACGAGGCAGACTTCAACAACCGACTGGCTGACGCGGTACGCACCCCGTGGGACAAGCTGCACAAAGAACTCTTATCCCTGTCTACGAAGCTGCACGATGAGGAAGGGGCCGAGACTAAGAAGCGGTATCACGACAGTCTGATCGACAACCCACAGGAACTGTGTCGCTTGCTGACGCACTTGAATGTGACTAACGACCCCAAGCTTGAAGAAGCTAGGCGCGACCTTGAGCGTGCCTTGATAGGTGTAGACATCGAAGACATCAAAGAGTACGAGCACGTACGCAGCGATGTGAAGTCTAAGGTGGATGCAATCATTGAGAAGTTTGACTGGTAAGGAGAACGATATGGGATATCGAAGCGATGTGGCTGCTGTGTTCTATGTAAGTAAGGTGGAGCACTTCCCTATGCTTAAGCTGTGGCTACAAGAGAACTTCCCTGTGGATACGTTCCAAGATTACATACGCTGGTTCGACAGGGGTATGGTGTTTGAGGATGATGGTGTTAAATGGTACGAGGACTACGATGACGTCAAAGCTTTTATCGAAGCGGTGGAGGACTACAAGGAACTAATCGAGGACTTTGACAACTCACCAGTCGAAGGTCAACCTATGTTCTGCTACGAGTTCATACGTGTAGGTGAGAACTACGATGATGTTGAGACTGACTATTGCGGCGACCACGTGGTGTTCATGCTGGACTTGAACCGAACCATAACCGTAGATACACAGGAGGGGTAATGACTATCGACGAGCAAGCAGCGGCTGCGTGTGACAAGTGGATCGACTGGGTAGTGAAAGAGGGCGGAGCGTACTGGAGGCATGGGGATATAGCTGACGAAGATATGGCTGAGTGGATACCCGGTTACTTGCTTGGTGTGCAGCACAGGCTATCTAACGTGCATGGGGACGACGTAGATCATGAGCGGCTATGGCACTTCGGCGAGGACATGCTGTATTTTAAACAAGTTTCGACTGGACGTGAGATGGCAGGTAAGTGCCACGCAGCGGGGTATGTGGCCGGGTATCAATCAATAGGGGGGAAGCATGACAACAGTAACGACAACTAAAAGCATAGCCGAGCAGGTTAAGGCTATCAATGCGAAGTACAAGCACATGCAGACGTGGGTGCTAAAGCTAATGACACACCCTGATGCTACGCCAGAAGATGTAGAGGTTGCACGTACGCTGCTACTCGAAACCGCAGCGGCACTAATCAAAGCGCAGGATAGATTCACAAAGGCTGGCTACACAGTGGATAGACTCGAAGGTATAACCAAGAAATATAGACTCTAGGAGGCGTTATGTACGGACAATACAGGAACAGCGGTATCCGCAGACTGTTTAGCTACGACGAGGCTTTGCAGTGGTGCAGGGCTACGCTGCCTATAAGGGGCAAGGGGCGTAACGCAGGGCTGCGCCCACTGGGGCATCGCAACAAGATGCAGTTCCAGATACGTATGCAGGGTGATGCGGTTGAGTGCGTCTGCTACGACACACCCGTGGTGACATTCCATCCTGATGGGGTTATCGCTATTAAAGATGGCGGCTACGTGTCTCAGACCACAGCACACTTTATTCGTGACGTGCTTAGCATCGGTGCAAGTATTGCGGATAGGGATGTAGTGCTAAGAATCAACGGTGACTATCATCGCCTAAAGTCTGGGGTAAAACTAAAAATGGAACGCGGTAAGTATGAAGTGTTGGAGGTTGCGCCGCATGAGGTGTACCACATCGACCGCAAACTTATGAAGGAGCTACGCAAGCCGGTTGAGGCGTTTCGGACTTATCTGTGCGGCATGATAAAGCTGCGGCAGGGCGTGTTCGATAGAGAAGAACTTGTGACAGAAACCCCCAATGTGGGTAATTGGTCATTGGAGCTTCAACCTTGGCGGCAAGACATAGACCAAGTTGTTCCCCGTATGCGCCACTTTATTGACACGGTATCGCAGGAGGATAAAGATGGGAACTGGTATAAAGCTTCTTTGCAGATGGTCTGGTCTGGCTACACGCACCGAAGCAAGCTTTGGACTGACCCAAAACAGGAACTTAAACACCTTGATGACTTACTCATAGCTACGCATCCAGAAGTACTCTTAGTGAGCCAGTGTGAGCCCGGCGTATTTAAGAAGAACGCTTACGCACGGTTCAAAAAATATAAGGAGCTACAAGCATGACTTACAAATATCCTAACGTGGACTTGAGTTTCGATGGCTTGGAGGTAACAGTACAGCCGTTTTTGGCGCAGCTTGTGGATGCCATAGCTGTTAAGTATCCGACATGGTTATTGATTGGCACTAGAGGTACTGAGTTTGACAACAAAGTCTTGGTGCGCAGTTTTAAAGTAATGAACAACAATAACCCACGCGAGGAAATTGGAGTTATTGGCGTGGGGCATCGGTACGGCAAGTCAGGGCAGAAAGAGCTAGTGTTTGAGATTAGCTGTCAACGCCTATTGATGGCGCGGGATCGTGGCTCGCAGCTACGCACCAAGGAGTTAAAAATTGCAATGAAAGCGGTAAAGCAGCACTTCACACCCCTACCAGTAGCAGCATTGCTAGATGAGGTACGTAACAAAGCGAGTGACTTTGTGCGCTCCACCATCCATCGGTATGGCAACAATCTTTCACATACGCGCAATAAAGCATATTCAGTTATGCAACACTACATTAAGAGTAACGTACAAGCTTTTATGGCTACGTTAGCAGCACCAGAGCAAGAGCTTATGAATACTTTATTAGAGCAAGAGACCGCGCTTGACTACATCAACGCACTAGAAACAGAAATTAAAACAGACAAAGTGTTGACAGTGTTAACCGAAGATGATAAATATGTAGTACGATATGATGGACGTATCTCTGTATGGGATAGTGAGGAGCTTCCGTACACGGTGAGACAACGCATCGGTATGTTGAAACTGACTGACCCCAATATTGTAGTGGAGGGGGTAGGTATAAAAGTAAAGCAAGGCTTTATAGTAGCGTCGCCGCCCGAAGGATTTGAATTCGGTTTAAAGGAGGATAGTGATGCAGTGCCCGAAATGTAAGACTAATCGTACTTACGTAACCACAACAGTGAACTACACCGCAACCCAGATATTGCGGTACAGAAAATGCCACGGATGTGCGCACAGATTTTCTACTATGGAGGTGCTCACTGACACGCTACCAAAACCAGTAGGGGCAAATGCCTTAGATTCTCACGCGTTTCCTAAGTTGAAACCCTCGCTTACAAGGCAAGACCGCGCACTGATAGAAAAGATAAAGGCTGACATACAAAGAAAGGAGTGACCATGCTACGAAACGGACAGTTTATAAAAGAAGAACCGCCGAAGATCGGTGCACATTACACGCCCAAAGCAGGGCTCTTACCAACACCAGAGGAGAGGCTGGTGCAGGACGTGCTGCTAGGGTACAAGAACCAGTCACAATCATTTTTGTCACGCGTATTCGGCGTGATGCTACGAGTGTAAAACCAACCAAGGAGAATAACTATGCAAGCTGCACGACTACTTACCCCTATGCAAGTAATGATACTGATGGAAGCGACTGAAGTGAAGCCACTGCAAGCCAAAAACAAAGCGATTGACGAAGCCATCGAGCGCATCAAACAGCAAAGCCCTGAGAAGTTCTTTCACTACGGCAAGGACAAGAACAAGGACAAGCCTGACCCCGCCATGAGTAACCGTGTATTCTACGATGAGCCGTATTCTTTGGCTATTGCTAAGGGTGATTATGCAGAACACAAAGTGCCGTTTTCCGGCAGCAAGCAATCTGAAATCTTTAAAGCACGGAGCAAGTTATGAGATACGAGGTTTACGACGAGGAAGGCAAGCTCTTCCGCAAGTTTTGGTACAGAGAAGAAGCTGAGCGTTTTGTGCAAGGTGGCTGGAAGCTAGTCACTAAGACTAAGCACAGAGATGCAAAGCCGACACCCGAGACACATGGGGAAGCTTTGGTATGAAGCCGCCTGAGATCATAGCCGTGGCGTTCTACGTAGCGATAGCTATGTTCAGTTTGTACTACGGCACAAGGGTAATCATGGACGAGCCGCAGATCATGTGTGGCGTGGCTGAGATCAGCCCTGACTTTAGTGCGGAAGATAGAGCGCGATGCAGACAGATGAGGGGGCATAAGTTATGACATGGGATGAATACAACAAACTCTTTCACAAGACACAGGCTAATTTGGTAGCGTTTCAACCGCTGATGCAGTGTGACCATGAAGTTATAAAAATGATTGAAGCAGCAGTGGAAGCAGAGCGCGAGGCGTGTGCGAAGGTGTGTGATGTGTTTGCTGTATCTGCTTTTGATGATGAAGCAGGAATTGCGTTGAACATTCAAAAATCTATACGCGCAAGGGGGCAGGGATGACTGATGACATAGGAGATCGGTTCGCGCACCGGCTGGCGATCATGCTGGAGTGCGCCCTGCTTAACCCTACGGACACATGGAATGATGCTCATGCGCTGCTGGACGAGTACCACAAGGCATTACGTGAGCGTGATGATGCAATGGGTACTCCTTACGTTTCTGGCTTTGGAAAGGATTGATATGAGTGGAGATCACAACATGAACCAATTTACATACGGCAAAGCCATCATTGGCGGAGAACACAATATTACCCAAAAGCAAGACATTGAGCACTACAAAAGCCAGATCGAGCGCCAATGTGTTGAGATGCAGTGCACGCTAGACTTGCTGAAAGCCACAGTTGAAACGCTACGGATGCGCCTCAAGCCAGTAATAGCAGATGCACCGATGCGTACAGCAGATCATGACTTGCCGCCAGTGGCTTCACCGCTTGGCTTGTCCATCAATCAATACCGACAGCAAACAACAGCCGTCATTGATGACCTTGCCCACATTATCGAAAGCCTTGAGATATGAACAACCAAAACGTAATCGCACTACCAGCATCAATAAACTTCACACCAGAACAGGCGTTGCAGTCTGCTTTGAACGAATCGCTTACGGATGTGTTGATTATTGGGTACGACAATGAGGGTGAGTTGGTTATACGCTCATCAAAAATGAGTCGCATGGATGCCTTGTGGATGACAGAGAAGGCGAAAGAGTGGGCGTTGCGAGGTGGGTTATGAAACCTGTAGCGTGGATAAAGATACGCGAGTTATCGTACATGAAAGCCGTAGCACAACACGGCAAAGACGACTGGCAAACTAATCTTGGTTTGAAACCTGAACCAGATGACGAGGGCTTATATACAGAGACGCAGGTGCAACGGATGATTGAGTTGCTTGAACGCTGCGAGAACGAGATGCGCTACGCCGGATGGACTAAGTACGAGTCTGACAACAGCGCAAGGAACGGCGTGTACGAACAGGTGAAGGAGTTTTTGGAATGAGAGAAAAACGGATGACTGTCACAAATAAAAGGCTGGCTGAAATACTGACCACGGCGATGGAGAAGCCTGAGATAGCAAACGCCCTGATACAGCGCGTGATAAACACACTGAATAAACAGGAGCAGCGCGAATGGCAAGGGCTGACGGAGAATGAAATCAAACACCTTTGGTACGAAGCGTGTCAGACAAATCTTGAATTAACTTCACAACTTATTGTGCATTTGGCTAGAAACATCGAAGCCAAGTTGAAGGAGAGGAACACGTGAGCAACTTTATTGCTGGCGTTCTTTGTTGTCTGTTTGCGCCACTTGCATGGTTATGCCGTGTGTGTAAACACCCTTTTAGGTCAGAGTGGGACGAGCGAAGCGAGGGTTTATATGACCATTGTGTTGTGTGCGGGACGCTGATAAAGCAGGAGAAGAACAGTGCCTGACATAAAACTATACGACTACCAGCGAGAGCCGCAAAACCCGCGAGTTAAGTACACAGTGAGTTATCCGATGCCAGAAAAGAAGTCGGACTCACTACGGTGCAACGCCCCGTGGGTGGATAACCATATGCTCTGCTGCTACTTCGATGATAACGAGAAACTTATTGGCGCTAGGTTTGTGTACAAGAACGGGGCGTATGTGGACTTGATAAAAGTGGAGGACTTATGATCGACGCAAGAAAATTACAGTGTTACACGATGGCGTACAGGTTGCGCGGGTACGCCGAGGGACTGGACGAAGACAGGCATGAAGCGTTAGTTTCTATGCTGATGAAAGCAGCAATGTTATTAGAAGAAACGTGGGACGATTACCAATCCACATTACCACCAGACCAACGAGTAGGGAGTTAGGATGAAAGCATTTCCCAACATGACAAATCAACAAGGCATGGACTTGCGCGATTACTTTGCGGCACAGGCGATGAATGGCTTGATACATCATTTTGATTTCGGCACATTCAGAGATGACCCGCTGCGGGTTGCAAGATGGGCATACGATGCAGCAGACGCAATGATGAAAGCAAGGGAGGAGAGATGAAAACTATAGAACAACTAGCAGACTATCTGGACGACAACGCACGCAACGAATTAGATAACGCAGCGGCAACGGCGCTACGTAAGCACAGCAAACTATTTAAGGTTGCACATGAGATGGTATCCGCAAAGACTCATGAGCACAGCAAGGCAGCGTATGTAGAAATGGTAGACTTAATTAAGGGGAAGGCGCATGACTGAAGTAGTAAGGCGTAAGCGTGCGAAGCCAGCAATGAAGATGCTAAGCGTGCGTATGCCGGAGTACGTTATCAAGTATTTCTTCGATAACTACCCAAATGGCAGTAAGGAAATAAGAAGTTTGTTGGAAGAGTATGTCAATCACAAATTAGGAGCTAACCATGAAAAGAAGGACTAAAGCAGCAAAGCTGACCAAGTACATGCAAGAGAACCCAAACGCACCCGTAGCGGAGCTTATGGAAAAGTTTAAGGCATCAAAGCAATCCATCTACAACACGCGTTACAGAATTCGTAAGCAGCACAGACAAGATAATAAAATAACGATAACGGCTACGCAAGTAGCAATAGCTAACAAGCTGGGTCTGACCGCAGAGCAGTACGCTAAGGAACGGGCTAAGTTGAATCCTAAGATTCGTTTGGCTGCAATGGTTTCGTCAAACACATCTGTTCATGATGTAGTCAATCACCCTGCGCACTACACAGATGGTGGCATCGAGACAATAGACTTCATCGAAGCGAAGCGGCTCGGCTATCACCTTGGCAATGTTGTGAAATATATTTGCCGCGCTGGTAAGAAAGGCACTAACATGGGGTTGCAAGATTTGCAGAAAGCACGGTGGTATCTTGACCGCGCTATCGAGAAGAACGAGATCAACCCACCTACGAGGTAACTATGCCAGCCACACCAGAGAGCAAAGTTAAGGCCGCAGTCGTCAAGCTGATTAAGCAATACGGTGCATACTATTTCTTTCCAGCTACGCACGGCTACGGTCGCTCTGGTGTGCCTGACATTATCTGCTGCGTCAAAGGCAAGTTCTTAGCCATAGAGTGCAAAGCCCAAGGCAAGCTACCCACTGCACTACAAGACAGAGAGATCAACGCTATACGTACGGCGCAAGGCATAGCTGCTGTGGCTAGGGAGTCAAACCTTGACATGATCGAGCAGATATTGAAGGAGCTAACAGATGACAAAAAAAGTAACAATACATAGGAACGTACCATGTGAAGCAGTG